>ENA-ORXF01000011-ORXF01000011.1-marine-metagenome-genome-assembly--contig:-NODE-11-length-154167-cov-5.890726_pt1 | contig 154167 bp, 139 predicted proteins | sample MGYA00237864_ERZ511476 | MGnify/ENA primary metagenome ERZ511476 (study PRJEB26306, sample SAMN06343908) | marine metagenome | isolation source: coastal waters | place: Atlantic Ocean: West Antarctic...
CCAGCGGAAGTAGCCAACTGAATTATAGTCATCATATAAATCCATCGACTCCATTCCAAACGCAACAAGTAGAACGGGAACTAGACAAATAGGGGTTACCTTACCCTTTTTCCATATTGCGACAGCAAGAACGAATGCTATCAGACCAATATGGATGTGAATCGCATCCTTAGATAAACCAAGAAAATCTACAATTTGTAATTTCAACTCTTGATATACAGATGTAGTCATAGCTCAACCCTCAACACTTGTGCATTCATTAAATAGCTTCCTGACTATCACTCTGCTTTATCAGTAGGATGATCTTCGCCATCCAGAACAGGAATATTAGCCAGCACAAAAGGATCAATGCCATCGAGACAGGCTATATTAAAGGCGTATAATTTCGGATTTGATCGTCTTTGATGATGGGTATAAATCCCACATTTAGAACAAAAATAATGTTTCGCTGTGTTGGTGTTAAATTGATACAACGCCAAGACATCTTCGCCTTCATCGACAACTAAATCTTTCAATTCAACAGAGGCAACAACAGCGCCGCGCCGCCTGCACATGGAGCAATTACAACGACGGGTATCAATCAGCCCTCGATCAAGATGTACTGTAAATTTGACAGCACGACAATGGCATTGGCCCTTATGAATTGGCTCAACCTCAATACGATTAACAAGTGGTTTTTTGCTTAGGGTATATTTCACAGCCATTTAATCAACTCCTGTAGTTTTGATTAATCGTAGACCAAACTAAAACATCCTCCAGCCGAAACAGCTATAAGATAGCCGAGGTCCAGGAAGCTTAAAGTAAACAGGAGCAATCTTAAGAGTGTGGGACAACACCGAAATGCCAGACCCAGAGAGGCTGGTTCGAACCCCAATAGGAAAAAGCCAATTTAACCCAAAAAAATTAGTGTATTTCGGGGAAAACCTGAATTAAAAACGAGGATTTTTTCGTGAGTGCAAGGCAGCGCCGCACGGAGCGACTGAGTGTATGTTAAATACATGAAGTTGCGAGTACGGCGCTAACGCCGCAAAAGCTGGCCCCGGCGAAGCTGCTTTGGGTCTCGCGGAAAAAGACCGTTTTAAATCAGGTTTTGGGGAGTGTGACGCCGGTTTGGCCTTGATACTTGCCACCGCGATCAGCGTAAGACGTCTCACAAACCTCATCCGACTCAAAGAACAACATCTGCGCCACACCTTCATTGGCATAAATCTTCGCCGGAAGATTAGTGGTATTTGAAAATTCCAGAGTCACATGTCCTTCCCACTCAGGCTCAAGCGGCGTGACATTAACAATAATGCCGCAGCGAGCATAAGTAGACTTACCCAAACAAATCGTCAATACCGAGCGTGGAATTTTAAAGTACTCAACCGTTCTAGCCAGAGCAAAGGAGTTCGGCGGGATAATGCAGTAATCGCCATCCATATCCACAAAAGAATCACTGTCGAAATTCTTCGGATCTACAGTCTTCGAGTGAACATTGGTAAACACTTTGAACTCGTTAGAGCAGCGCACATCGTAGCCGTAGCTCGAAGTACCATAAGAGATAACGCGATCATCACCGGAGTAGCGAACCTGACCAGCCTCAAAGGGCGAGATCATTTCATGTTGCTGGGCCATACGGCGAATCCAGTTATCTGACTTAATGCTCATCTGCGATGACTCCGATCTTTTTGGGGTAAGGATTGCTTTTTATAAGGGCGGTATCATACCGTTTTACGTGGGTTGGGCAAGAGGGAGAGTTATCGCCTGAATTACCATTGAGGAATATTCAGGAGATCCCTCGTCGCTGCGCTCTGTCGGGATGACAGAATGGGGTGCTGGGATGACAAAGTAGGCAGCGGCGAGAGATCTCAGGCTATTGGCACTGCGCCTTAGTCAAATACAATCTCTGGCCCACTGTTATCGTCCAAAGCTGCCAGCTGTTCAATCACCTGCCGAGCCACGCTGCCATAACGCTGAGCAATATCACTATCAGGCTCAGCCGCCACTGAAGGCAGACCCGAATCACCACGTTCACGAATACTTCTATCCAGCGGCATGCTGCCAAGCAGTTGGGTGCTGTAATCTGCGGCGACTTTTTCGCCACCCCCACTGCCAAAGATATGGTCTTCATGACCGCAGTTGCTGCACAGATGCACGGCCATATTTTCAACAATACCGAGCACCGGGATTTTTACCTTGGTAAACATCTCAATACCTTTTTGGGCATCGAGCAAGGCTATGTCTTGAGGGGTGGTAACAATCACTGCGCCTGCGACTGCGGCTTTTTGTGAAAGGGTAAGCTGGATGTCGCCGGTACCAGGGGGCATATCCACTACCAACACATCGAGCTCAGACCAGTGGGTCTGCTCTAACAATTGCTGCAGTGCGCCGCTGGCCATGGGGCCACGCCAAGCCATGGGAGTTTTGTCGCTGACCAGGTAGGCCATGGACATGGTTTCAAGACCATGAGCCATTACTGGGGTAAAGGATTTTCCGTCGGCTGTGGCGGGGCGCGTTCCTTCGGCCACTCCCATCATCATGGCGATGCTGGGGCCGTAGATATCGGCGTCCAGCAGGCCGACTTTTTTACCCTGGGCCTGAAGGGCCAGAGCTAAATTGACTGCGGTGGTGGATTTGCCCACGCCGCCTTTGCCTGATGCCACTGCAATGATCTGTTTTACTTGAGCTAACACTGATTTACTCCGTTATTGCCGGTTTTTAACTAGATTGGGTTGTCTGGGGCGATTTCACAGGCGATAGCACATGAAAAGTTGGCGCAAAATCGCTATAGTTACGCGCTAAACTACAGGCTCTAAAGTGCATTACAACTAGCGCCTAAAATATCCTCAAAACAAGAAATTTTGCCATGTCATCAAAACGTCAGATTCTGGTCACTAACGCTCTCCCCTATGCCAATGCTGCACTGCATCTTGGACATGTTTTGGAATATACCCAAACCGATGTCTGGGTGCGCTTTCAGAGAATGCGCGGGCATGAATGTTACTACCTTTCCGCCGACGATGCTCACGGAACTGCGATTATGCTCAAGGCAGATGAAAAGGGCATTAGCGCTGAGCAGCATATTGCGGATATGCGGGCGATTCACGAGGCTGACTTTAAAGACTTTCTGATCAGTGTGGATAATTACCACACCACCCACTCGGAAGAGAACCGCGAGTTTTCTGAGCTTATATACAACCGTTTAAACGCCAATGGCCATATTGCCAAGCGTGAGATTACTCAGGCGTTTGACCCAGAGAAAAATCTGTTTTTGGCGGATCGTTATATCAAGGGCACCTGCCCTAAGTGCAAAACCGAAGATCAGTATGGCGATAACTGCGAAGCTTGCGGCGCAACCTATTCGCCCACCGACCTGATCAATCCGGTGTCGGCTATCTCTGGCGCCACCCCTATTGAAAAAGCCTCAACCCATTATTTCTTTAAACTGCCTGAGTTTACTCAGTTCCTGCAAGAGTGGACGCGCAGTGGCGCGGTGCAGGAAGAAGTGGCCAATAAACTCGGCGAGTGGTTGGACAGTGGCCTGCAAGAATGGGATATCAGTCGCGATGCGCCCTACTTTGGTTTTGAGATCCCCGATGCTCCCGGCAAGTACTTTTATGTGTGGTTGGATGCGCCAATCGGCTATATGGCCAGCTTTAAAAATCTCTGCGATCGCGAAGGCATGGATTTTGATCATTACTGGAAGGCTGACAGCACTACTGAGCTGTACCACTTTATCGGCAAAGACATAGTCAACTTCCATGCGCTGTTCTGGCCCGCCATGTTGAGCAGTGCCCAGTTCCGCACCCCCACCAAGATCTGTGTCCATGGTTTTGTCACGGTTAACGGTAAAAAGATGTCGAAATCTCGCGGCACCTTTATTAATGCGCGCTGCTATCTCGATCACTTGGATCCGGATTATCTGCGCTATTACTACGCATCAAAACTCTCCGGCTCGGTGGAAGATATAGATCTCAACCTGGAAGACTTCCAGCAGAAGGTCAACAGTGATTTGGTGGGCAAGGTAGTGAACATTGCCAGCCGCTGTGCCAAGTTTATTGCCAATGGCAACGATGGCGTGCTGTCGACCAATATAGATAACCCAGAACTATGGGCTCAGGTGAGTGGCGCGGCTGAAAGCATTGCCAAGCACTATGAAAACCGCGACTTCAGCAAGGCGATCCGCGAGATTATGGCTCAGGCCGATGCCGCCAATGAATATATTGCCGCCAAAGAACCGTGGAAACTGAATAAGCAGGAAGGCATGCAACAGCAGGTGCAGGACATCTGCTCTCAGGGCATCAATATGTTCCGCGTGTTGATGACTTACCTAAAGCCTGTTGTGCCAGCCATGACCATTGCCGCTGAAGAGTTTCTCAACGATACCCTGAATTGGGAAAGCGCGGCACAGCCGTTGCTGGGCCATCAGTTAAAACCCTTTAAGCCATTGATGATTCGTATTGAAAAAGACAAGGTCGATGCAATGATTGAAGCCAGCAAAGAAGAGACGGCTCTGGCTGTGGCAAAACCCATTGAAGGCCCACTGGCTGATGATCCTATAGCCGCAGAAATTAACTTTGATGAGTTTGCCAAGGTGGATCTTCGTGTGGCGCGCATTGTCAGCGCATCCCATGTTGAGGGCGCCGACAAGTTACTGCAGCTGATTCTCGATCTTGGCGGCGAAACCCGTCAGGTATTCTCCGGGATTAAGTCTTCCTATAAGCCGGAAGATCTTGAGGGCCGCCTAACAGTGATGGTCGCCAATCTGGCACCGCGCAAAATGCGCTTCGGTATGTCCGAGGGCATGGTGCTAGCGGCCGGTGACAAGAAGGGAATTTATCTGCTGGAACCGGATAGCGGTGCACAGCCAGGCCAGCGGGTTAGCTGATCAACAAGTCTAATCCCTGCGTATAATTGAATTAATATTTGAGCTAAGCCGAGCAGTAGCTGTTTTTGCAGTTACTACTTATACATAAAAGAACTAACCACCTGCTGTATATGGGTTGAATCGCGCTAGTTGATTCCACGATAATGGCAGCCAACACAAGGTTTGGCGTTTTAGCATGGCAGAATTTGCAGTCATTCTGGTCAGTTCGATACTGATCAACAACTATGTACTGGTACAGTTCCTCGGACTCTGCCCGTTTATGGGTGTCTCGAATAAACTTGAATCAGCCATTGGTATGGCTGCGGCCACCACCTTTGTTCTGACCCTCACGGCCATGGCCAGCTACATAGTCAACGCCATGGTGCTCGAGCCTCTGGGGCTGATCTATCTGCGCACCATCGCCTTTATTCTGGTGATTGCCGCGGTGGTGCAGTTCACTAAAATGTTTATTGAAAAAACCAGCCCGTTGCTCTACCGCGTGCTCGGTGTGTTTCTACCGCTAATTACCACCAACTGTGCGGTACTGGGTGTGGCCTTGCAGAACACCTCAAAAGACCTCAACTTTGTTCAGTCTTCACTCTATGGTTTTGGTGCCGGCGCCGGTTTTTCATTGGTGCTGATTCTGTTCTCAGCTATGCGTGAACGTCTAGCTGCTGCCGATGTGCCCGAGTCCTTTAAAGGGGCTGCCATCGCCATGATTACCGCCGGACTGATGTCACTGGCCTTTATGGGATTCAGTGGACTCGTTTAAATGATTGAGCTTATCGCGCAAAACCCCATCCTTGCAGCCTTGGTTGCCCTAGTCGGTCTGTCGATACTATTCGGCGCGCTGCTCGGATTCGCCGCGGAAAAATTTAAGGTTGTAGGCGATCCCATTGTCGAACAGATCGACGAACTGTTGCCACAGACTCAGTGTGGCCAATGTGGTTTTCCCGGCTGTCGCCCCTATGCCGAATCTATAGCCGCTGGCGATGTAATCAACAAATGCCCTCCAGGTGGCCAGTCGACGATTAATGCCATCGCCAATCTACTGGACGTGCCTGCACCAGAACTGGATGCGGAACACGGCGTAGAGAGCGAAGTCAAAACCGTCGCCTATATTCGTGAAGATGAATGCATCGGCTGCACCAAGTGTATTCAAGCCTGCCCTGTGGATGCCATTTTGGGCGCGGCAAAATTAATGCACACCGTTATTACCGACGAGTGCACTGGCTGTGATCTCTGTGTTGAGCCCTGCCCAGTAGACTGTATCGATATGCTGCCAGTTGCGGAGACCATTGCCGATTGGAAATGGTCAATCCCCGCCAAGCCGGGTCAAATGATTGCCTCTGATCGCCGCGGTGAAGTTAGCCCTGCGGTTCACAACGAGGGTGCAGCATGAGTAGAACCTGGGTTACACCTGGTGGCGTACATCCTCCGGAAAACAAACATCAATCAGTAACACTGCCGATTGGCCAATTGCCGATTCCAGAAAAGCTGGTTATTCCACTGAGCCAACATATTGGCGCGCCGGCCACTCCCTGTGTGGAGATGGGCCAGCAGGTCCTTAAAGGTCAGGTGATTGCCCAGGCTGTCGGCATGGTCAGTATTCCTATGCATGCGCCCTCCTCTGGCACTATCAGTGCTATAGAGCACCGGCCCATTGCACACGCCTCGGGTATGCTCGCCCCCTGTATCGAAATCACTACCGATGGCGCCGATACCTGGATTGAGCATCAGGGCATTAGCGACTACGAACATATAGCGCCACGAAAGCTTCTTGAGATGGTCGGCAATGCTGGCATCTCTGGTATGGGCGGCGCCGGCTTTCCATCTGCAGTTAAACTCAATCCCGGACGTCAGCGTCCGATTGATACATTGATTGTGAATGCCACCGAATGTGAGCCTTATATCACTGCGGATGATTCCGCGATTCGTGAGCGCGCTGGCGAAATTATTGAGGGGATTAAAATCCTCAGCGCGATCCTCGATCATCCCACCAACATCATGATTGGCATCGAAGACAATAAGCCGGAAGCCATCGCCGCACTCGCCCCCCATGTGGAAGGCAGTGGTATTTCAGTAGTCGTGTTCCCGACCAAATATCCCTCCGGTGGCGAGAAGCAGCTAATTTATATTCTGACTGGCAAAGAGCTACCCGCCGGCAAGTTGCCCGCTGATGAAGGCATGGTCTGTATCAATATTGGTACCACCTATGCAATCAAGCGCGCTGTCATCGACGGCGAGCCACTGATTTCCCGAGTGACTACAGTCACCGGTGATGCCGTGGGTACACCGCGCAACTACGACACTCTGATCGGCACCCCAGTTAGGCATCTCCTCGAGCACAATCAATTCGATGAACAGGCCGGTGGCCGCGTGGTGATGGGCGGACCTATGATGGGCTTCACTCTGCCCTCAGCCGATGTGCCCATCGTGAAAACCACCAACTGTATTCTGGCGCCCAGCTACGCCGAGATTCCTGACGATGACCCGGCGCAACCCTGCATTAGATGTGGGATGTGTGCTGAGGCCTGCCCGGTTTCGCTGCTGCCGCAACAGCTGTTTTGGTATGCCCAAGCCGAGGAACACGACCGTCTCGAAGCGCACAATCTATTTGACTGTATAGAATGTGGCGCCTGCTCCTATGTATGCCCGAGTAATATTCCCCTGGTGCAATATTACCGCGCCGCCAAAGGCGATATCCGTCAGGCCCGTGAAGAAAAAGTTAAATCCGATCATGCTCGCGACCGTTTTGAGTTTCATAAAGAACGTATAGAACAGGCCGAGCGTGAAAAAGAAGTCAAACGTGCCGCCCGTCGCGAAGCGACTCAGCAAGCGAAAGCCGATCATTTAGCGGCAACAGCCAATGGCAGTGCAGTATCAAGTGCAGCCCCAAGTGCACCAGCCACTCCCACTGGTGCCGTACCCAGCTCCTCTGCAGCAGATATTATCGCTGCCGCCCAAGCCCGTGCTGCCGCCAAGCAGGCCAGCCCCGAAGATCAGCGCGCCAAACTTGAGCGCACCATCGCCAGCGCCGAGCAACGCCTGAAGATGGCTGAAGAGAAACTGGCTGAAGCTGTGGATAGTGACAGTGGCAAACAAGACAAACTCAGTGCCGCAGTGGAAAACACCCGACAAAAACTTGAGCAATCCAAATCCAAGCTCGCGGAGTTGGCAGAATAATGGCATTTAAACAGGTCTCCTCACCCCACGCCCACGCAGCGCAAAATACGTCCCAAGTGATGAAGTTAGTGTTGCTGGCAACCATCCCAGGTCTAGCCGCACTGACCTGGCAGTTTGGTTGGGGCAGCTTTATCAACGTGGTGCTGGCATCAGTGACTGCCGTTGTCTGTGAAGCGGCGATTGTGAAAATGCGTGGCCGCTCGATTAGTTTTTATCTCGGTGATTACAGCGCCGTTGTCACTGCAGTCTTATTGGGGCTCGCCCTGCCGCCATTGGCCCCCTGGTGGGTGGTAGTAGTCGGCACAGTGTTCTCCATAGTGGTGGCCAAACAACTCTATGGCGGCCTCGGCTATAACCCGTTTAATCCGGCGATGGTGGGCTATGTTGTCCTGCTCATCTCCTTCCCGATTCAAATGACCACCTGGGTGGCACCGCTTGCCCTGCTACCTGCTGGCGCAGCGCATCCCGGTTTAATCGAATCACTGCAAATTGTCTTTGCCGGTTACAGTCCCGCCGACGGTGTCACTGGGGCTACGCCACTGGATGTCTTTAAACACAGCAGCGGTCTTTTGGTTGATCAGGTCTATGATCGCGAGCCGCTGTTTAATCAGGCCATGTTCGCTGGCGCCGGTTGGGAGTGGGTCAATCTCGGCTTTTTGCTCGGCGGTATTATTCTGCTATCTCAGCGTATCTTTACCTGGCACGGCCCTGTGGGCATGCTCGGCGCCCTGGCACTGATGTCGATTCTCTTTTGGGATTCCGGCAGTTCTTCAAGCCCGGGCTCGCCGCTAATGCACCTATTTAGTGGTGCCTCCATGATGGGCGCATTCTTTATTCTCACCGACCCAGTGTCTTCGGCAGTGAGCAATCGCGGTCGTCTGATATTCGGCGCCCTGATCGGCGTGCTGGTCTATGTGATTCGCGCCTGGGGCAACTACCCAGATGCCGTGGCCTTTGCTGTGTTGCTGGCGAATTTTGCTGCACCCTTTATCGACAACTACACCTTGCCACGTACCTATGGTCATACTGACAGGCGCAGAGCCACTGAGAAGGAGGAAGACTGATGATCATCAAATCAATGGGTTTTAACAGTATAGTTCTCGCCCTCTTTGCCTTGGTCACTTCGCTAATTTTAGCCACCACCAATGAACTGACCTATGAGCGTATCGAGCAGTCCGAGCGTGAGGCAGCCCAGCGGGCCCTGTTGGAAATTATTCCCCTAGAACGCCATGACAACGATATGTTGATGGATGTGCAGCCGGTACCAGAACAATACTGGGCGGCACTGGGCCTAAAAAAAGGCGGCAATATTCATATTGCTCGCGATCAGGGTCAGCCAGTGGCGGCAATTATTCCAGCTGTCACACCAGACGGTTATAGCGGCGCTATTTCGATGATTATCGGGATTAACTTTAATGGCTCGATTGCCGGAGTGCGCGTCGTAGAACATCGGGAAACTCCAGGTCTAGGCGATAAAGTGGACCTGAAAAAGAGCGACTGGATTCTGAGCTTTAATGGCAAGTCCTTGGTCAACCCACAAGCCAGTGGCTGGAAAGTGAAAAAGGAAGGCGGTGAGTATGATCAGTTTACCGGCGCCACCATCACCCCTCGGGCAGTAGTTAACCAAGTTCTGAAAACTCTGCAATACTTTGAGGATGATCGCGAGCGTCTATTACAGATCGCCGCCGCGAACGCCGCACGTGAAAACGAACAGGCAGCACTATGAGCAGCGAAGTTACTACTGAGGTCACTACCGAAGGACCCAGCATTTCTGAAGTCACCAAAAATGGCCTATGGACGAATAACCCAGCGTTGGTGCAACTGCTTGGGCTCTGCCCGCTGTTAGCGGTCACCGGCAGTGTGGTCAATGCCCTGGGCCTAGGCCTTGCCACCATGGCAGTTCTCATTGGCTCCAACACCATAGTCTCGCTGATTCGCAACCATGTTAGCGATGCAGTCAGACTGCCCGCCTTTGTGATTATTATCGCCGCCTTTGTCACCTGCGCCGAACTGTTAATGAAAGCCTACACCTATGACCTGTATCAGATTCTGGGTATTTTTATCCCTCTGATCGTTACTAACTGCGCCATTCTTGGTCGCGCTGAAGCCTTTGCCAGCAAGCACCATGTAGGCTTGGCCGCACTCGATGGTTTGATGATGGGACTGGGATTTTTACTGGTTCTAGTTGCCCTAGGTGCCATTCGCGAACTGTTTGGCCAGGGCACGCTATTTGCCAGTATGCACCTGCTGTTTGGCCCGGTTGCCAGCGGTTGGATGCTGCAGCCCTTCGGTGAGAACTACAGCTTCTTAATCGCGGTTTTACCCCCGGGTGCATTCTTGGTTACCGGACTGTTGATTGCGGGTAAAAATTATATCGATGCCGCCTTTAAACGTCGCGCCGATGCCAAGAGAGATCGTCCGGTTATAGGTGCCAAGCGCATCAGAACCACAGGTCATATCAGCTGATTAAAAGCTCACACAGGGACGGTAGAGTTTGATGAATAAAAGCGGCGCATGGTTAACCCAGTACGCACTGGAGCAGCTTGGCATTACCCATACTTTTGGGATACCGGGCGTGCAAAACGCTGAGATCTACGATCAGCTAAATCAGTCCGAGCTGATCACCCCTCTTTTAGTCAATCATGAAATGAACGCCGCCTTTATGGCCGATGCGGTCAGTCGCACTCGCGCCGGCAGCGTTGGCACCATGCTGATCGTTTCAGGTTCCGGAGTGACTCATGCAATCAGTGGTATAGGCGAAGCCTACTTGGCTGGCATTCCGCTTTTGATAATTGCTGGTAGCGCCCATAGCAAGGAAAGCCATTCCCACTTTATCGACGCCAAGGAAATTCTCAAACCGCTGACCAAAGCGGTCTACAGTATCAGCGAGCATCAACAGATCGTCGAGACACTTTTCACCGCCTATAACCTCGCCACCAGTGATCGGCCAGGCCCGGTGTTTGTCGAGATTCCTCTCGACATTCAAATGCTTTCCGTCGATATAGACGAGCCTCTGCCACTCTTCGGTCAGAAGAGCCAAAGCGTCAATCAAGAAGTCGAACCCATCAGCGATGCAAATTTAAGCGCCGTCGCGATACAGCTTCTCAACGCACAGCACCCAGGTATTATCGTCGGCTGGGGTGCAGTGGACGCCCAAACCCAAGTCATTGCCCTGGCCCAACAGATCGGTGCACCAGTCTGCACAACCCTCTCTGGAGTCAGCAGCTTTCCCGCCAAGCATCCGTTGCACGCCGGCATGATCTTTGGCCATGCAGCGGTGCCCAGTGCAGAGAATGCCTTTAAAGATTGCGACTGCCTGCTCGCCATAGGCACCAATCTAAATGAAGTCGATACTGCCAGCGGCAGTGCAGAACTACCCCAGAATATTATTTATATTACCAGCGACACCCGCGAAAAAGGCGGCAGCGACGAGCAACAGCAAAGCGCGACCGCACTGCATGGCAATATTCAACAGATCACCACCGACCTGCTCTACAAAATCCAAGAACAACAACCCTCAGCAGTAAGCAGAAAAGTCTTGGTCGACGATATAGCCATCCAAAAAGCCTTGTTTAAAAAAGAGTGGCTGGGCCATAACAGCAGAGGGCTAGTAAACCCCGCAGTATTTTTTGACAAGCTCCGTGCCGCAGTCAGCGACGACGCCATTATTATTACCGACGACGGCCTGCACACCTATCTAGCCGCCGAGTTAATGCCAATTAATACCCCGCGCAGCTTTATCTCCCCCTCAAGCTTCAATGCCATGGGCTATTGCATGCCAGCGGTTAACGCGGCAAAGCTGGTTAACCCAGACAAACAGGTGATAGGCATACTCGGCGACGGCGCCATGTTGATGAGCGGTATGGAAGCACTCACCGCTGTGCGGGAAAATCTCGGCACTATCTACTGCATATTTAATGACGGAAAACTCTCGCGGATTAATCACAGCCAGCGGGTCAGTGACAGTCAAAGTACCTGCACGCAACTCGGCAATATCAACTGGGGCGCCTTTGCCGACTCCATCGAGTGCGGCTATATTCCGGTCAGACACAACAACGATATAGAAGTCGCCCTGCGTCACGCACTGGAAACCGCAGCCCACCACCAGCCCGTTTTTCTCGACATCAGCATCGACTATTCACGCCGCAGCAACTATGCACAGGGCGTGGAGAAAACTCACACCGCGAGATTTTCCGGCGGTAATAAGTTGGGGATTCTGGGACGGGCGATAGTGCGCAAGCTGACTGGTTAAGATTTGTTTCTAGGCGATCCAATAGCATTGGTGAAAAGTGAAAGCGCAGTCAACATTAACAAAATGAGGCGGAAGAAAATATATCACTTCCGCCTCACACAACTTATGTGACAGATAACAGTTTTATTCTTAACCGCCACACAGATGTACTTGATGAAAACTACTAGCTGATAAACCTGAACATCCGCTCGAGTTGCACGCACTAACCTTTACAAAAACGTTGGTGGTGTTATAAGTCGAAGAACTGGGAAATGATGTACTAAATGAATAAATGTAACCTGCACCCGTGGTGCTGTGATAAACATTGTAGTGACTTGCACCTGATGATGCTCCCCAGGAATTACTATAAAGACTAATAGTTTGATAACAACCTGTGAATATTCCTGTTACAAATGAGGGGGCAAAGGGAGTACCTGATCCGCCGCCAGAAGGAGGGTCTTCATAACCATTCATCTGACCCCAAACTGCATCGAGTATGGTTCCAATCACTTGATCTAAGACTGAAATATCGTCAATGGCGTCCCTGATATCTTTTTCATCTAATTTATCATCAACTAAACCATCATTCCTATTTACCGTCTCAGCAATCAATACAACTGCTTTTGCTGCTTGATCGACGGTCAACCCGGCTTGTCGTGCACGATAAATAAAGTTGCCAAATATTTTTCCATTTTGCTGTGCCATTCCGGCTGCTGCGCTGTCAACAAAATCATCAAAGGTTTTACTTTCAGAAATATCTCTTATATCACTAGCACTTTTAAAGGCACCCTCGCCGACCTTTGTATCTCCAGGAGGGTCGAATTTTTCAGAGTAAAGTACTGCCATGGCATCTGAAAACCCTTCATTCATATCCGTCGCCCAAGGGTCTCCATCATTTATTGCCGCAGATAGGTCCTCATTAACACCACGAAGGACTGCATGAGATGCCTCATGGACAACAATATCATCAAATTTTTGAGTTTGGACTGGATTCCAGACTGCGGGATCAAGACTACTAGGATGTGGGAAAGAAAGAGTTCCGGTACCGTGATTATATGAAGGACCGCCGGATCCCTGAGTATTGATTTTTACGTCAACGGAATCAGAAAGCCCACCCACCTCACTACAACAAACACCACCAGTGTTCTCTGAAAGCCAATCTTCCATATTATTTATAACCTCCCATGGATTCTTAGCTTGGGGGTCTTGGCATAAACCCGAAAGCTTGCAAATAAACTGGCCTGTAGACGATTCCTCAATAACATCTTTGACGGTTGAAAATATAGTAATCGGAGGATAAATCGGGATTGTAATACTTACGTCTTCACACAAATCTAAAGAGATACCGGACTCATGTTCACACACATCCGTTTGAAATTGAGTCGTTACATGATCTGCTGCTTTAGTGACTTGTACTTCACCGGTATGACCATCAACGAAAACTCTATAAGACCCCTCGCCGGACTGTACCTCAAAAAACACGACTTCCCAATAAGGGGTCAGCGTGAAATTATTATCTATGGTCTTATAACTAAGTTTTATGGGGACCCTATCGATCATGATAAATTGAAGATCAGGCTTATTGAGGTGTTTTTCTACTGATCTTTCAGCTATCTCAATCACTTCAGACCTTGCCAGTTTTGACGGCCGGATGTCGGCAAGTAATGGGTCGACTACTTGGGCCGATAGCTGGGTGACATTCCCCTGTGAATCAAACTTAATCCTTGAGCCGGCACGAAGAGGTATGCCATTTATCACCTGCCGGAAACGTGCAGAATAGCCATCATTCTTGTTACCCCGAACCTGCGTTACTCTATATTCAAAATCATCACGGGCAAGGGTAATAGAATCAAGATTAACTAAAAGCTTTAGAATCTCTGAAGGATCCTTTTTAAGGGTTTTCGATACACCAATTCGACCAATATTACCCTTAATTAGATTAGTGCTGGTCCCCTCAGCCCTAAGGGTTTGGCGATACAACGCTGGCTCAATTTCGTATAATAATTGGGTTTTCAGTAACTGTTTCTCAAGCCGATTAGCTGAGATATGATTTGGTTTGGAAACGGTTTTACGTTTCGACCTTCCAGTATATTTATCAGGCTGTACATCTTTTATTAGATAGATAAGATGCTGCTCGTTATCAATCTCGCGAGGAATAACTCTATACTCCTGACCATCAATAGAGAGATTTCCCACGACTTCGCCAGAACTATCATCAACAATAAACCTCGATATGCCCTCATGCCCGACTATTTTTGCTGTTACATATCGGACTTCTTGCTTGACGTCGAGGAAAGACTCCACAACAGACAAAATATAGTCATTTCCATCTATGGTGATTTGGGGGTCTGGAAGTATTACTTCGGGCTGCTCTGGATCCAGAGACATCAGCCTTGATTGAATTAGTTTACTGGTATCAATACTGGCGGTATCTACAAGTATTGATGATTCATCCGGATGTTTTTCTTCAAAATGAAGATTATCTATGGATGGGGCTTTTTGACTTCGTGACAGTACTGTTTGATTTGATGATTTTGGCTTAATTTCCGCCAATTGCTCTTTGGACTTCAACTTAAATGCCGGATGTTCGTTGGGTAATGCTAATAATGAGGCTGTAAAAAAGGATAAGAATGTTATTAAAAAACACTTTATATAGAAAAATATATTCCGAGACATATCGATCCACTCCATGTGGTTGCTTCTATCCTGGCCACATGCCATCAGTTTATAGGCAAATAACCGCTTAAGTCTCTCTCTGAAAGCTACCTAATTCCGTGGCACTAGTTCATCAAAGAAGCTCGACAACTAAACACTAGTAATAAATTCGTAAGAGTTCCAGTCGAAAATAATGATATTTATTAACTTTTCACATGGACTCATCTCCGACCCACCATTCTTTGTAAGCCTAAGCACAACCGAACAACCCTCACCAAGGAGCCAACCCCCAGCGTCACTGTGTACAAGATACTTATACGAATGTCTAATCTTGGGTGGAAAATAGACCAAAGAGTCCTAATTACCTATCTAATAGCTAAACCATCTATTAGAAAACCTTATTAACATACCTTGAATTTTAACGCCGATGCACTCGACTGTGCCCACGGGCAATGGTTACAGTATCTAATAGCTTTCCAAGTCTTTGTCGAACAGCATCTCAATATCCCGAAAAGCCTTAAACTCTAAATAGTTATTACTCGGGTCGCGGACAAACAGTGTTGCCTGTTCCCCTTTTCGGCCGGCAAAGCGCACATAGGGTTCGATAACAAACTCCACGCCCTTCTGTTCAAGATTAACCACAAATTGCTGGTAATGATCCCATTCCAAAATAACACCAAAATGGGAAGCTGGAACCGCGTGGCCGTCCACAGCACTGGTCGCAGTCATAGGGTGATCTTCTGGGGCCACTAGATGGGCAACAATTTGGTGGCCATAGAAATCAAAGTCAATCCAGTGGTCTGATTCACGACCGGTTTTACAGCCTAAAATATCCGTGTAAAAACGTCTTGCTGCCTCCAAATCGGTGACAGGAAATGCGAGATGAAAGCGTGGGCGATGGTCGCTGTTTGTGGTCATGCTTGAGTACTCAGATGGTTTGATTAGAGCTATATATACCGGCTACTTAGTGTGCGTTATAAGCCGACTGGAGTAAATAACTCACCAGGGCAGTGCATCCAAATCCACATTGCCACCACTGAGAATAATCGCCACCCGCTTGCCTGAAAACATTTCTCGATTCTCCATCACAGCGGCCACAGCGACGGCGGCGGAGGGTTCAATAACAATTTTCATGCGCATCCATACCAGGCGCATTGCCTCGACAATGGCCTGCTCTGAGGCCAGAACAATATCATTCACCTGCTCAGTGATAATAGAAAAATTACTTATACCCAGAGTTGATCTGAGGCCATCGGCAATAGTCTCGGGCACCTGACTCTCAACCCGCTGACCGCTGGTAAATCCCTGCCAAGCATCGCTGGCACCACGAGGTTCTGCGCCAATCACGCTAATTGTCTTACCGCTATTTTGGGCTATGGCATGAGCAGCAATTGCTGTGCCCGCTAATAGGCCACCGCCGCCTACAGGAGTGATAATAATATCGGGGAAGCAATCTAGCTGATCGAGGGTTTCTAATGCTGCGGTGCCCTGCCCGGCAATAATTGCCTCGTTGTCGTAGGGGTGAACCAAGGTGCTGCCAGTGACCTGCATCTCTGCTGCAACAGCGGCTTCTCGATCTGCCATAGTAGGGATACATTCGATGACCTTGGCGCCATAGCCACGAACCGCCTGCTTTTTTACTAGAGGGGCATTTTCTGGCATGACCACGGTGCAGTTGGCTCCACGCAGTGCTGCGGCCCAAGCAAGTGCGGCGCCATGATTGCCTGAGGAGTGGGTTATCACGCCTTTGGCTAAGCTTTCAGTGTCCATTGAGAAAACCGCATTGCAGCCACCGCGAGCTTTAAATGCGCCGACTTTTTGCAAGTTCTCGGCTTTGAAGTAGAGTTCGCAGCCAAGCAATTTATTGATTTCCTGGCTCTGCATAATGGGCGTGCGGTGAATATGCGGTTTGATGCGCACATGGGCTTGTTCTATATGACTGAAATTGATGCTCATAAGTATGCCTTTGCTGACTGCTCTTCACTAAGTGCACTTAGTGCCTTGTCGACTTCTTAAGGATTCAGCTTAGCCTACTTTTAATATTAACCAATGGTTTCTGAAAGCTATTTTTTATTTATTGTAGTGATAGGGTCAGACTCGAATTCCCCAAGCCCAACCCCTAAAACCCACATCACTTCCTAATCATTCTCACCGGCTTCAAACCACCGATAAACAACCCCCGCCAAAATAGCCCCTACTATAGGCGCAATCCAAAACAGCCAAAGTTGATCAACAGCCCAGCCGCCCTGGAAAAGGGCAACACCGGTGCTTCTTGCTGGATTAACTGAGGTGTTAGTTACGGGAATGCTGATAAGGTGAATAAGCGTGAGCGCCAAACCGATCGCGATAGGGGCAAAAGCTTGGGGTGCACGTTTATCTGTTGCACCCAAGATAATAATTAGAAACATAAATGTCATGACTATTTCAGTGACCAGGGCGGCAACCAAGCTATAGCCTCCGGGTGAATGTTCAGCATAACCATTGGATGCGAATCCAGCCGTAACATCAAAGCCGGCCTGTCCTGTTGCAATAATATATAACACCGCTGCCCCGGCTAAACCGCCTGCAACCTGTGCCCCTATATAGGGACCGACTTCAGATAGTGAGAATCGACCACCGGACCAAAGACCAATTGAAACTGCGGGGTTGAGGTGACAGCCAGAAATATGCCCAATCGCGAAGGCCATGGTTAACACTGTAAGTCCAAAGGCCAGAGAAACCCCGAGCAAACCAATGCCTACATCAGGAAAAGCCGCAGCAAGAACTGCACTGCCACAGCCGCCTAGCACCAACCAAAATGTGCCAATAAATTCAGCGCCTAGTTTTTTTGATAATGTCATTGTTGTCTCCTAGTGAAACTAGTTATTTCTGTTTGCTTTAAGAGCCTGTCAGCCAGTTAACAAGGCCTTTTCTCTTATCGCGATCAGTCCGATAATCCACTGTTACCCATAAACATAGCCTTAATAGAAAGGAGAGGACGATTATTTTTGGAGTGTGAAATTAATGGCGGATCAGTAGGGGGGTAGGAGTGACTATGACTTGATTGATTCATTACCAAGTAGGCGGATTGATAAGTCGGCGGGAGTGGATGCCTCACCATGGTAAAGTATCGATTACATTCGCGTCAGACTCGGATCTCGCTTAGACAACTACGTAAGAACTGCCTTTAATTCGAGTCTGTCGCTAGTTTTTCCAATGTTAGTCCGGCTTAGTTTCCTTGTTAGCAGTAAATTTCAACCGCAAAACTTGCCGTCCAGTAGGCTCGTGCAACGTCTCTTCTAACTCCTTAAACCCGTATCTCGAGTAAAATTTGCGGCCAATAGAGTTTTCTTTGAAAACTTCAACCTCAAGATCACCGTGTAATTGTTGTGCTTTATCCATTGGGATTTTTCCCGCACCCTTACCGTGGTGATCTGGCTGCAGAAATAATGCCCCAACCTCATTACCCATCAAGGCAATAAAGCCTTCAATATTATTGTCGATATCTATGACCCATGTATCTGTATTAGGCATATAGATTTCAGCGACATTTATGCGCTCTTGAGCAATAAACTCATCTGTCATAAATGGATGGGCTAAACGTGTCGCGATCTCCCAAGAGGAGAGAACAGCATCTAGGTCAGAGCTTTCATATTGTCTAATTTTCACGAATCTATTTCCTTTTACGACATAACAGTATGTTGATGAGGACAGTGATCCTCATAATAATAATTATCGGGCCATCCCTATAATTATTATGAAAGCAGGCACTCGACATACCTGGTTGAGTGTAGAAGAAAATCGAGTCATATCATTTTATTTTGAGTCCGTTACAAAGGACGTTTTAATGGCGAGGGCTATACCCGACCAATCAATATCAAGCTTCCGGTGCAGGGGACAATTTTTCTGGTCACAGTGATCATCTGCGTGTCGAAGATCCAAGTTTCAGGGCCAGATCCCTATGCCTCGACGAGGCCCTGATTGATTAGCTCAATAATCGTCTCTGAGGAGCTCTGGTATTGCGCGTTAGGGTTTAGATTTATCCCCTCCACTCCATTCGTGGACCAGAGGCGGTTGCCCCAGCCTGTTGTTGCCAGTACTGCCGGATCTCTTCTGACCCTGAGTCGGGTATAACCACTTTGAGTACCGCATAGAGATCACCCTGGCCGTCCTTGTGAGCCAGCCCTTTGCCTTTAATTCGCAGGCGCTGGCCAGTTTGGCTGTTGCTTGGAATCCTGAGTTTCACTTTTCCAGACAGAGTCGGCAGCTCAACACTAGCCCCCAGGGCGGCTTCCCAGGGTGCAAGGGGAACAATAATAATCAGGTCCTGGGCTTCGATCTCGAACAGCGAGTGTGGCACCAGATGAATGCGCAGGTAGAGGTCCCCCGGGGGAGCATCACCTAGGCCTTGAGCGCCCTGTCCTTTGAGGCGAATGCGCTCGCCATCGACTACCCCTGCGGGAATTTTTACATTGAGGGTTTTGGTGACCTTGCTAGCCCGCCCCCAACCATCGCTGTGAGGAACGCTATAGGAGATCCGTTTCGAAGTGGTGGTCAATCTGTCTTCAAGAAATATCTGTAGTTCGGTTTCAATGTCTTGGCCTTTTCTAGCAAAGTTTTGAGTCGAAAAAAACTGCTGCGAAGAGCCATGAGTGCCAACACTTTGTGCTGGCCGATGGGACCCACCAAAAATTGACGAAAAGAAGGCTGAGAAGCGGCCCTGACCAAAGGATGATTGGGAATACTGCTGTGCTGTTCCGCCCTCTGCCTGACGCTGTCTGTATCCCTGCGCTCCAGAGCCGCGCAACTGGTCGTATTGAGCACGCTTGTTCGGATCTTTTAAAACCTCATAGGCTTCGGCGATCTGTTTGAACTTTTCTTCGGCCTCATGCTGTCTACTGACATCTGGGTGGTATTTTCTAGCCAGCTTGCGGTAGGCAGTTTTGATGGTTTCACTGTCGGCGTCAGGAGTCACCGAGAGTATTTTGTAGTAATCCTGAAAATCCATATTCCGTCCTTCGTCCTTGAAGCCAATTCTAGCGATGCAAATCTATGCGGGCTTATTACTATTAGCTTAGTCCAGAATCCGACGGGAAGGTGACTGAAACGAGGACGCTAATTGGAAAAAGTGGATCTATTTATTCTGTTTTTTCTGAACTGCCATATGTTTATGGTCTTACCACGCAGGGTTAGGCAATGATTGAGGTCTGCGCTGACTGTCAATATTGAGAGGAAATAAATGGCTGTGATAGAACAATTACCAAACGGATTTCCACTACCGATCCTGGTGCTGGGCTTGCTTCAGCGATCAGTATTTTAATGATCAGAGCGATTGTGCAGGGGGCTATCTACGGCATTGGCCGCAGCCGCTCAACACAGCGGCGCTAACGACCAAGTTATTGGGCCAGACTCGGATTGCGCTTATACAAGTACGTAAGGTCTTTCTTTAATTCGAGTCTGACTCTGATTGTTCTGAAATCTATTTTTTTATTTATTGTGGTGCTGGGTTATTGATCTAAAAATCGCTCAAGCCGCTTGCGCAGTCGCTGATTTTCATCCCGCAGTTGCTCAAGTTCTTCAATAAGACTAATGGCCAGGGCTATACCCGACCAGTCAATATCAAGATCCCGGTGCAGGCGACAGGCTTTTTTGGTCACAGTGATCATCTGCGTATCGAAGATCCAGGTTTCAGGGCCAGACCCCTCGGGCTCGACGATACCCTGATTGATTAGCTCAATAATCGTCTGTGAGGGGCTCTGGGTGGCATAACATATCTCTTCGAGGCTGAAGTATTGGGCGTTGAGTTCCATCGTTATTTCCTCCATTCCATTCTTGGATCAAAGGCGGTTGCGTCGGCTAGCTGTTGCCAGTGCTGTTTGCTCTCTTCTGATACTGAGTCGGGCATAACCACTTTGAGTACCGCATAGAGATCGCCGTGGCCGTCTTTGCGTACCAATCCTTTGCCTTTGATTCGTAGGCGCTGACCCGTTTGGCTATTGGCGGGGATTCTGAGTTTTATTTTTCCTGACAGGGTCGGAAGCTCAAGACTGGTCCCCAGGGCGGCTTCCCATGGGGCAAGGGGAACTGTGATAATCAGGTTGTGGGCTTCGACATCGAACAGTGGGTGCGGCACCAGACGAATGCGCAGGTACAGGTCTCCCGGAGGAGCATCGCCTAGGCCTTGGCCGCCCTGACCTTTGAGGCGAATGCGTTCACCATCAACTATTCCTGCCGGGATTTTTACATTGAGGGTTTTATTGACCTGGCTAACCCGCCCCTGAGCATCGCGATGGGGCAAGCTATAGGAGATGGGTTTCGATGTGGTGGCCAATGTGTCTTCAAGAAAAATCGGCATGTCGGTTTCAATGTCTTGGCCTTTTCTGGCAGCACTTTGAGTAGAAAAGCCATGAGCGCCAGCGCCTTGTCCTGGCTGATGAGCCCCGCCAAAAATCGATGAGAAGAAGTCTGAGAAGTCGCCCTGATCAAAGGATGACTGGGAATACTGCTGTCCTGAACCGCCCTGGGACTGATTCTGTTGCTGTCCGTACCCCTGCGCACCATACTCGCGCAACTCGTCGTATTGAGCGCGCTTTTTCGAATCTTTTAATACCTCATAGGCTTCGGCGATCTCTTTGAATTTTTCTTCGGCCTCATGGTGCTCGCTAACATCTGGGTGGTATTTTCTAGCCAGTTTTCGGTAGGCGGTTTTAATGGTTTTGCTATCGGCGTCAGGAGCGACCGAGAGTGTTTTATAGTAGTCCTGAAAATCCATAGTCAGTCCTTGGCGATTCGAGCAAGTGCCTGTTGATCACGTGCTATCAATTACGGGCTATCAATTACGCGATAAGCAGGCCCGTTATTATTAGCGTAGTCCAAAATTCCAGACTCAGAAGACTGCGACGATGCCTGCAGCTGCATAAAGTTAATCTATTCACTTTTCCCCAACCTGCCATATACTTAGGTGTTATCAAACAGGGTTGCAGTGACTAATCTCTGCGCCGTCTGTCCATCTTGAGAAGGAATAAATCGCTGTGATAGAACAATTACAAAACTGGTTGACACTACCGATTCTGGTACTGGGTGACTACACATTACGAATTGCTGGCGTCGCCTCGGCAATCGGTATTTTAATTATCAGTGCCATTGTCCAGCGCGGCCTATCCAGGGCTTCTGCGGCAGCCGCGAAGCGCAGTGGTGCCCACGACCAGAATATCTATATCATTCAGCGGGTGCTGAAATATATTGTCTATGGTGTCGGTTTAATCCTCGCCTTATCCGCCTTGGGTGTCAGTTTTAATAGTCTGATGCTGGTGGCCGGTGCCTTGGGCGTCGGTATCGGCTTTGGCTTGCAGTCGATTGTTAATAACTTTGTCTGCGGCATTATTATTTTGTTTGAGAAGTCTCTGCGTATTGGTGATTTTGTCGAGCTGGCCGACGGACTGCTGGGGGAAGTGCGCGAGATTAATATTCGCAGCACCTTGCTGCGCACATTGGATAATGCCGACATCATTGTACCCAACGCAGATTTTATTAGCAGCCAGGTCAATAACTGGACGCTGAATGATGATATCCGCCGCTTTTCAATTAACTTTAGTGTCGCCTATGGCAGCGATTTGGCGAGAGTGCGTGAAGCGGGCTTGAAAGCCGCTGAGGAAGTGCCAATTACCTTAAAGCGTGACAACATTATGCCTGATGTATTGGTAACGGAATTGGGTTCTTCAGGGGTTGAGTGCATTCTGACTATCTGGGCGCAGGGCGATTGGGTCAAGCGTCCGGGCTGGGTGAAGTCGCAGTACTTAACCGCGATTTACAACAATCTGCGAGAAGCGAAAATTGAGATTCCCTTCCCGCAGATGGACGTACATATGCGCAGCTAGAGTTCAACGCTCTAAGGCTTAGTTTTCTAATTTTTAGCCATCGACAAATACTGGCGCTGCCACATATTCCCAGAGAATAACTGTAGCGCCAAGCACTACCACCACATAGACCAAGGCCACGGCAAACAGTGCACTGGCGTAGAGCATGCCTAGCTCTTCTGGAACCTGCATCAGCTTGGGCACCCCCAGGTAGAGCAGCCGAATGGTGTAGCAACAGGCGGCTGTGGCGATAAGAATATCAAACCACCAAACTGGATACAGGGCCAGCAGACCGGCCAAAAAAATCGGCGTGTTGGCTAGGCCAATGAGCACCATGCCCTTAATCGGGAATGACTGGGCATTGTAGGTTTTCGACATCCAGTGGGTCATCAACCCGATCACCACCACCGAGGCCACCAGCGCCAAATAAAACAACACCATCAACGGTATCGCACTTGCCCCAGAGACCTTGATCAGCTCACCGCCGCTGTGCCAACCAATCTGCGTTGTGCCGTAGTAAAAACTCAGCGGTGGGATCGCCGCCATCAACAGGATTAATAAGAGTCGTGATTTGATCTTCGAATCTGATTCCTCGGCCAGTGCCGACCATGTCGCCTGAGGGCTAAAGAGTATTCCGATAAGTTCTTTCACTTTTCTGTACCTTTAATGTGTGTAAATTAGAGTTTGTAGATGATGGCTTGTAGATGACGGCTTTATCTATTTAAGTATTTCTATTTTTACTCTGAGTTAGCCCCCGAGCATGGTTTAAAAACACAGCGCTCATTTAATCAACTGAAACTTCTCAGCAACAATGATCAATATCAAAAGACCTCAACTAGAGTCAGCTCAACTAGAGTCAGCGCAACTAGAGTCAGCTCAATGATGCTGATGCACAGTCGACTGCTGCACCTGCCAAATCATCCACAGCCCCATTGCCATTAAACACAGCCCCATGATTTTGCGCAGCGCTGGCGACTGTAACCAGCGCGCCAATTGACTGGAAAACCAACCGGCTGCCAACATTGCCGGCAGCGTGCCGAGACCAAATGCCAACATCGCCAGTGCGCCCATGGCGGCAGAGTCACTCAATAGGGCTTGGCTCAGCGCGCTGTAGACCAAGCCGCAGGGCAGCCAACCCCAGAGCATGCCGGCGGCTACCGACTGCACCGCGCTGTCCGGTTTGCCAAGGCGCAAGACCAGCGGTTGAATCTGTCGCCAGACAATTTGTCCGAGCTGTTCCAGACGAGTCAGCACCCGCCACCAACCGGCGATATACAGGCCCATTAGCACAATCATTATCCCTACCAGTGTGCGCAGCAGTGGAATCAATAGCTGATAGCGCTCACCGGCAAGACCCACCACTAATCCCGCAGCAATGGCACCCGCGATGCTGTAACTGAGCAGTCTGCCGAGGTTGTAACCGAGCAGTAATACGAGACTGGGCCGGTTGCTGCCCAGCGCCGCTACAATGCCGCCGCACATGCCTATGCAGTGGCCAGAGCCCATCAGGCCAACAATAAAAAGCGTGCTTAGCAGACTGTAATCGAGCGTCATAAAGGCTTGTCCAGATCATCTTTTTGTTCGTTGATTAGGTCGTCCAAGGAATCCTCCTGATCGAATAAGATGCGCTCCCCTTCACTGTCGAGGTCATCGTACTGACCAGAGTTCACCGCCCAAAAAAATATTCGGATGGCGACCGCAATAAAGATCAGCGAGATCGGAATTAACAGATACAGACTTTGCATTACAGGCTTTGCATTAGACGGCTTCCATTAGACCGCTTCCATCCTAAAAGCTTAGTCGCTCTAGTCGCCAGCCGCAGTGCGTTGACCATGACCAACAGCGAACTGCCAGACATGCCAATGGCCGCGGCCCAGGGTGGCACATAGCCCGCAGCCGCTAGGGGCAGTGCGACTAGGTTATAAGCGATGGCCCAAGAAATATTCTGCTTAATAATTCGCCGAGTTTGAGTGGCCGTCGCTATGGCCTCTGGCAGCGCCCTGAGGTCGCCGCTAAGCAATGTCACATCGGCGTGGATCTGTGACAGATCACTGGCCCGTCCAAGCGCTACTGAGACATCGGCGGCCTGTAAGACAGGCACATCGTTAATCCCATCGCCGACCATGAGTACCCGCTTTCCACGCTGCTGCAGATCACGAACGGCGGCCAACTTTTGTTCCGGCTGCAGTGACAGCTGGCAGTCACTCAACCCTAGGGGCTTAATAATCTGCGCCGCGCCGGGCGATGGATCACCGGATAACAGCGAGACCTTAAGTCCAAGCTGACGCAGCTGATTGATCGCCGCCAGTGCCGTTGGCCGCAGCTGATCGGCAAAATAGATGGTCGCGAGCCATTCGCCGCTGCGCGCTAAACCCACCTCGATGGATTGATTAGGTCCCTCACTTGGGCCACTCCCAGAGATCTCTGGGAGCCCGGCCATGTCGCGCACCCAAGCCGGTCTGCCGAGATAAAACATCTCAGCGCCAATCTTGCCACTAACACCTGAGCCAGTAACAAATCGCTGTTCGCTAACCGCGATCGCCGTAGCGCTCCCTGAGCCATTACTGTCATGCAGGGCTAAGGCAATGGGATGCTGACTGCCGCGCTCCAGAGAGGCCGCCCAGACGATGATTTGCTGCTCTGAGATATCATGACTAGTGTCGCTGATTTTCACAGACACCCGCTTTAGATCGCCCTCGGTGAGGGTGCCAGTTTTATCAAATACAACATGATCAATCGCCGCCAGAGTTTCCAATACATGCATGCGATTAATTAAAAACCCTCGTGCGCGCAAGAGATTACTCGCCACGGTGAGCGCCGCAGGGGTGGCCAAGGAAAGCGCGCAGGGGCAGGTTACCACCAGCACCGACAGGGTAATCCACAGTGCTCGCTGTGGTTCATGGAGCCACCAATAAGTCGCCACAGCTCCGGCAACAATGAGTAGCGCAGCAATAAAATAACCCGCTAGTCGATCCGCGAGCATCGCCCAATGGGGTTTATCCAATGCCGCACGCTCGGCGAGCTTAACAATCGAAGAGAGACAGCTAGCCTCACCGGTGGCGCCCACCTCTATCAGCAATGGGTTGGCGCCATTCACCGTTCCCCCATAGACAGGCTCTCCCGCCTGTTTCGTTAGAGCCCGAGATTCTCCGGTCAACAGTGCCTCACTGACCTGACTGACGCCCTCTTTAATCAGGCCATCGCAGGGAATAATTTGGCCGGCATTAACGCGAATAAAGTCACCCGCCGACAGGGTTTTAATCGGCACCTGCAGGTCGGCCTTGGTCTGGGGAAAATCCTCTTGCAGGAAAACTTGGGTAGCCACTGGCGGCAACAGCGTGCCGCGATTTAGCAACAATAGATTTTTGTCACGAATGCGCTGTTCGGCAAATCGACCAAGCAATAAAAAGAAACTGAACATGGTAATCGAATCGAAATAGACTTCACCGCCACCGCGCAGGGTTGCCCAGAGGCTGGCGCTATAGGCGAGGGTTATGGCCAACGCCACTGGCACATCCATCACCAGGTGGCGCATTTTTAAACTGCGCCAAGCACTAATAAAAAATGGCTGCGCCGAATAGAACACCACTGGCGTGACAAATAACACACTGATCAGGCGCAATAAATTTTGCCACTCTGCCTGCATACCTTGAAAGGATCCAGCGTAGAGCGCGATGGCGACCATGCCGGTCTGCATCATGGCCAATCCGGCGACCCCAAGGCGCAACAACAGCTTGCGCGACTCGTTGGTTGCGGGGGAGAGACTGCTGTCATGGTTTATCGGGCTGGGGTCATAGCCAATCTGTTTGATGGCCTGGAGAATCTCACTGAGACTAATGGTTTCTGGCGTCCAGATAATTTCCCCGCGTCGAGTAGTACCGTTGATCGCGATACGATCTATGCCGGGAAGCTTGCCGAGGTGTTGTTCAATCAACCAGGTACAGGCCGCGCAGGTAATATTGCCTATATAAAGCCTGATACTGAGCAACCTCTGATCTGTCTCGCTAATATAGTCTTGCTGTATTTCACTGAGATCCCAATTTGCGTAGGGATTTTCTTGGGCTTCGAAAGCACTGCTTGAGACAACCTGAGTACTGGGTGCTGAGCGAAATTTATAAAACTGTTGCAGGCCATTTTCAAAAATAGTTGCGGCCACTGCAGCACAGCCAGGGCAGCACATGGCGCGACGGATACCCTTTATAACCAGACTAAAATCACTATGCTGAGGCACCTCCAGGCCGCAGTGGTAGCAAGACTGATTGGCGGCGGTGCTTGTAGTCATTTTGGACTCTGGGCTTTTAATGAGCTCAGGGGCTTTAATGAGCTCAGGGCTGTTCCGCCACCCTCCTGAAAATCAACGTTGCCATTTAAGCGCCAACTTTTATCGGCCGGCTGCAGGCGCAAATAATAATGGTGCTGATATTGCTGGGTCAGTTGGGCACTGTATTGCCCAGCCTCAAGCTGTTTTAAATCCAGCGTTTGATCCAAAGACTGACTGCCTGGGTGCAGCAGTAACAGCGTTAACTGCGGCGGGTAACTGGCCATCCCTGACAGCCTGACCTCTACCTGTGCAGTATCCCTGTTGCTTAATGGCCGAAAGATAATCTCTGCTGACAGGTTTAACTCAGCGGCTCGGCGGTCTTGATCCAGAGACTGGTTAATCGCCAGGCCCTGTTTATAGTATTGGTCATCGACCATGCTGTGAGGATATTTGAGGGCGATATAGAGCATATTAAAACCTGCAATAACCACCACCAGTGGCAGCCCAATCAAGAACCAAGGCCAAAATTGTCGGTACCAGGGAGGCTGCTCCTGCAGTCTATTATCAATCGGTTGATGATCCATGGGGTTATCTCAGTGGGTCGTTTTAAGTGGCGCGATAAAGCGGCTTTTTTCACTATTTTGCAGCGCCGCTTCACTGGTCGCGGTGACCACAAACTCGATTTCTATATTGGTCTGTTTAATCTGCTCTAGGGGCAGCAACAGACGCACTAACATTTCCACCACTTCCCCTTCGGCGACACCGACCTCAGATTGACCGCGATAGATCAACGCTTGTTCACTGATGACGCTAATGCTGTATTGATGATCGCGCTGATCCATATTATTAATTTTTAACTTATAACTGTTTTCGACCAAACCCTCTTGGGTGACGCGATAGAGCATGCTGCGGTCGCGGACCACGTCGACCTCAAGGGCGATACGGGAACTGATCTCATAGACAAAGACGCTGCACATCAAAATCAGCACGGCAAAATAGGCCAATAAGCGCGGCCGCAACAACCGAAATTGAGTACCCTTTTCCAGTACATTTTCAGTGGTGAAACTAATCAGTCCAGTGGGGTAGTGCATTTTTTCCATCACCGTATTACAGGCATCAATACAGAGGCCACAGCTGATACATTCATATTGCAGGCCATCGCGGATATCGATACCGGTGGGACAGACCTGAACACAGAGGGTGCAATCGACACAGTCGCCCAATCCCAGCTCTGCTGGATCCTGCCGTATTTTGCGTGAGCCGCGGGACTCTCCCCTGGCTTTATCGTAGGACACAATCAAGGTGTCTGAATCAAACATCACCGATTGAAAGCGCGCATAGGGGCAAACATAGAGACAGATCTGCTCGCGCATCAGTCCGGCATTGGCCCAGGTCAGGGCAGTAAAAAGCAGCATCCAAAAAAGCGCTGCGCCACTAATACTCAGCTGAAATAGATCCGGTACTAAATCGCGAATGGGATTGAAGTAGCCGACAAAGGTCAGTCCAGTGGCCAGGGACAGCAGCAGCCAACAGAGCTGCACTGCACTCTTGCGGGATAGCTTATTGAGAGTCCAGGGCTGTGCGTCTAACTTGATACGCTTATTGCGATCGCCCTCAAACCACTCTTCAATGGCGATAAACATACTGGTCCAGACAGTTTGCGGGCAGGAAAATCCACACCAAACACGGCCGGCAAGATTGGTAATGGTAAAAAGTCCAAAGGCGGAAATAATCAGCAGCGCAGCCAGAAAAGGTAGATCTTGGGGCCATAGAGTGAGCCAGAAGATATGAAATTTGCGCTCCGCCAAGTCGAACCAAACCGCCTGGCGGCCATTAATACTTAGCCAGGGAATAAGAAAGTAGCTCGCGAGCATGGGAATCCAGGTCCAGCGTCTTAGGCTGCGGTAAAAGCCCTCAAGGCTGCGGGTGTAAATTTTATCTGCGGTTTGATAGAGATTGAGTACATGGATCGCTTCATTGGCTGGCGCAGTCTGCGGCTTCGCAACCTCAATGTCAGATTGCGAAGACGGAGACGTTTTATCCATAGGGCTGGCTCTTTTGGCTATTGCTTAGGCTCAGGGCTGTTAGTTAGCTCAGGGCTGTTAATCCGCTCAGGGCTGTTAGTTGGCTCAGGGCTGTTAGTTGGCTCAGGGCTGTTAGTTAGCTCAGGGCTGTTGATTAGTCTGAGACAGGCTATAAACATAGGCGCTGATAAGGTGGATTTTTTCTGGGCGCAGTTTGTCGATGTGGCTCGGCATTGCGCCATTGCGGCCATTTCTTATGCTGTGGCGAATATTCTCCAGCAGACTGGTATCAGCCTGATTGTAGAGCCAGACATTGTCTTTCAGATTGGGTGCGCCAAGGGCCTGCATGCCGCCACCATCGCTGCCGTGGCAACTGGCACAAAAGATTTTGTACTGGCCGGCACCGTGCGCGGCGCGCTGCATATCAAAGGGCAAACCATTGAGACTCATAACAAAGTCGGCAACATCCTCCACTCCTCGGTCTCCCAACGCTGGACCCCAGGCTGGCATCGCCCCCTGTCGGCCCTGAGTTATAGAATGGATAATGGCCTCGGCAGATCCACCATAGAGCCAGTCTCTGTCACTGAGATCAGGGAATCCATTGGCACCAACGCCACCGATACCATGGCACAGGGAGCAGTTGTTATTAAACAAACGACGACCCATTCGCAGTGCGGAGGGATCCGCGGCTAGATCATCAATCGCGGTAGCCGCATAGAGGCTGTACTGTTCGTCAAGCACGCGGTTGGCGCTATCCACTCGCTCCTGTAACTGATTTTCCTGGGTCCAACCCAGTAGCCCTTTATAATTTCCCAGTCCCGGATACAAAACAAGATAGACCAGAGCAAAAACTGCGCTGGCAATAAACATCCAAAACCACCAGGCCGGCAATGGGTTGTCATACTCTTCAATGCCGTCATAGACATGTCCGGTTTTGGGAATTTCTCCCTCAGCCAAATCGCCTTTCACTTCGGTTTTGCGATTGGCCATTAACAACCAGACGCTGCCCAATATGACGATAAATGTTATTAGGCTAATCCACATACTCCAAAAATCACTCATGGTTTTGTCTTCCCTGATCTTCTTGAGTCTCTTGACTCTCTTGACTGTTATTATTTTCCGGGTTGTCAGTGCCTAAATCGTCATCCATAAACGGCAGCTGCGCGGCTTCGTCAAAGCGCTGCTTATTTTTTGAACTCCATGCCCAAACGCAGACACCGATAAAAGCCGCCATCGCCAAGATAGTGCCAATTCCCTGCAAGATTCCTATATTCATAAGTCCTCAGCGTTTCTGCTGGATCAATGTGCCCAGCTGTTGCAGATAAACAATCAGTGCATCCATTTCACTGTGGCCCGCCACCTCGGCTCCGGCCTCTTCAATATCCTTATCGGTGTAGGGCACACCTACGCTGCGCAAGGCGCGCATTTTGACGCCGGTCTCAGAGCCATCTAGCAGATTGTCGAACAACCAGGGGAAGGCCGGCATATTGGATACAGGCACCACATCCCGGGGGTTATTGAGATGCACTCTGTGCCAGTCATCGCTATAGCGCTGGCCTACCCGAGCCAAATCTGGCCCAGTGCGTTTCGAACCCCACAGGAACGGATGTTCATAAACCTGCTCACCGGCAACGCTGTAATGACCATAGCGCTCGGTCTCGGCACGAAAGGGCCGAATCATTTGGGTGTGGCACACATGACAGCCTTCGCGAATATAAATATCACGACCCTCGAGGGCCAGAGCCGGCAGCGGCATCAGGCCATCAATCGGCTCGGTTGTCTCGCTGGAAAAAAATAGCGGTACGATTTGCGCGAGACCACCAAAACTAATCGCCACAATAATCAGCACAATCATCAAGCCAATATTTTTTTCAATAATGGAGTGTTTGCTAGACATGAACCGCTCCTACAATTTTTTGCGGCTGTGGCTGACTGTCGCCGATGGTTTTCCAGACATTAAAGGCCATCAACAACATACCGGTGAAAAAGATCGCGCCACCAATGAAGCGGACAAAATAACCGGGGTAACTGGCCTCCACTGATTCGGCAAAGCTGTAAGTCAAACTGCCGTCACTGATAAAGGCGCGCCACATCAAACCCTGAGCAATACCATTGACCCACATCGAAGCGATATACAGCACCGTGCCAATAGTCGACATCCAGAAATGCACATTGATCAGGTTTTCGCTGTACATTTTTTTCTTGCCATAAAGACGCGGAAATAAATGATAGAGACAGCCAATAGAAATCATCGCCACCCAACCCAGCGCACCAGAGTGCACATGACCAATGGTCCAGTCGGTGTTATGAGACAGCGCATTAACCGTCTTGATCGCCATCATCGGCCCTTCGAAGGTCGACATGCCATAAAACGACAGGGACACCACAAGGAACCTCAACGTCGGATCGGTGCGCAACTTATGCCAGGCACCAGAGAGAGTCATCATGCCGTTGATCATGCCACCCCAAGAGGGCGCCAAGAGCAAGATCGACATCACCATACCCAAACTCTGAGCCCAGTCTGGCAGGGTCGAATAATGCAGGTGGTGAGGGCCGGCCCAGATATAGATCGCAATCAGCGCCCAGAAATGGACGATTGAAAGTCGATAGGAATACACCGGCCGCTCCGCTTGTTTGGGCACAAAGTAATACATCATGCCGAGAAAGCCAGCGGTCAAAAAGAAGCCCACCGCATTGTGCCCATACCACCACTGGACCATGGCATCGATGGTTCCCGGGAAGATAGAGTAGGACTTAAACCAGCTGACGGGCACCGCCAAACTATTGACTATATGAAGCACAGCCACCGCAATAATAAAGGCACCGAAGAACCAGTTGGCGACATAAATATGCTTTACCCGGCGCTTAACAATGGTGCCGAAGAAGACTATCGCGTAACAGACCCAGACTATCGTAATCAAAATATCAATCGGCCACTCAAGCTCGGCGTACTCTTTGGATGAGGTCAGACCCAGAGGCAGGGTAATGGCCGCCGCGACAATCACTAGCTGCCAACCCCAAAAGTGAAAGGCCGCCATTCGATCTGAAATGAGCGCCGCATGGGAAGTGCGCTGCACCACGTAATAACTTGAGGCAAACAGTGCGCAGCCGCCAAAGGCAAAGATAACGGCATTGGTATGCAAGGGTCGCAGGCGACCAAAGTGAAACCAAGGACCAAAGTTTAGTTCCGGCCAGACCAGCTGCGCTGCGATAACCACACCCACCAACATACCGACAATGCCCCAGACCACGGTCATGATGGCGAATTGTTTAACGACTTTGTTGTTGTATTGCGGCAGAACACCAGACGAGTGTTGATTGCTCATACTGCTTCCCTGAGACTTAATGTGATTTGATGATGGATCGGCTCTGTAAGTGCAAGCCAGCTATTGGTGAGCCGCTCATGCAACTACGCTAAAAGCATAGACAGCTTTCCTGATCTGCGCTGGGGCAGAGAGGCCTGAAATAAGGGGGTTTTAAATCACTTTGATCTGGATCAATAACAAAAAATCTCTGCCACCAGAGAAGGCGACAGAGATTTTCAGGATGGTGCTATACCAGCTCTAATTAACAGTTCTAATTAACAGCTCGACTTAGAAACTCATTAGACACTAGATAATATCGCGGCCTTTATTGGCAGCAATACGCAAACGCAGCGCATTAAGCTTAATAAAGCCTTCAGCGTCGGCCTGATTATAGGCACCGCCATCGTCATCAAAGGTCGCTATATTGGCATCGAACAGGCTGTCATCAGACTTGCGACCCACAACACTCACACTACCTTTATACAGCTTGATGCGCACATCACCATTAACCACATCCTGAGTCTGGTCAATCGCAGCCTGCAGCATCAAACGCTCCGGGGCCCACCAGTAACCGTTGTAAATCAACTTGGCATACTTGGGCATCAGCTCGTCTTTCATATGCGCCACTTCGCGGTCCAGAGTAATTGACTCAATCGCGCGGTGCGCCTTCATCATTACCGTGCCCGCTGGAGTCTCGTAACAGCCGCGTGATTTCATACCCACATAGCGGTTCTCAACAATATCCAAACGACCCACGCCATTGGCACCGGCCACTTTATTTAAATGCTCAATCACAGTCGCCGCAGACATGGCCACGCCATCAATAGCAGCAATATCGCCCTTCTCGTAGCGGATATCCATATAGGTTGCTTCGTCAGGCGCTTGCTCTGGTGACACAGTCCAGCGCCACATATCATCTTCAGCTTCTGACCAAGGATCTTCCAAATTGCCACCCTCATAAGAGATATGCAGCAGATTGGCATCCATAGAGAACGGCGACTTTTTACCGCGCTTCATCTCTACCGGAATATTGTGGGTCTCACAGTATTCCATTAACTTGTCACGGGAATTCAGATCCCACTCACGCCATGGGGCAATCACTTTAATGCCCGGTTTCAGGGCATAGGCACCCAGCTCAAAACGCACCTGATCATTGCCCTTGCCCGTCGCACCATGAGAAATAGTATCGGCACCGGTTTCGTTGGCGATTTCAATCAGTCGCTTAGCGATCAATGGACGGGCAATAGAAGTACCCAGCAAATACTCACCTTCGTAGATGGTGTTGGCGCGGAACATGGGGAAGACAAAATCGCGAGCATATTCTTCGCGCAGATCATCTATGTAAATTTCTTTGACGCCCAGGGCTTCAGCCTTGGCGCGAGCGGGTTCGACTTCTTCACCCTGACCGATATCGGCTGTGAAGGTGACCACTTCGCAGTTATATTCTTCCTGCAGCCACTTAACAATAACTGAAGTATCCAAACCGCCTGAATAGGCTAAAACTACTTTTTTAACGTCTGCCACGAAATAAGATCCTTTACTGGAGAAAACGAGGCGCGGATTTTACCCTAAGACTAGCTATTTTAGTATTGGTTAAGCGCAGTAATCTCGGCCTCATCGTAGAGCCGCCCTCCTGCGGTCAAAAAACCGTCGATTTCCGACTGGCTGGGGAAACTGTAATAGCCTGCGGCTTGCTCTTGCGGATGCGCAGCCAAACTCTGCCCCGCGGTAAGTGCAGCCACGGAATTGAGTATCTGCTGACAACCGCCCGCGTAGAGATTGATGACATTGAGTAGGTACGAGTGATGCCGATTTAAAGGAATTGCCGAGACAGAAATAATATCGCCATTATCAATGCCGCCGTCTTGAATAAAGTGCAGTGTCGATGCAATCTCAGGGTCGTTATTTTGCATAGCTCTAAAGGTCGCCATCACGCCGCGGTAATCGGGCAGCAATCCGGAATGCAGATTGATTACGCCCTGTTTGGGAATGGCGATAACTGCTTCGCGGATAATCAAACCAAAGCGCACTGATATAATAAGCTCTGGCTCAGTCGCGGTAATTCGCGCGATGCCTGCAGTGCTATTAACCCTGTTATCCAAATCGGCAAATCCCTGCAACGGACAACCGGCGCTCTCGGATAACGCTTCAAAGCTCGGACGACCATCCTTAAGCAGTCGCTGTTCAAAGGCTGCCAGATCCATTAACGGCTCTGGCAATAGTTTATCAGCGCCGACCCTTTCAGACAGAAAAATCGACAGCTGATGGCCGGACAAACCCTTGATTAGAAGGCTCAAGGCCACATGACTTGGCAAATCGCGGTTACTGAGTAACGTTATCTTCATCTGTTGCCCATTTTTTACTCACACTTTTTCACAAAACCTGTCATGACACCACTGTTTCCGGTAGCATTCACCGATAACAGTGGATACGGCTTCAATGGACAAAATTACTCTAATACAACCCGACGATTGGCACCTGCATCTGCGCGACAACAGTATGCTGGAAGCGACCGTACCTGCTGCCGCGAGAGGCTTTGGCCGCGGTATTATTATGCCCAACCTAATGCCCCCGGCGACCACTGTGGCTCAGGTCGGCGCGTACCGCGAACGCATTTTGGCCCAACGCCCTGCAGGATCGACCTGGGAGCCATTAATGGTTCTCTATCTCACGGATAACACCACCGCCGATGAAATTCGCGCGGCGAAGGCATGTGGATTTATCCATGGCTGCAAGTATTATCCGGCAGGGGCTACAACCAATTCGGATTCCGGCGTTACCAGTCTTAATAATATCCAGAAGGTGCTTGCCACCATGCAGGAAGTGGGCATGGTGTTGCAGTTGCACGGTGAAGTCACGGCCGGCGATATTGATATCTTTGATCGCGAAGCGGTGTTTATCGAGCGTCATCTGCGCGGCTTGGTTCAGCACTACCCCAAGTTAAAAATTATCTTTGAGCATATTACGACCCTTGAAGCAGCAGAGTTTGTTGCCGCAGCCGGTGACAATGTGGCCGCGACCATTACCCCTCAGCACCTGCTCTATAACCGCAACCATATGCTGGTTGGGGGCATTAGACCGCATCTGTTTTGTCTGCCGATTTTGAAGCGCGATATTCATCAACATGCGCTGATTAAGGCCGCCACTAGCGGCAGCCCGAAGTTCTTTTTGGGTACTGATTCTGCGCCCCATGCCCAGGACAAGAAAGAGAGTGCCTGTGGCTGTGCTGGCTGTTTTAGCCATCACGCAGCCATTGAACTCTATGCTCAGGCCTTTGAAGAGGCCGGTGCGCTGGATAAGCTTGAGGGCTTTGCCAGCAAGTACGGTGCAGACTTTTATGGCCTGCCACGAAACACCTCAAACATTACCTTATTACGCCAACCCTGGCAGCTGCCCGCAGCAATTCCGTTTGACGATTCGCAACTGATTCCTCTCGGCGCTGGTACCACTCTGAATTGGAAAATGGACCACTAATGGATATGTCGCAGATCATCAATGAATTGGATAATGACGCGTCTACGAATAATATCGCCGAGCGATTTCGTGGGTTTTTGCCAGTTGTAGTAGACGTTGAAACCGGTGGCTTTAATTCTCGCACCGACGCACTGTTGGAAATTGCTGCGGTGATTCTGGAGATGGATGCTCAGGGCAATATTCAAATTAAAGAGACGCACAGTAAAAATGTCGATCCCTTCCCCGGCGCTATAGTTGAAAAAGCGGCGTTGGAATTTACCGGTATTGATATCTACGATCCCGAGCGTATGCCGGAGGAAGAGAGTGAAGCATTGCGGGATATCTTTCGACCTATTCGCCATGAAATCAGCGCAACGGGCTGCACTCGCTCAGTGATGGTGGCGCATAACGCCCATTTTGATCTGGGTTTTGTTAACGCAGCGGTGAATCGAAACCAGATTAAACGCAACCCGTTTCATCCCTTTTCCTGTTTCGACACCTCTACTCTCGCCGGTCTCGCCTATGGTCAAACCGTATTGGCCAAAGCCTGCCAGGCAGCGAAGATGGATTTTGATAATAAAAGTGCTCACAGCGCCCTTTATGACGCAGTGAAAACTGCAGAGTTGTTCTGCGGTATTGTGAATCGTTGGAAAGATCTTGGCGGCTGGCCCCTTGAGGCCGACGCTGAGGCTGAATAGCCTGTACGTGAATAGGCCGTAACTGAAAAGCCCGTTAGTAGAGGCTATTCAGTTACCCGCATTAGTCACTACTGACTCTGGGCGTTCTTTCTATCCACCCAGAAGTCAGCTTTTTCAATACCCAAAGCCTCTGGATCAAAACTCGGATCTACACCCGCATCCAACTGCTGCTCATAATCTTTGAGCGCCACCAGAGCGGGCCGCTGCAAGATTATGATCGCAACAATATTCAACCAAGCCATAAGCCCTACACCCACATCACCCAGTGCCCAAGCCAGATCGGCGCTCTTTAAACCGCCGTACATCACAGATGTAAGCACCAGTACTTTCAGCAGATTGGCCAACCATGGACGATGAACCTTGCGGTTGATAAACATCACGTTGGTTTCGGCAATATAGTAGTAGGCAACAATGGTGGTGAAGGCGAAAAACAGCAGCGCTATTGCCAGCACGCTGCTACCAAAGCCTGGCATCACTGTATCAAAGGCTGCCTGCACATAGGCTGGACCCACATCGATACCGGGCAGACCCTGATAGAGGTAGGTGCCGTCGGCACCCTCAACATTGTAGAGACCGGTCAACAGAATCATAAAGGCGGTCGCTGAACAAATTAACAGCGTATCCACGTAAACCGAAAAGGCCTGCACCAAACCCTGCTTGGCCGGATGGGAGACTTCTGCTGCCGCAGCCGGATGAGGACCACTGCCCTGTCCCGCTTCGTTGGAATAAACGCCGCGCTTAACACCCCAGGCCACGGCCATACCTATAATGGCGCCATAACCTGCATCGAGACCAAAGGCACTATTGATAATTAATTTGGTGACTGTGGGCACCATATCGATATTGATAAACACCACGGTAAAGGCGATAAGAATATACCCAGCGGCCATCAGCGGCACCACCACCTGAGCGAAGTGGGCAATGCGCTTGACGCCACCGACAACAATCATCGCCAGGCCGAGGGCCAGCACAGAAGCCGTCACCAGCGCTGGAATCTCCCAGGCATTGTTCATGGCGGCAACAATACTGTTGGCCTGAATACCCGGCAGACAGAAGCCCATGGCAATAATAGTCGCTACAGCAAAGGTCCAGGCATACCATTTTTGGCCCATGGCTTTTTCAATGTAATAGGCTGGGCCACCGCGGTAGCTGCCGTTGTCATCTAGCTCTTTATAAATCTGTGCCAGAGTGGCTTCTATATAGGCGGTGGATGCCCCGAGAAAGGCTACGGTCCACATCCAAAAAACGGCACCCGGGCCGCCAATGGCGATGGCGGTTGCGACGCCGGCTATATTACCTGTGCCGACCCGTCCAGAGAGCGACATGGTCAACGCCTGAAACGATGAAACACCGGCCTCGGAGCTCTTGCCTTCGCGCATGATTTTTAACATATGGCCAAAGTGGCGAACTTGAAGAAAGCGCGTGCGCAGTGAAAAGTAGAGCCCGGTTCCAAGACACAGATAGATCAGCGCTGAACTCCAGATAATGCCATTGAGATAGTTAACAAATGCTTCCACGATGAATCCCTATTATTATTTTTTGCCGCTTAACCACGGCGTGTATTTTTCTATCGTTTAACCGCTCTCATATCTTCAGCTAGTCGAGTGCACTGCCATCAGCTGCAGCAAAAACATCATCGAAACTGGCGATAAAATCATCAGCAGATTCGGCACCAGAAAACTGTAGCGCAGGGACACCAAGACCAGAGAAATAATCGGGGTAGGGAGAAAACTCACCCCAGCCTCTCATCTGGGCGGTGATACTAACAACAATGATCAACATTACAAAGCCAAGGGAGGAAATCCAGCGCTGGCGCGGCAACATGTTTGTCGCCAGAGCGAAATTAGCTGAGAGTAATAGCGCCAAAAGCAGCAACGCATTTAAGGGCGACAGAATCATTGCCACCGTCTGAGTACCGGCGTTATACCCCAGTATCCCAATCAGCCAATCTGCCAGGGAGTAGACCAAACCGGCGAGCAAGATTAAACAGTAGTGACTTAAAAACTGACTCTCACTGCGTAAAAAACGACCCAGCGCGCTCCAGAATAGGGCAAAAAATAGCAGCACTGCCTGAGTACTAAGAATCGTTGAGAAGACATTTTTCCACTGCCACTCAACAAAGCTATTGAAATACAACGCGGCAATTTCCACCACTAAACTAATTAGAAATAGTGGCAGCCAGATAGAAAACCGATTTAACTTGCTGGCATCCTGCTCTAGGTGATGAAGCTCTTTAGCGGCATCCACTGGATGACTCTCAGATACGATTCTCAGCCTAGTGCGGCCAAGTTTTATCTCTGCCCCTTCGCCGAGGAATGCTATTGAATCGGACGCCCCTAACTCAGAGACAGGCGAAGCGGTGTTTTTAGTAATCTCGACACCATTAAGACTCGCTAGATCAGTCAGCTGCCAACCACCGTTAACTGCATCCAGGCGCAGATGGTTCGGTGAAATATGGGCGTCATCGAGAACCACATCATTCTGATAGCCGCGACCAATAGTGACCGAGCTATTCTCGACCCTGAAGTAACGCTGACGTTTGCCACCCCAACCCAGCAGTTCAATAATTATCGCCATTGCGCCACCCCCATAAACTTGCGCGCATAGGCCTTGGCGTTATCCCTACTGACACCGGCAAGCGTGAAGTGACTGATAAACGCAGCCCGGGAATCATCCACGGTGCCCTGTAAAAACAACACATCGTAGAGCTGGGGATAGTCTTTGTAAGCTCGGGCACAAAATACAGCCTTGGTTTTGCGCTGGGGCTCTGCCTCGAGATTATTCACTGCGACAAATTCGGTATCGCACTGATAGCCACCCACATCTTTTTTACGGGCCATATTGCCCGGAGCAAAATCACTAAATAAGCGTTGATAGTAGGCGTAAAACTGCAGGGTATTAAGTTTGTCTGCCTCCAGCCAAAAGAACTGATGCTCAATCACACCGCTGTTAAATTTTCCGTTGAGATAAATATTATCTTCACTGCGACAGGTGCGATCGGCGTTGAGCAATTGAGCATTATCAGAACTGCTATTAGACCCGCCCCAACATCTGAAAAAGGGCGACAACTCATTGACCACTGAGGCTTCACCCAGAGCAATGGTCGGCCAGTCGAGCGCCAACAGCTTGGCAAACTTTTTATCCTGATCGGCGAGCAGCTGTTGGCCGATTCGCAGCTCCATATTGTCGACGCCCTGCCCGCGCAATTGATGCTCGGCGATCAACTGCTGTAACGCGGTAACAGGCACCAGAAAACTCACCTGATTGCCTGCGGTGGAAACATTGATGCCTACTACTTCGCCGTCTTGATTGAGGGTTGGCCCGCCACTCATTCCCGAGTTGAGTGAACCGGTGAAATGCACTCGCGGGTGGTAGCTGTTTTGATTGATGCCATTGTAGGTTCCAGGCACCACGGTTAACCCTAAATCAAGGGGGTTGCCCAGGGCATAGACTGGCACACCTATAGCCGGCTCAGCTGCTGCCAGAGGCAGCACCGCAGCGATTTGGCTACTGGCTTGACTATTGGTCTGGCTATTAACTTGCACGAGGGCCAAGTCATTGATCACATCCACATCAACTAGGTTCAGGCTACCGGCTGCACCACTGGCGCTGAAATATTCAATACGGTATTGCTCGGGCTTGCTGGCGGCGATTTGCACCACATGATAATTGGTCGCGATCAGGCCGCTATCGTTGACCACAAAGCCGGAACCAATAGCGCTCTTGCTACCGGAGGTAATATCAATAATTCTGATTTGCAGGATGCCGGCTTTGTTATCGGCAAACAATGTGCGGGCACTCTTACTCTGGGCGAAACCAGACGTCGGGCTGCCGATTAAAAACACTATTAGTAAAACAGTGATCAGCAGAGCGACCAACCGAAAAGGCTGGCCCTGAAGGCGGTTTTTATCAATGCTCAATATGGAAGTCCTGTTGCAATGCATAGGTATTCTTTCAAGTGATCCAAAGTATTACAAGCGCAGCCTCAAGGCCCGTAGCTATTTATACAGAGGCCGCGTTAAACTAGGCAACAGATAAATGGATCAGCTTGCAGAACTAGTCTACACCACTAGATTTATTCCTGTAATCATAGGTGTATCTCAACCAAATTTTATCCATTGTACTCCTCATACCGTAACAGGAAATTCGAACAGATGACCGACTCATTTAAAGAAGCCGCACTGAAATATCACACCCATCCGACACCGGGTAAATTAGAGATTCGTCCGACCAAACCTCTGGCCAATAAGCGTGATTTATCGCTAGCCTATTCTCCCGGTGTTGCACACGCTTGCGAATTGATTGTCGAGAATCCCACAGAAGTAGCCTCGGTCACTGCCCGGGGAAATCTGGTGGCTGTAATTACCAACGGTACTGCTGTGCTGGGTTTGGGAAATATTGGCCCACTGGCCTCGAAGCCTGTAATGGAAGGCAAAGCGGTCCTGTTTAAGAAATTTGCCAATATCGATGTCTTCGATATTGAAGTAGATGAAACCGATGTCGATAAGTTGGTCGATATTATCGCCTCTCTGGAGCCCACTTTTGGCGGTATTAACCTTGAAGATATCAAGGCGCCAGAATGCTTTATGGTGGAAAAGAAACTTCGCGAGCGCATGAAGATTCCGGTGTTTCACGACGATCAACACGGCACCGCTATTGTTGCCGCCGCTGCTATCTATAACGGCCTGCGCATAGTGGATAAAAAGTTTGAAGACGTAAAGCTTGTGGTCTCAGGTGCTGGCGCTGCCAGTATCGCCTGTGTCGACCTGTTGGTGAGCATGGGTCTGCAGAAGAAAAATGTGCGCATGATCGACCGCACCGGTGTGATTTATGCCGGCCGCAAGGAAGGCATGAACCCTTGGAAGGAAGACTATGCAGTAGAAACCAGCGATCGCACCATTGACGATGCTATCGAAGGTGCCGATCTGTTTATGGGCCTCTCAGGGCCTGGCGTCTTAAATGGCGAGCTGGTGAAAAAGATGGGTCCGAAACCCATTATTCTTGCAATGTCCAACCCGATTCCAGAGATCATGCCGGAAGAAGCCATGGCCGCCCGCCCTGACGCAATTGTGGCCACCGGCCGTTCCGACTACCCCAACCAAGTTAACAATGTTCTGTGCTTCCCGTTTATTTTCCGCGGCGCATTGGACTGTGGTGCTTCGACCATTAATGAAGAGATGAAAATGGCTGCGGTGCGCGCCATTGCCGATCTGGCCACGATGGAAACCTCAGATGTAGTGGCAGCAGCCTACGCTGATGAAGCGCTTAAATTTGGTCCTGACTATTTGATCCCTAAAGCCTTTGATCCGCGTCTGATTGAAGTAGTGCCCATGGCAGTGGTAAAAGCCGCCATGGCAAGTGGCGTGGCTACACGTCCCATCGAAGATTTAGAAGCCTATCGTCAAACTCTGAATGAGTTTGTGAATCAGGCCGGTCTGTTTATGCAGCCAATTATTGAGATGGCGAAAAAAGCCCCGGCGCGCATTGTCTATGCCGAAGGGGAAAACGACGATGTGCTGTTAGCCGTGCAAGCAGTATTGGATGAGCAGATCGCCAAGCCTATCTTGGTTGGCCGTCGCGCGGGTATGGAACAAAAGATTGATCGACTGGGTCTGCGTATAGATCTGGACAAAGATGTAGAAATATTTGATCCCAGCGACAATGACAGCCACGAAGAGTATGCGGCCTTCTATCATGAGAGTGTTGGTCGTCACGGTGTCTCGGTGGACGCTGCACGGAAGATTATGCGCGACGACCAAACTGCCATCGCCGCAGTGATGGTTGCCCGCGGTGAAGCCGATGGCCTTATCTGCGGTAAAGTCGGTCGCTTTGATTTTCATCTGCGGGAAATTATGCATCTGCTCGGCCCTGCCCATAAAGAGCAGTTGGTCTCATCTGCTGCAGTATTGCTGATGCCCGACGGCCCGCTGTTTTTGGCTGATACCGCGATGAATGTGGACCCAACGGCAGAAGAGTTGGTACAGATTACTGAGGCCAGTATTGATCTGGTGAAGCGCTTTGGTATTGAACCCAAGGTGGCACTGCTGTCCCACTCAAACTTTGGCACGGCTAATACAGCCTCGGCACGGAAAATGCGCCTAGCCAGTGAGCTGTTGCGAGAAGCTCACCCGGAGCTAGAAATTGATGGTGAGATGCATGTGCTCAGCGCGCTGAATCCGAAGCTACGCAAAACAATTTATTCCCAGTCGACTCTGAAGGGCCGAGCCAATGTCTTGGTTATGCCTAACTTGGATGCCGCGAATATTGCCATGGGATTGATTCGTTCGCTGACCGATGCGTTGCTGATCGGGCCCTTTATCAATGGCTTTAGTAAGCCAGCGCATATTGTGATTCCGTCGGTTTCTTCTCGGGGCATCTTCAATATGACCGCATTAACCGTTGCGGACATTCAGCACAGTAAGTAGATAAGTTATTTGCGGTACAGAGGGCTAGCTCGTATGAGCTAGCCTTTTTTTATATCAATTTTCTCAGATTATTGTTTCAGTGCCAGGGCCATTTGATAGAACTCCTTTTTGTCACCGCCGGTAATCTTAGCGGTGAGTGCTGCTGCCTTGGCGGTTGGCAATTCTGCCAACAACAGGCGCAGGACTCGTTCGCCGTCGACAGTTACTGTGCTTTCGCTCTCTTCACGACCTGCTAATACCAGGACGATTTCACCGCGCTGCTGATTGCTGTCGGCCTCAACTATGCTAACTAGCTCAGCCAGCGTGCCATGCAGATAGGTCTCGAAGGTTTTGCTCAACTCCCGAGCGATAAAACCACTGTGCTCAGGGCCAAAGACTTCAACGCTGTCTCTCAGGGTTTCCAAAATCCGGTGGGGTGCCTCATAGAACACCATAGTTTCAGGCACAGCCGAAAGTTCCTCCAGTACCTTTTTACGCTGGGTACTCTTGGCCGGCAAAAAGCCGATAAATCTAAATCGATCCGTGGGCAGACCTGCTACGCTCAATGCAGCAATGGCCGCACAGGCGCCTGGGACAGGGATAACACTAATACCCTGCTGACGCGCCGCGAGCACCAAGCGGTAGCCTGGATCGGAGATCAGCGGGGTACCTGCATCGGATATTAGGGCTATATTATTGCCCGCGCTGAGCTGCACCAGAATCTTGTGGCTGCTTTTTTTGTCGCTGTGGTCGTGATAGGCCATCAATGGTGTATCGATGCGAAAATGATCCAGCAATTTTTTGCTGTGACGGGTATCCTCACAGGCAATGGCCTTCACTGATTGAAGGATCTCGACTGCTCGGGGTACCATATCACCCAGATTGCCTATGGGTGTGGCGACTACATACAACGTACCGGATTGATTTGAGTTCATGACTAAAAGACTTTTTCTCTCGATGATTTATGCGCTGGCCATCTTAGCCTTTATCGGGGGCTGTGCGCCAACTACAACTCAAGTTTCAGGTCCAATTGCGCGGGTTACTCTGGGTTCTGAAGAAGTCGAGATCAATCGATCCTTGGTTAGCCAGGCTGAAACGGCTCTGGCACAAGTGCAATCGATCAACACTGATGACAGAGACAATCTGTTGCTGGATATTGCTATCCTGTTTGCTCAGGGTGGCGATCTGGATCAGAGTAGAACTACGCTACTGCTTATTAATACCGAGCAACTGAACGAACTGTTTTTTGTTGAGTACAGTTTGCTCTGGCTGGAACTGGACCTTGCGGGACAGCAGCTGGCCAGTGCTAAAGTAAGACTCGCCGAAACCCGTTTTATGGCGCTGCGACAGGGCCTAGACATAAATTTTCAGCGCCGTATTCTGAGCCTCGAAAGTGCGCTTAACTATGCTGGCGGCCATATAAGAGCCAGTATTGAAAATAATATTCAGTTGGCCAGTCTCTACAATCCACGAGCAATTAGCGACCAGCGACTGATATCACGACTGCATGATCAAATTTGGCTACAGCTTAATGAACTGCCATTTAGTCAGCTGCAGCAAAACGACCTTTCAGACCGCGGCGTGCTGGCCGGCTGGCTGGAGCTGGCTGCGGCGATGCGCTACCGACAGGCCGACCCCAGTGCACAAAAGAGTTTCTTCGCAGTATGGAAGCAGAGCTGGCGCGAGCATCCAGGCGCCAATAGTCCACCAGCAATACTCAACGCACGCTTCCGTGGCACTGGGGCTCCCAAGAATATTGCACTGTTGCTGCCACTGCAGGGGCAATATGAAACACCCAGCACTACCCTGCTCAATGGTTTTATCAGCGCTTATTATGAAAACTTGGCCCAGGGCGCTCGCCTGCCAAAAATAGCTATCTATGACACATCCTCTCAACCAGTCACTGAGGTTTACAATAATGCAGTTGAGCGTGGCGCCGATATGGTGATCGGCCCCATGCGTCAGTCCCAGGTGGAAGAGCTCGCTGCCAGCCCGCGCCTACAGGTCCCCACCCTGACGCTCAATCGGCTAGATAAAAACCAGCTCAGTGACACAGAGAATTTATTCCAATTTGGCCTATCAGCTCTGGATGAAGTGAGCCAGATTGCCGATCAAGCTTGGATTCAGGGACAGAGCAATGTCTTGCTGATCGCACCAGATAGCGGCTGGGGCCTGCGCGCTCGGCGTCATTTTATTGATTACTGGACGGCCAAAGGTGGCACTGTGATTGACGCGATTTCCTACCCTAACAGTGTTAATGATTTTACTCGGCTACTGCAGAGACCACTGGAAATTGACCTCAGTGAACAGCGCAGTCTGGCGCTGCGACGTTCGGTTAACCGCAGCCTTAGCGCTACCCCGCGCCGGCGTCAGGATATAGATCTGGTTATTGTTCTCGGCTATTCAGAAAAAGTACGCCAGATAAAACCCGCCCTGGATTTCCTCTATGCCGGTGATGTTCCGGTTTATGCCACCTCGCATATATACAGCGGAACTCAACAGATCGAGCTCAATCGCGATCTCAGCGGCATCAAATTTAGTGCTATGTCCTGGACCCTAGAGGGCCATATGCCTCGACCACTAAGACCGGATCTGCGTCTACCGACGGCCTACCGTCAACTCTATGCCCTGGGATACGATGCATTTTTATTACACGCCCTACTCGAGGATCTCGCCAAACCCGATGCGCTGCCTGTATTTGGTGCAACAGGCATGCTGCGACTTTCAGGCGGTAGTATAAAGCGAACCGAAAAATGGGCGGCCTTTGTAAAGGGCCGGGTGGTGCCAGCGCAACCTTAGGGATCAGAGTTTTCAGGCGCTATTTTTTCAGGAACCATCTTTTCAGGAACATATTATGGGGACAGGGATATTCCAAAGTAGCAAAAAAGAGCATTTAAGCGGTGCCGCAGCTGAACAGTTGGCGCTGGATTATTTGCTGTCTAAAGGCCTGCAGCTTGTGGCGAAAAATTTTCGCACCCGCAGGGGCGAAATTGATCTGATTATGCTGGATAATGCGTTATTGGTATTTGTCGAAGTACGCTTTCGTAGCAGTGTAAACTTTGGCTCCGCCGAGGAGTCTATTACAGCGCAGAAGTGTCAACGTCTAAGTGCCGCTGCACAGGCTTATATGCAGCGTGAAGGGCTTACAGAAAAAGTCAGCGCCCGCTTTGATGCCCTAGCTATAAGCCCTAACAAGCCACGCAGGCAATCGACAAGCGAGTATTGCATCAATTGGATACAAAATATTCTCCAGTAGCTGCTGGATTAGGTAGCTACTAGATTAGGTAGCTACTAGATTAGGTAGCTACTAGATTAGGTAGCTACTAGATTAGGTAGCTACTAGATTGGGTGGCTGCTAATTTAAAGAGGAATACAGGTCATTGGACGCAGTAGATCAAAAGGTTTTTAATCAGTTTCAGAAAATGATTGAGGCGACCATGGCGACAGGGGAAACCTGCGCCGAGTCCATTGCCAGTGCCGCTGAAAAAGTGGCCTCGGCACTGCTGGCGGGCAACCGGGTTTTTACCTGTGGCGAGCATTCCAGTGGCCTAGTCGCACAACTACTCACTGATTATCTGGCCCAGGGTTATGAAATTGACCGCCCCGGCTTTCCATCCCTCAATCTAAATCAGATCGCGCAACAGAGTGGCGCTGCCGAACGCTATAACCAGGCATTGAAAACTCAAGCGGCCAGTGGTGATATCTTGGTGTTGCTGAGCAGTGGAGACAATAGCAGCCTGTTACTTGGGGCACTAAATACAGCGCTGGATCGAGGTATGTCGATCATTCTAATTTCTACGGAAAATGATGATTCGTTGATTAACCTGGTGGGCTACAATGATGTCCATATTAATATCGGCAGCGCACCGTCGCCGCTGATTGTTCAGTCGCAAGTACAAATTGTTCAGTGCCTCTGCGCCCTGATAGACAGTCATATTTTTGGAGGTGAATAAATGCGTAACAAAATCTTAGTTGTAACACTGGTGGGTCTTCTATCCAGCTGTACTTCTGTGGTCAATACTGTTGTTAAAGAGCCGATCAACCCGGACCTAACATCGACTCCAATTGGTTCGGATATCAATGACATTAAAATGGACACCTTTATCGGCGTCAATATTAAGAAAGCCGACCCGGCACTCAAGAAAGCCCATATCAATGTCCATGTTTACAATGCCATTGTGCTGTTGACTGGCGAAGTGCCCACTAAAGCGCTGCGAGTTTTAGCTGGAGATACGGCCCGTGCCTACACTGGCCAAAGACAGGTTCACAATGAGCTGCAAGTGCGCGGCAACTCGTCGATTGTTGCACGCACCAATGATGCCCTGATCAGCGCTAAGGTAGCGACCAAGATCACCTTTGATAAAGAGATTAAGTCGTCCAATATTGAAGTGACCGCTGAAGATAGCGTGGTGTATTTGATGGGTAGAGTCAGACGTATCAATGGTGAAAAAGCCACTGCGATCGCCAGTCGTACAAGCGGCGTCCGCAGTGTTGTCAAAGTCTTCGAATACGTAGACTAGGCTTAGAGCTTTTTAGACTAGAGCTTTTTAGACTAGAGCTTTATAGACTAGAGTTAGACTAACTCAATCGCCATTGCAGTAGCTTCACCGCCGCCGATACAGAGGCTGGCGATGCCTTTGCGGCCACCGTGCTGCTGCAGGGCATGGATTAGGGTAACTATGATTCTGGCACCACTGGTGCCTATGGGATGCCCAAGAGCGCAAGCGCCTCCGTGTACATTAAGCTTTTCATGGGGTATTTTCAGCTCATGCATGGCCGCCATGGCAACTACTGCAAAGGCTTCATTAACTTCCCAAAGATCCACATCATCGACTGTCCAACCGACTCGCTCCAATGTCTTATTGATCGCTGACACAGGTGCTGTAGTAAACCACTCTGGCTCGTGAGCACTCTGGTCAAAGCCGTGAATAACTGCAATCGGCTTTAAGCCTCGTGCTTCTGCTTCGTCAGCCATCATCAATGTCAGGGCCGCGGCACCGTCAGAGATAGAGCTGGCATTGGCAGCGGTAACCGAACCATTCTTATCAAAAGCGGGTCTTAGCTGGGGAATCTTTTCTGGTTTAGCATTGCCTGGCTGCTCGTCTGTATCTACAACCACATCACCGCGACGCGAGGAGATGGTGACCGGCGCAATTTCCTGATCAAACCAACCGCTATCGATCGCGGCATTGGCGCGACGCAGAGATTCGATGGCATAGGCATCTTGGTGCTCGCGACTAAAACTGTATTTGTCCGCGCATTTTTCAGCAAACAAACCCATGGCGACACCCTGATAGGCATCTTGCAGGCCGTCGTATTGCATATGGTCGAGCATCTGCGCATGACCAAAGCGGTAACCCTGACGTCCCTGAGGAATCAAGTAGGGGGCGCGACTCATGCTTTCCATACCGCCGGCGACAACAGTGGTTGCCTGACCTGCTCGCAGTGCATTACAGCCCATCATTACCGCTTTCATGGCTGAGCCACAGACTTTGTTGATAGTGGTGCAGGGAGTCCCTTGAGTGAGTCCAGCAGCTAATGCCGCCTGACGGGCAGGAGCTTGGCCTACACCGGCTGAGAGTACGCAGCCCATCAATACCTCGTCGATCTGGTCTACACCTAAGGTGGACTTTTGCACTGCAGAACTGATGGCTGCGGCACCCAAATCGGCAGCGGAAACTGAAGAGAGTGACCCCATCATGCCGCCCATGGGCGTACGTGAGGCTGAGAGAATGGCGATTGGCTTAGACATTGCAATGCTCCGACTGTAGCTGCTACTTAATAACCCTTAGCGACGGCTTAATCTTTTTTGGAGCCTTGTCGCTCGGTGAAGCAGGTGGTTGAGTTGAGGATTTTTTAACCGCTTTAGGTCCGCTTGGCGGTGTCGGCGGCAGATCATCAGAGGGTTCGTGCTCAAAGACCATACCCTGACCATTCTCCTGACTGTAAATGCCAACAACGGCAGTAACTGGCACTTGAATATCAATTGGCATACCACCAAAACGGGTGGAAAAAGCAAGAATCTCGAGATCGAGAATAAAGTTCGAGACGGCGCGAGGTGCGACATTCAACACAATCTGGCCATCGGTAACATAGCTCTGAGGAACTTCTACGCCCAGATGATGAGCATCGACCACAACATAAGGTGTGCAATCGTTGTCCACTATCCAGTCGAAGAAGGCGCGCAGAAGGTAGGGTCGGTTGGACCGCATTTTCATTTTATTGACGGATCTCTAACTCAAGATCGGTCAAGCTCTCTTGGAAAGAGGGACGCTCGAATAACCGTTCCATATAGTCGTGCAACGGTTTCACCTGACGATTGACAGGCAGTTCGATACCGAACTCAGGCAGACGCCACAGAACCGGAGCCAAACAACAATCGACAAGCGTAAACTCTTCGCTCATAAAGTAAGGCATATCGGTAAAGATGCTGGCAATACTGATCAATGACTCACGTAATTCCTTGCGCGATTCCTCGGCTTTCTTGCTTTCCGGGTTGTGCAGAATATGAGTAATTAATGAACACCAGTCTTTTTCAATGCGATGAATCCACAGGCGGCTCTGAGCACGCGCAACTGGATAAACAGGCAAAAGAGGTGGGTGCGGGAAGCGCTCATCGAGGTATTCCATAACGACCTTTGACTCATAGAGCGCAAGATCACGGTCTACCAGTGTCGGCAGTGTGCCATAGGGGTTGGCTTCAAGAATTTCTTCAGTAACCGCACCTGGATCGATATCTTCGATATCAACAGTGACGCCTTTTTCGGCTAATACAATACGCACACGATGGCTATACTGGCATGTGGGGTCGGAAAATAATGTCATCGACGATCGTCGCACAGCAACCTCTCAAATTTTAGTAGCAAAGTAGGAAGCAGCTAAGCGCCGCTCCAAATAGACAATCCATGCCTTTATATGGTCTGTCCTGGGTAATACTATAGCCCTTAGATGATCTAGATATTCTAAAATAACCTAGAGTCAGCTAAAGGCTGTCTAACTCTTTAACTCGTTATCAGTCTTAGTGAATGCCTTTCCAGTATTCACGGTTCAGCAGCATAACAAAGACCAGCAATAGCAGCAGGAATAACAGTACCAGACGGCCAATATGCTTGCGCTCTTCTGCCATAGGCTCTGCAATATAGGTCATAAAGTTGACCAAGTCATACATAGCCACATCAAATTCTTCGGCAGTCATACTACCCGCAGTGGTGATATTAAAACGACCACAGGGATCATCGAGAATATCTTCACCGGTTAAAAGGTCGCGCTTAATACCGCCATTGGCTGTCACTACAGGTCCTGGCGCACATTCAGGCAAACCCTGCAGGTCGAGCAGTACATGGGGCATGCCCACATCTTTAAATACTTTGTTGTTGACGCCTAAGGGTCTGCTTGGGTCTGCGTAAAAATTGCGCAGATAAGTGTAGACCCACTCCGGCGAACGAGAGCGGGCGACCAGAGTCAAATCCGGTGGCACTGCACCAAACCATTCTTTAGCGCCCTCTTCAGTCATAGAGATCTTCATCAGCTCACCGATCTTTTGACCGGAGAAAATCATATTGTCGAGCATCAGCTGATTGGGGATACCAATATCATTGGCGACACGCTCCCAGCGCGAGTACTTGAATGAGTGACAACCCATGCAGTAGTTAACGGCCAGTTGGGCGCCATTCTGCAATGAGGCATGATCGCGAAGATCAGCCTCAAAGGTATCACAGTCGACAGTTCCGCATGATTTGCCACTCTCGGCGCCTACAGCTTTAATCGGCAACACAACTAGCAGTGCAACAATCAAGACTCCACCCAGGGTTTTCCAAATACCGATTCCGCCATCCATGGTGATGCGATCGGGCTCTGGCCTGGTCGTCTCTATACGAGTCCAGAAGTAGATGCCTATAAAGTAGGAGAAGTACAGAACCGTACAGATCTGCGCTAGCAACGTGCGTGATGCTGTCGGCGCTTTAACACCCAAGTATCCAAGCAGAATAAACGACGCAGCAAACACCAGAATCGCACCGCGACTAAAGTTACCTTTATAACGCATTGAGCGCACCGGACTGCGATCCAACCAGGGCAGTACAAACAGAATCGCGATGGCAGCAGCCATAGTGATAAAGCCACCGAGCTTATCGGGAACTGCACGAAGCATCGAGTAGTAAGGCGTGAAATACCAAACCGGCGCAATATGCTCTGGCGTCTTCAGGGAGTTAGCAATTTCGAAGTTGGCATACTCTAAGAAATAACCGCCCATCTCTGGCATAAAGAACAGGATTGCGCAGAACACAAACAGGAACACTACGATGGGAACCAAATCGTGAATAACAAAGTAGGGATAGAAGGGAATGCCGTCAATCGGATTACCTTTCTCATCTTTGTACTTCTTGATGCTAACGCCATCTGGATTGTTTGAGCCCACATCGTGCAATGCAATGATATGCATCACCACTAGCGCGATCAGAATAATTGGCATGGCGACAACGTGGAGAGACATAAACCGATTCAGAGTAATGCCCGAAATCAGATAGTCACCACGAATCCACTGCACCACGTCTTCACCGACCACTGGAATAGCGCCGAACAGGGAAATAATAACCTGTGCGCCCCAGTAAGACATCTGACCCCATGGCAATACATAACCGAGGAATGCCTCAGCCATTAGTGCCACATAGATAGTCATGCCGAAGATCCACACTAGTTCGCGAGGCGCTTTATAAGAGCCGTAGATCAAGCCGCGATACATGTGCATGTAGACCACAACGAAGAATGCCGAGGCACCGGTGGAGTGGGCATAGCGGATAATCCATCCCATATCCACGTCGCGCATAATATATTCGACAGAGGCAAAGGCGCCCTCAGCAGTACCCTGGTAGCTCATAAGCAACCAAATTCCGGTTATCAGCTGAATAACCAGAACGACCATCGACAGCACGCCGAAGTAATACCAAAAGTTAAAGTTCTTTGGCGCGTAGTACTCGGCCATATGCCGATTCCACTCGCGCTTCAGCGTAGGCATACGCGAATCGAACCACTCAGCAAAAGATGTTCCTTTACTCATTACGCAATCTCCGCATCAATTCCGATAATAACAATGTCGTCCGACTCATAGACATGAGGCGGAACTTCCAGATTGGTTGGCGCCGGAACGCCAGCAAAAACTCGTCCTGAGAGATCAAACTTTGAGCCGTGGCAAGGGCAGAAGAAACCGCCTAACCAAGAGTCACCGCCCAAATCAACTGCTCCTACATCTGGGCGATACATCGGTGCGCAACCTAGGTGCGTACAGAGACCGACCAATATCAAATACTCTTCGCGTCCAGCCTGGGTTCGGGCTGAGCCACTCACATAGCTAGGCTGTGACGCCGCTACTGAGTCTACGTCTCGTAAAATGCTGCTATCAATAGCTTCAATGGCTGCCAGAGACTCTGGCGTGCGACGCACTATATAAACTGGCTTGCCGCGCCACTCGACGACTAGGCGACCGCCTACCTCGAGTTTGGAAATATTAATCTTAACCGGAGCGCCAGCAGCCTTAGCTTTGGCACTGGGTTGCCAGGATGAAACAAATGGTACGGCCGCACCCACTACACCTGCACCACCTACAACTGAGGTAGCACCAAGTAAGAATCGGCGACGACTATGGTTGACTCCGTCATTGGTCATGACGCTCTCCCTAAACAGCAAAATTGGATGTTAAAACACGCGGATTCGCATGCAATTAAAAATGGCCCCGCATTCTAACGGAACACTGTTATATACGCAACAAGGCAGATAGACGGATCAAGGTTAACTTACTGTTTTTTAAGGCAAAAAAAAGCCCGACTCATGAGTCGGGCTATTCTTTTTAGCGCTGATATTAACGCTTGGAGAACTGAGGACGCTTACGTGCCTTGTGCAGTCCAACTTTCTTACGCTCAACCTGTCTCGCATCACGGGTCAGGAACCCAGCTTTGCGCAGTGGTGAACGAAGATTTTCATCATACTGAAGCAAGGCGCGGGCAATACCGTGACGGATTGCACCAGCCTGACCAAAGTTACCACCGCCATTAACGGTGATCTTCATATCAAACTTGTTGACCATATCAACAATCTCAAATGGCTGACGAATAATCATTCGCGCCACTTCACGACCGAAATACACATCGATCGCACGATCATTAATAGAGATATTGCCGCTTCCTGCAGTCAGGAAAACGCGAGCTGCTGACGTCTTGCGACGGCCAGTGCCGTAAAATTGAGTGTCTGCCATGATAATCGCTGTCCGTTAAAGTTCTAGAGCTTGAGGCTGCTGCGCGGCGTGCGGATGAGCCGCGCCAACGTAGACCTTAAGTTTTCTAAACATTTCCCGACCAAGTGGTCCGCGGGGCAACATACCTTTGACTGCAGATTGGATAACGCGCTCAGGCGCTTTCTCAATCAACTTGTCAAAAGTAATATCCTTCAGACCACCGGGATAACCGGTGTGAGAGTAATAAGTTTTCTGGGTGGCCTTGTTGCCAGTCACACCAATTTTCTCCGCGTTGACGACAACGATGTAATCGCCGGTATCAACGTGGGGAGTATATTCTGGTTTATGCTTACCACGCAGGCGTGTTGCAATTTCCGTTGCCAAACGACCCAGAGTTTTACCCTCGGCGTCTACGATAAACCAATCACGTTCTACTGTTTCTATTTTTGCGCTATATGTTTTCATCTATTCCTGCCTGGCTTTGGGGGATCCCAAAAAAGGGTGCGAATTGTAATGATCGCTCGCGCCTATTACAAGGGGCGATGCGATCAAAATGTAAGTTTTTTATTGGGCCCTTCACGGGCGGTGTGGCCGAGCCAAATACTCGCGGCTCTGCATTTCTAATAATCGACTCTCTGTGCGCTGAAATTCAAACCCCAATCGGCCGCCACTATAGAGCTGATAGAGAGGCACGGCGGCGGTTACAGCCAACTTTACGCTGCGATCATAGAACTCGTCAACGAGATTAATAAAGCGTCGTGCCGCATCATTATTGGCTGGCGTAAAAATTGGCACACCGCTGATCATCACCGAATGAAATTCTCTCGCCAGCTCAATATAATCATTTTGACTGCGCGGACCTTCGCAAATTGCCGCAAAATCAAACCAGACTATATCTTCGGCGACCTTGATCGAGGGAATTAATCGACCCTCAATATCCAGATCCACCCCCAACTTTATTTCACCCTCAACAGCGACCAAACTATCAAAAGTTGCACCTATGGCCTGATCGGCCAAATCACCTAAGGGTGAGTAATAGAGTTCAGCCTGCTCTAAAGCGCGCAGACGGTAATCCTGACCGCCATCGACATTGACCACTTCACAGTGCAAGTTAAGCAAGGCGATGGCCGGTAAAAAGCGCTGCCGCTGCAAACCTTCACGATAGAGTAAGTTGGGGATTATATTGGATGTCGCAACCAATGTAACGCCGCGTTCAAAGAGCCCCTCTAATAAGCGCGCCAAAATCATCGCATCGGTGATATCGCTAACGAAGAACTCATCAAAGCAGACCACCTGAGTCTCTTTGGCTATAGAATCAGCAACCAATTCCAGAGGATTGGCCTGTCCTTTTAAACGCTCCAAGTCCTGGTGCACACGGCGCATAAAACGATGGAAGTGAATTCGCATCTTGCGCTCGAAAGGCAGGCTCTCGTAAAAACTGTCCATCAAATAGGTCTTGCCTCGACCCACACCACCCCAAAAATACAGACCCTTTTCAGGAGTCAGCGCAGGGCGCAGTATTTTCGAAAGCAAACCGCCCTTCTTACGTTTATTGCGCCTCACCAAACGGCTACATAACTGGTCCAGCTTATCAACTGCCTGGGCCTGCGCTGAGTCCGCGACAAAGCCCTCTCGAGCCAGATCATTTTGATAGCGTTGTTTTGGGGTTAACATTGAATATGGTAGGATCGTGGCTTAAAAGCAGACTTTAACCAGCGCGACGCAGCAAGACAACCGATAAATGCGGCTATTTAGCCAACCGCGATCATTGAGGCTGTAATCAGGGAAAATTAGTTGCCGCTTTGGCCAATAAAGCATTGCTTCAACAACCACCTTTGGCGACACTGATAGTGTGTAATAAATTAAGTATGGGAGATCACATTGACAACTTTGAGCGTAATTTTGATTGCAGCGGTATTTTTCCTGATCGGAGCTGCTGTCGGCCACCTATTCTTCAAAAATGTCGATAGCGGCGACAAATCAGTACGCAATCTCGAACAAAAACTTGCCGCCAGCGAAAGAGAATTGAAACGCTACCAGCAAGAGGTTACCGAGCACTTTCTTACAGCCTCACACCTGACCAGCAATATTGCCGAGAGCTACAGGCAGATCCACGAGCATCTGGCCTCTAAAGCTATGCGCCTGGCCAGCCCAGATGTGGCGCGTCAAATTCTCAAATCTGGCGGCAGTGATTTTGGTCTGCTTGATTCCAACGGCAACCCGCTGATTGACCTAGGCGACGTTGAGGTTCCCCGCGACTATGCACCCAGCGTTCCCGGCGGTATTTTAAGTGAAAACTACGGCCTTACTGAGGCAGAGCAAGCCAAAGCAGAGAACGATGCTGGACCAGACATGCTCGACACCAGCGATGAAGACGACAAGGACCCCACCCAGAGCGTCGCCTAAAAAAGCTTTTCTAAGGCGCTGCGCTCAAGAACAGGCTTACTGACAGACAACAGCGTAAGCAGGGAGGTTTACGGTGCTACCATTGCTCAATCGAGCTGCAGACAGTCTTTTCAGACGGTTTAACCACAGCCTCTTGCCCAGCAGCTGCAGCTTCTGTCTGTCGCCCCTGCAACATTCTGCCGGCGCCCTGTGCCATATCTGTGTCGCCGAACTACCCCGCCTTACCACTCAATGCCAACGCTGCGCTGTGCCCCTTGCCAGCGATGCTCTATGCGCCAACTGTCAGCTGAAACCGCCAACTTATAGGCGCTGTATCTCAGCATTTCACTATCAGGCACCGGTGGATAATATTATTCTGCGACTCAAAGGCGACCCCTACACAACTGAGATCAAACAGCTCAGCAGCATCCTCGCTGAGCGCATAGCAAAGACCTATCAACAGGCGCAACTGCCCTGCCCGCAGACGATTATTCCCCTGCCGCTACACTGGCTAAAAATGGCCAAACGCGGTTTTAATCAAAGTCAGATCATCAGCAACCTGCTGGCTCGCCAGCTCCGCCGCGAGCACAACATATCCGTTGAGATCCGCAACGATCTCTGTAGCCGCAAGATCAAAGGTCAGGAGCAACATCTACTCAGCGCTAAAAAACGTCTGACCAGCATCAAAAAAGCGTTTACTGCAGAGGCCACAGATCTCAGTGGATTATCTGTAGCTGTAGTGGATGACGTGGTGACCACAGGAGCCACGGCAAACAGTGTTGCCAGAGCTCTGCTGCAAGCAGGTGCTGCACAGGTAGATATCTGGAGCATAGCGAGAACAAGCTGGAATAATTCCCCGAGGTGACTCAGAATGGTCGCTATGAATAAACCTATTACAGCATCCAATAAAGCCTCGATTGCACCTTTGACCGCAGCCTCAATCAAAGGGCCTGACAGCGTCTGGCAGCAGATACGCAGCGAAGCACAAGCCGCGGCGACTGATGAGCCAGCACTGGCAAATTTCTTTAACGCGACAGTTATCAGCCACAGCAGCCTTGGCAACGCCCTAAGCTACTATTTGGCCAGCAAACTCTCCAGCGATGAAGTGCCAGAAGCCATGTTGCGAAGCCTTATGGATCGCGCATTTTCAACAACCGATATTATTGATGCAGTGGCAGCGGATATTGCCGCCACCGTGGATCGAGACTCGGCCTGCACATTGTATTTGACGCCATTCCTCTACTTTAAAGGCTTCCTTGCTCTGCAGGCATATCGGGCGGCACATCAGCTCTGGAGTGAAGGGCGTCAATCTCTAGCACTGCTGGTGCAGTACAGGATCTCACTGATCTTTGCTGTCGATATTCACCCGGCAGCCGTTATTGGCAGTGGCATTTTAATCGACCACGCCACCGGTCTGGTGATTGGTGAAACCGCTGTGATTGAAGACTGTGTATCCATTATGCAGTCAGTCACTCTAGGTGGGACTGGCAAAGTCTCAGGGGATCGCCATCCAAAAATACGCAAAGGTGTACTGATTGGTCCCGGGGCAAAAATACTCGGCAATATTGAAGTGGGTGAAGGCGCCATGGTCGCTGCATCCAGCGTGGTCTTAAAAGCCGTACCAGCTCATGCAGTTGTCGCTGGCGTACCAGCAGCAGTGGTTGGCGATACGCGCTGTGACGAGCCCTCTCAGGCTATGGATCATTACTTCAAATGTGATTGAGACCTTTTAGTGTAATTCGCTGGCTTAACAACGCTGCCAGCTAAACGGCATCACCTGATCAATTGAATTCGCGCCCTGCAGTTGCATCAACAATCGATCCACACCCATAGCCACACCAGCACATTCGGGAAGTCCGGACTCCATCGCGGCGAGTAGACGCTGATCTGCAGTCACGGGAGCCTTGCCAGACAGCTTGCGCAGACGCTGATCTTCGGCAAAACGACTGGCCTGCTCTGGAGCATCAGTCAGTTCACAATAACCATTGGCCAACTCAACACGATTTAAAAACCCCTCAAAACGTCGGCTAATTTGACGTCCCTGACTGTCCTCAGCACATTTAGCCAAAGCCGCCTGACAGGCCGGATAGTCATACACCAACACTAAGCCATCATCTAATTGCGGCTCGATAAGAACACTAAATAGCAGATCCAGACAGTTGGCACGGGTCTCGTCAGCCCAGGCCTCTGAGCTGGCAGCAACAGCCAAAACCTGTAGATCCGCTAAATCAATAAGATGGGGATCGACCTGTAAGTGCTGGATAAATAGTTCTGCATAGCGACATCGTTGAACGGCTATCTCTGGCACTAGGGTAGCGATCAGCTCGGCCACTTCGTCCATCAGCTGATGCTCATCCCAACCACAGCGATACCATTCCAGCAGGGTAAATTCGGGATTGTGACGACGGCCGCTCTCATTGTCGCGAAAGGCTTTGCCGAGGCTATAGATATCACCGCTGCCAGAGGCCAGCAGGCGCTTCATAAAATATTCGGGAGAGGTCTGAAGATAGGCTGCAACCTCTGCGTTGCGCGCCTGAATACTGTCGATATTGTGGTCAGTTACCGTTGCCCTAGACAGCGACGGCACATCCACTTCCATTACCTGACGCTGCTGAAAAAAATTACGCAGCTCAGAGAACACCCGACTGCGCTGACGCAGAGTCGCCATGCTGGCGCCGGGTTGCCATTGGTTTAAAGGTTCCATAAGCCTTCCATCTAAGCCTTCCACTTAACACTCAAGGGCTGACTCAAGACCTTATTTGGCGCTGACGCGACCCTGGTATTCACCGGTGCGAGTGTCGACACGGATGATCTCACCTTGATCCAGAAACAGTGGTACTTTTACCACTGCACCAGTGACCAGCTTAGCCGGCTTGCTGCCACCCTGAGCCGTATCACCACGCAGACCTGGATCAGTTTCAACAATCTCTAGCTCAACATGATTGGGCGGTGTCACCGACAGCGGGACGCCATTAAACAGAGTGACCACACAGGTGTCCTGCTCACTCAACCAGATCAACGCATCGCCTACCGCATTCTCAGTGGCCTGATGCTGCTCAAAGGTATCTGGCTCCATAAAGCACCAAAAGTCGCCATCGTTGTAGAGATACTGCATATCAGTATCCATAACGTCAGCGGCCTCCAGTTGCTCACCGGATTTAAAAGTCTTTTCCAATACCCGACCCGTCTTTAGGTTGCGCAATTTAACGCGGTTAAATGCCTGGCCTTTACCGGGCTTTACCAGTTCATTGTCCAAGATTGAGCAGGGGTCTCCATCGAGCATTACCTTCAATCCGGAGCGAAATTCATTGGTAGAGTAGTTTGACATTGGCTTTGTTCTCGATTATCTAAAAGGCCGTTATGATACCCGAACTTCCCCTACATTTGAGCAGTTTATGGCGCCACCGGAGAAATTATTAAGCGATTGAAATTCAGCTGCAGGTGAATTGCCGGGTTAGGAGAAAAAGTTGACTACACTTAGGGAAGACGTATCAAAGGATAAATAGAGCCTTTTTTGGAAACCCAACTACAACGTTTTTCAGGCTAACTTTTATGAGCTCTGCTTCAAACAATAATATTGCAGCCCTACTGAGTATTTTAAAGCCCTCCATCGCAGACAACCTCGCAACCAATACCGATGCGCAGATCCAGGACCCAGCCTCAGCTGAACAGTTTATAAACGGCCTCTCGGCGACCAACTATGCCAACAACTCCATGGAGCTCTACCGGATTCTGCCATCGGTTATAGGATCAGATAATCCGCCCAACATAAAAATGGCTATTCTCGACAGTCTCAATCCGGCTGTCATTAGATCCACTGAGGGCCTCTTACAGAATCAACTCAATCAATCCACAGCCAAAGCTATCTCTCTCGGCCAGTCTCTGGTTAGACGTCTTTTTGAAGGCTACAAGTTAGTTATCTACCAGTTGGGAGAGGAGCTCCCAATCAACCCAAAGCAAACACGAAAAAGCGGCCATCTAGCTCAGTGTATTCTGGCCGCCTGTCACCTGTTGGCAAGGATTCAGCTCAACAGCCTAAGCCACTATCTGCAGCAGCCAAGCTTTTATTGGCGCGAGTTACATGCCCTCTATTTACTCGCCGAGCAGCTTGGAGTTGCCAGTAAAGATATACCTGACGATCTCGGCATCAATAGCTCAGTCAAAAAGGTCTACATAAAACTGCTGCTTTTTAGTAGCACCAGGCCCCATCATTTTTCCAACTATGAATTACGCTTTGTCTACAGCGAACTGGAATTTTGGTCATCTCTGGCCGAGCTCCACAGAGGCAATGACAAGGGGCTTTTTGCCGTAGACCCCTCGACAAATCACGGGACTGTCTATGCTGACGAGGGTGACCGACATCCAGGCAATATCATTCTCGACACATCCCATCTGGTGACTTTCTTAAAGGGCGTGATTAGCGACAATTCAGATACATTATTTTCTGACAGGGTGTCCCGCCGAGTTATAGGCGACCTAATCAAACAGTGGGGAGAAAAGCTTAAGCGCCGCGAAACTCACATTAAGGATCAGGCATAGCTCTCGGTGACACAGGGCTTTACAGCAACCATCTGCATGTTATCGAAAACCGATAGTTTCGATAATTTTTTGCGGCTCTGCGGACAGCAGGCACCGACGAAAAACAATCGGGGGCCTGGTATTAAACGCGTAGATGATGTCTGGGGCACAGCATTTGAAAGGCTCGACACACATCCGGATGACCCAGTTATCTATATGCCCACAGGGACTAGAAACAGCAAGCTAAAAGTGATTCAAGCGCTGCGCAAAAATGTTAGTTTGAATGGCGCCTGCATCGAGCTAAATGATAAAAAAGTTCAGCTGCAACCGGGGGAACTGATCGCCGTTCGCACCCGGGAAGCGAATAAATGGATGGCCGGAATTGTACGCTGGAAAAACATCTCCCCTTCCCTTTACAGTATCTGCGGCGTGCAATTTCCCGCCCGCCACTGCGCCCCAGCCGCTATTCGCATCAGGCCACGGGGCCCGGATTCAGAGTACCAGTTTATGCAAGCTGTATTGCTCTCACAAAAACGAGATCTCAGCGAAGGCGTCACATTGTTGTGCCCACCGCTGCGCTACACTAAAAACGCTAAGATTTTTGTGATTACACCACTGCAACAGAGCTATGCAATTCTCGAAGAGGAATTGGAAACTACAGAACATTTATCACATTTCAAAATAGCTTTTTGTTAAATTCGTTTTATCGAGTCCTGTTAATAACGCTAATCAAAAAATCAAGGAAGAAATATTTTTATGCGTTCAAATGAACCACTGCATATTTTAATCGTCGACAAATCCAATGATGAAGCAAACCGTTTTATCAGTATTTTACGCAGCGCCGACTTTGTCGTCGAAGCCAAGCTGGCAACCAATGAAGAACAGCTGCAAAAAACAATCTCCATGCGCAACTGGGACCTATTACTCGCCGCTCAGGACTACAGCAAGATTCCGACGCAGAATATCTTTCAGCGCATACGCCGGGCCGAGAGAGATCTGCCGGTTATTCTGATCAGCCAGGAATACAACCCGAAAAAAGTTATCGAAGGCATGCGCCTTGGTGCCGTTGACGTTGTAGTGGAAGATCAAGATCAACATTTGATTAAGGTTGTGCAGCGTTCATTGCGCGGCGTCTATGAACGCCGCCAGTCCCGGGAGTGGGAACGTAAACTGTCTGTCGCTGAAAAGCGCGCCCAGCATCTTATGGATATTTCGCGTTTTCCCATCGCAATCATCAAGGAGGGTGTCTATGTCTATGGCAATGACGCCTGCGCCAGTATCTTTGGCTTTAGCGATGTGGAGGAGATGCTCTGCATGCCGGTTATCGACAATATAGGTGCGAGGGACCGAGAGAAACTTAAGGCCTATATGGTACCCCTGCGGAGCGCTGATGAACTTATGCCTTTTGAAGCTGTGATCAAAACAGTGGACGCGGATGGCAAAGAGACTGACGCATTTCTCGAGATCCACCAGATTCAACACGATGCTGAACCGGCGCTGCAGTTTACGATCAATAAAGACAAACTGTTTGATGCCACCATGGACCACAGCGAGCAGCAAAAGACCACCGAATACAGCGCCATACAACCGCACCTGGTCTACGAACTGATTAGCCGAGGCATCAGTCGTTCGGTGCAGAGTGGCCAGGACTGTATGTTACTGAATATTCAGGCAGACCGATTCAGCCAGCTCAAGGAAGACCTAGGTATAGCCAAAGCTGAGAAAATCGCTCATTCACTGGTGATGTTTATCGTGCAGCTGTTTGATCACAATCTCGACTGCGGCAGAATCTCAGAAAACTGTTTTGTCATAGTGCTACCGGATACGGCGGAAGAGAAGGTGGTGGAGCTGGCAGCGGACATCTGCCAGCAGATCGGCCAACAGGTGTTTGATATAGACGATGAAACCTTCTCCCTGACCACTTCAATTGGCATCACCGGCCTCAATGAAAATGTGCCCTCCGTTGAACGCGGCCTCGAGCGCAGTGAAGAGGCTATAGCCCAGTTGCGAGAAGACAATAGCCTCGGCAATGGCGCCAAGTTCTATATTCCAGATATTCACTCAGACGAGATTTCAAAAGCTGAGGCAGTGGTTATCACCGCCAAGAACTTGCTCAGCAAAGGTGCCTTCTCAATTCGATATCAACCCATAGTGGCACTGATGGATGGCGGCAGTGGCAAGGAATATTACGAAGTCATTCTGGGCATTAAAAAGGATGTTCCGGCCAGCGAAATACCCGAGGACTTTATCACTAACCTATTTAAATCCGAGATTGCCGCCGAAGTGGATCGCTGGGTAATAGGCGAAGCACTCAGTTCACTCACCGAGAAACTCAAGACCAACCCTGAGACTCAGTTGTTTATTAATATCAGCGCCCAATCATTTGCTGATACGGAGTTTTTACCCTGGCTGCAAAAAGCCCTGAGCGCGTCAAAGCTACCCGCCAATGCACTGATTTTCCAATTCCGTGAAATCGATGCAGTGCGCTACCTGAATCAGGCTGCAGCGCTCTGTGAGGAGATGAAAAAAGCCGAGGGGCAGGTGGGTATCAGTAACTTTGGCCTCGCCATCAACCCCCTTAAAACCTTAGAACGGGTCAAAGCTGACTTTGTTAAGGTGGATCGCGTGATTGTTGAGAAGCTTGCCAATCCAGGTCAAGACAAAGCCGCTCGAGAAAGGGCGGAGCAAGGAAAAGAAGAATTCCAAAAGATTATGGGCGGCATGACCGGCACCGGTGTCGATGTGATCGTGCCCTTTGTCGAGACGGCGACTATTATTCCCATACTCTGGCAACAGGGTGTGCAATATATTCAGGGCCACTATATCAATAAGCCATCATTTATCATGGACTACGATTTCTCTGAGGGGCCCTGATATTACAAACGTATTTTTATAAGCCTCTTTTTAATGGCTTATTTTTTACAAGCTTATGGCTAGGAGCTTCAGTCGAGAATAAGCGTGTCTTTGTCACTGTAGCCGAGCAGGTAGAGAATTCCGTCTAAGCCTAGATTGGAAATTGACTGCTTGGCTGACGCCTTAACCAGTGGCTTGGCGCGAAAAGCTATACCCAGACCAGCAATGCTAAGCATCGGCAAGTCATTGGCACCATCCCCCACAGCGATCACCTGCTGTAACATCAGACCTTCACGCTGAGCGATTTGACGCAGCAATTCGGCCTTGCGCTGACCATCAATAATTTCACCTGTAACCCGACCGGTTACCAGCCCATCTTCAATATCCAGCTGGTTGGCATACACATAGTCAACACCCAAACGCTGCTGCAGATACTCACCAAAAAAGGTGAAGCCTCCGGAGACAATGGCGGTTTTAAAGCCGAGCTTTTTCAGTGTCGAGATAAGGTGCTCAGCACCTTCATTTAGGCGCAGTCGCTCGGCCACCGATTGCAGCACACTGGCATCCAGCCCCTTGAGCAGCGCCATGCGCTGAGTGAAGCTGGCTTTAAAGTCGATCTCACCCTGCATCGCCGCCTCGGTGATGGCAGCAACCTGATCGCCGACACCGGCTTCATGGGCCAGCTCATCGATCACTTCGGCGTCGATCAGCGTGGAGTCCATATCAAACACCACTAAACGGCGGTTGCGCCGAAAAATATTGTCTTCCTGATAGGCAATATCAATATCGTAGCGACTGGCCAGCTCCAGCAGCGCACTCTTAAACTGCACCGCATCCTTTGGTTCACCACGGACGGAGAACTCGACACAGGCGCGCCCCAGCTGCTCGCTTTCGCCGAGCTCCATACGCCCGGAGAGTCGCACAATCTTGTCAATATTAAGATCGTATTCGCTGGTCACTGTGGCTACGGCAGCCAAATGCTCAGGCTCAATTTTGCGCGCTAACAATGTCACTATGTAGCGCGCTTTACCCTGCTGTCCGACCCAGCTTTGATAGCGCTGCTCGGTGATCGGCGAGAACATCACCTGCATTTCGAGACTCTGCAGACTGCTTTGCACTGAACTGACAAGTGCATCAGAATTTTCACTGTCTGGCACTGCTGCGAGAATACCCAGATTGAGCTGATCGTGAATCACCGCCTGGCCAATATCGAGTACCGTGACATCGAAGGTCGACAACACCTCAGTAACAACACGAGTGACACCTGGCTTGTCGTGCCCCGACACATTTATCAGAAATAGTTGTTTCACAGATTGTCGCCATAGTTATTTTAAGGGCGCTATTATATAAAAGCCTGAGCAATAGGATAGAATGCGCGGCAATTAAATTTCAATCAGGCACTTTCAAGGACTTGGGAATGCATCGCCAATACTCTCTGGCTAAAAAAATACCCGCGCTGGCACTCTCCGCCTGCCTGGTTTTAGGCCTATTTGGCTGGCTACTACTATCCAGTCACGCCAGTCAGTTGAGCCAAGACGCCCTGCAAGAAAAAGGTGAGCTAACCATCAACCAGCTAGTCGAATTGGTGCGTGGCCCCCTGTTTAACGGCGACAGCATCAGTATTCAGGTGGCTCTACAGAATGTCACCGAAGATCCAATAATCCTCGATGCCAGTGTCTATGATATAGGCGGTCAGCTGGTAGCACAGAGTAAAAAGGCGACACCAGAGGCCGCTATAGCAGTCAGCTTCAGTCGCAATATTGCACTTCAGGACACTCAGGCCGGTAAAGTCCTGATCAGTGTCGACAGTCAAGCGATCCAACAGCGCTATAACCAGGTGGTTAGCAACTGGTTGCTGCTGTGGGCAGTTTTCACCCTGCTTAGCAGCTATGGCTGCTTCCGCTTTGCCGAGCAACTGTCACGACGTCTACGACTGCTCACGAACCGTCTCCCCGGCAGCTCTGAAAGCCTAGACGACGAAATGGCCTCCCTAGAGTTACGCCTGCAGCCACTACTCTCAAAAAGCAGTGATGAGGGACTATCGGATACAGGCTATTACTGTTCATTGATTACCGCGACGATCAAAAATCGACACCGTCTCGAGAGCCAACTCAACCGCCAAAACCTGACCCAGTTATTTGAAAAAATTGATTACTGTACCTTGCGCACCCTTGAGCTATACGCCGGTCAGCGTATCGAAGGCGGTAGTGGCAGCATCAACTTTTATATTCGTTCCACTCAGGTGTCGAAGCAGCATCTACTTATATGCCTGATGGCGATTTACTCTCTGCAACAGGTGCTTGAGCGGCTCTCGGAAGAGCTGGGTATTGATCTGGAGATATGCTGGGCCCTATGCAGCGACAACCTGCCCTCGGCGCCTCTGTTCAGTCACCATGAAGGTCTCGACAAGCTTAAAAGCGCTACTGCCAGTCTCGCTGATGAACTTGAGAAAGGCGCAATTGCTGTGCAATCCGCCGAGTTTGATATTGAGCAGCTATCGTCGATTGCCCGCTTTCTGCCGTTTAAAGAGAATTGTTTTGTCTTGCAGGGTTTTCCTGAAGGGCGTCAAATGCTCCTTGAGAAACAGATTCAGCATCTAGCGACTATCTGTCTTTAAGGTTTTCCTCTCCCACTCGTCCCTGCTGATTTTATACAGCACATGCTCGCATTGAGGGTGCATTGCTTCTATATCAGGGTGCATAAAGTTATCACCGGTATTAGACATACCGATTTTTTGCATAACCGCTTGAGAAGGTAGATTAGCCAAAGTCGTAAATGACACGACCTCAGCTAAATTTAATTCTGTGAATGCATATCTAAGAGACTCATTGGCCGCCTCTGTAGCATATCCCTGCCCCCAATACTCTTTCGCCAAGCGCCAGCCAATTTCAACACAGGGGGAACAGGGCAAGCTGTCCTTTGGTATATGGAGTCCGACAAAACCAATGAATTGTTTGTGGCTAGCAAGCTCTACCGCCCACAATCCCCAGCCGCGCTCATTAATTAGCGCCTGAATTCTCACTCCCATGCTGAGGCCTTCTTCGCTGGTAAGTGGCTTGGGATAGAACTCCATCACCTCCGGGTCCCCGCTAACCTTTGCGAAGGGAGCTAGATCATCGTCGACCCAAGGTCGGAGTATTAGTCTTTCAGTTTGCACCATGGCTCTGTTGATATCCTTATTTTGCAATTTTTAATGTAGGTCCTACTCAAGGGTGAATTTCGAGGTATCAAGATCGGGAGCTTTAATCGGTGGCACTTCAGTCTCTTTTACCATTCTGGTCCCCACAGGCTCTAGACTGAGGTGATCCAGTGAGGCCGAGAACACTACTTTTGCCTTTCCCTTTTCAGTACTCTCCATAACATTACTGCCCAGGGGCGCTAGGGATAATGAATCCTGCTGAGCGGACTCAGGGCCTGTTGAATTGGGGACTATGATGGCGATTGCGCCGGCATCGCACAAACGCTGCAGAATGCGTTCGGCAGTAATTTTATCGACACCACGCTTAAGTCGAACTGACGGTCCTGAAAATAGCTGGTCAGCCGCGGCGGGGTCTAGATTAAAACTTGCGGCAACCCGCGGCTTAACCTCTTCGACGCTATTGCCCGCGGCAATCTCACCGCAAAAAACCAAATCAAAGAGATCAGCTGCAGCGCTTTTTTCGGTCTGAATTTTAGGCAAATCCTTGTCGGTCATTATGCAACCTCCTAGTTCTGTGCGCTGGTTGTGTGCGACTGCCTTGCTGTGCCTTTTTATGTGACTGTTTATGTTAGCTTAGCCTGCCTTAGGGGCGGTCGCTGAGATACTGATCCATCTCCAGAGCTGGCGACGCCTCTCGAGGCGCGCCGACAATCTTGGCAGGCACGCCAGCCACAGTGACATGGGGCGGCACCGATTCAAGCACCAAACTACCTGCACCAATTTTCACCCCGTCGCCCATCACCACATTGCCGAGAATCTTGGCACCTGCAGAAATCATCACGCCATTGCCAATGGTTGGGTGGCGACTGCCTTTAATGCAGCCACTGCCCCCCAGTGTCACTGAGTGCAAAATGGATACATCATTACCGACAATAGCGGTTTCACCGATCACCAATCCGCTGGCGTGGTCGATCATAATGCCACTGCCAATTTTGGCGCCAGGGTGAATATCTACCGCAAACACTTCGGATATTTGGCTCTGTAGATAGAGCGCCAGATGGTTGCGCCCTTGAAGCCATAACCAATGTGCGACTCTATGTAGCTGCAAAGCCTGAAAACCCTTGAAATAAAGTATAGGCATAAAATGATTGTCACAGGCAGGGTCACGATCGAAACAGGCATGAATATCTGTGCGAGCTGCATCACAGATTGCACCATCGCTGTCCATGGCTTCAGCCAAAACCTCGGCAACCGCTGTTGCAGACATCACCGAGCTGTGTAACTGCTGAGACAAATTAAAGCACAGGGCCTGGGCCAAACTCTGATGGCTTAAAATCGCGACATCAAAAAAGCCGCTCATCAAGGGCTCCTGAGAAGCGGTATGGCGTGCTTCGGTGCAGATTATGTCCCACAGTGGGTCGTTGGCGATCATCTATTGTCTTTCCTATTGATTAACGTGGCGCTTTTACACTTAATTTTTAACACTAATATAACGCTGAAAAAGCTCATCCAGATTGGCGAGCACTGTCGCTTTATGAAGAATATCTGCATTCTCGAGTCGTTCAGCCAGAACCGCAACGGTCAGCTGTGCAGCATAATTTTCTGCCACCGGCCTATAACTGATGTGCCAGCGCTCCGGAGCAATGCCTCCCAGATCTTTGGCATAGGGCCGATAAAAATCAGCAGCCGCTAAAACTGAGCTATCTAACCAATCGTGGAATGGTGCGAACACACCACTGCCTTCAACCTCTTCCGGTACTAGCTGAATCTGATAACTGGCATCCACTGCGGAAGCATCATAGATATCAAAATCCGTTCCCCAATGATGGCGAGACGCGCCGGGCAAAGCGGACCAGCGCATCACTGCCTGAATCTGCTGCCATTCTGTCAGCTGAGTTAAATCCAAACGGGTGCCACTGTCATCATAGACCGGACGCAACCCACTGATTTTATCGTTCCAGATTTTTAACTGTCGATCAAAGCTGCGAAAGCTGCTGCACAGGCGCAGATCAAAGCCGCGCTGGGAAGCTTGCTGGCAGAGCTGATTCAAAGGCTCAACCACGGCACCGTGCACCAGTACCTCAGACCATTTCACCAAATGGCCCTGAGTGCTGCCGGTTAGGCGTTCTGTATCTATTTTCAGATGATCTTGCATAACAGCGTTTATACCTGCGCTACAACCTATAAGTAAAGGGGCATTTGCTCTTCGAGATAGTACTTTGTTCATCCACTTTGGCATAAACTGCTGGGGAGCATTGAAATCTGGGTCTTTGACCTCAAATATACAGTCACAGCAAGTTCGGCTATTAAGTTCGGCTATTAAGTTCGATCATAAATCATCTAAAGAGGTATTTACGTGTTAAGGATAGGTTTGTTTTTACTGACCAACCTGGCAATTATTATTGTTGCCAGCATTTCCCTGAGCCTGCTCGGGGTCAACAGCATACTCGCGGATAATGGCGTCGATCTCAATTTAACCTCACTGTTGATATTCTGCGCGGTGTTTGGATTTATCGGCTCCTTTGTCTCATTGCTGCTGTCCAAATTTATGGCCAAGATGTCCACCAAGACAAAAATTATTCAGCAACCTGCCAATGAGCAAGAGCGCTGGTTGGTCAGCACAGTTGCCGAACTCGCCAAGAAAGCCGACATAGGTATGCCTGAAGTGGGCATCTTTCCCGCCCAGCAGTCGAATGCCTTTGCCACCGGCTGGAATCGAAACAAGGCCCTGGTGGCTGTCAGTGCCGGACTACTGGAACGCTTTGACCGAGACGAAGCTAAGGCTGTACTAGCCCATGAAATCGGTCATGTGGCCAATGGCGATATGATTACCCTGAGTTTGGTTCAGGGGGTGGTGAATACCTTTGTGATGTTCTTTGCCCGCCTGATCGGTTTTTTTGTCGATCGTGTGGTACTTAAAAACCAGCGCGGCTTGGGGTTGGGCTATTGGATTACCACTATTATTGCGGAGATTTTCCTCGGCATTCTCGCCTCCACCATAGTGATGTGGTTTTCACGGCGTCGTGAATTTTATGCCGACGCAGCAGGTGCCTCCCTCGCGGGACGCGGTGCCATGATCAAGGCACTGCAAAGACTGCAGCAAGAGACCGCGGCTCAGGTTGAAAATCAGATGCCCGACACCATGACCGCCTTTGGTATCTCTTCCGGCTGGAAAAAGCGACCCTCGAGACTATTTATGACTCACCCACCATTAGAAGAACGAATTGAGGCACTGCGCTTTGGACAATAATAACCAACAGGTTGAACGGGATTATTTTCTCTGCCAGCTGAGTGACCTCGAAGAATTACAGAGCATTGAACTGGAAATAGATGAGCGCAAACTGTTTGCTATTCGTCAGGACAATCAACTCTATGCCTACTGGAATAGCTGCCCCCATATGGGCGTTCCATTGAACTGGATGCCGGGAAAGTTTCTCGATTTGGATGGCGCACTATTGCAGTGCTCCGCCCATGGCGCGCTGTTTCAAATTGATAGCGGTGAGTGCATTGGCGGGCCCTGTGTCGGCGACCACCTTACCCCTATAGGTTTGAAGCAAGACGGCGATCAATACTTTATCGCCGCTGACCAAGCACTGCCTGCCCGACTGATTAACTTGCGCGAAGCGGCGCTGCGGGATCTCGAGTAGAGTGCTAGTTTTAAAGAGCTCTCTTTAAGGGCGTATATTTAAAGGGCTATCCGTATGGGCCTCTGCAGACTAATGCAGCTGTCGGTCATATCCGCCTGCCAGACAATCACCTCGACCCCAGCGGCAATCGCCGCTGTTAGCGTCTCGGCATAAACCGGATCAATATGAGCCGCAACAGAGACCTCTTCAATCCCACTCAATTGTACACAAAAGAACAGCACTGCCCGATGACCTGCCGCCCGCATGGCCATGAGTTCACGCAAATGTTTGCTGCCGCGGGTGGTCACGGAATCGGGGAACTGTGCGCGACCGTCGCCGCAATCTAGAGTGACGTTTTTGACTTCCACATAGCAACAACCCCTTTTATTACCAGACTGGCTGTCGTTCTCGCTATCTTCATTGCCCTCGCTGCCCTCAAGCAACAGATCGATACGACTCTTTTCCTCACCGTAACGCACTTCTGCGCGCAGGCTGCTGTAACCACGCAACTCTGGAATCAGGTCGTTCTCAATTGCCTCTCGCACCAGATGATTGGGTCGGCCAGTATTCACCCCCGCTAAATTGCCAAAGGCACTGGTAACAATTTCCAAAGTGCCGGCCAATTTGCGCTTCGGATTATCCGACAGGGAATACCAACAGGGCGAACCCTCAACCTGACAATTTCTCATTGATCCTGTATTCGGGCAGTGCACTGTGATCACATCACCATCTGCGGTACAGATATCGGTAAAGAAACGTTTATAGCGCTTAATAAAGGTGCCGGTGAGCAAGCTGGGAGTTATATGCATGGAATCATTATTTTTCCGTCTTAAAGTGGCAATGTTAATGGTTTATGTTATGAATAGAAGGTATAAAAAAATTTTAGTCCCTGTAATGATTGCGTTAAAAGCAACTAATTACAGTCCATGCGCACCAATTTGGCGCTTAATCGACCCCAGATGCGGATAAAAAGATATTTATAGTAGCCAAAGGTAAATTTCACTTGAAAAATTGGCCCAATATCTCTATAAACGCACGTCCTGTGATTTAGGGTCTGAAATTTAACCGTGGACGTTAGAGATGGCAACAGCAACAGCAAAAACTAAAGCTAAGACAGTTCCCGCTGGATCTGCAACCCTTCATGGTCTCTCTCCTTATGTAGAGACGAAAAATGAAGAGTACATGAATGAAAAGCAGCGTGAGCACTTCAAAGACATCCTCAAGGCATGGCGCCGTGAGTTGATGGAAGAAGTGGATCGCACTGTTATGCATATGAAAGACGAAGCAGCGAATTTTCCTGATCCTGCCGACCGTGCCACTCAAGAAGAAGAATTCAGTCTTGAATTGCGTACCCGCGATCGCGAGCGCAAGTTGATCAAGAAAATCGACAAGACTCTAGTGCGCGTCGAAGAAGACGACTACGGCTTCTGTGATCAGTGCGGCGTCGATATAGGTATTCGCCGACTCGAAGCGCGCCCTACAGCCGACCTCTGTGTCGACTGCAAGACTCTAGATGAGATCAAAGAAAGACAGATCACCGGCGGCTAAAAAGCCGTCGGCTCAGTTGCTGATTGGTATCGTAATCAGATAGCGCTATTAATTACGCGACCTGATTACGATATAGTTATCTGCCAATAGTCAGGCAACGTCCGCTCAAATGATAAACCCCTCAGCCTATATTGGCCGCTTTGCACCCTCGCCCACCGGGCCTCTCCATTTTGGCTCTCTAGTCTGTGCTCTGGCCAGCTTTGTCGATGCGCGCCATCATCAAGGCCAGTGGCTGGTTAGAATCGAAGATAGTGATCCTCCGCGAGAAATACCCGGCGCCACCACAGTCATTCTCAAACAACTCGAATCCCATGGCTTGCTCTGGGATGGCGAGCTGCTCTATCAAAGCCAACGCAGTGATGCCTACGAAGCGGCATTGGCGCAATTGCACAGAGATGGATTGAGCTACAGCTGTGACTGCAATCGTTCGAGGGTCTCAGGGCTCGGTGGTATTTACGACGGTCTCTGTCGTCGGCGTCCAGTCGGTTCCGACTCAGCTATTCGCTTGAAATTACCTGAAGATGGCAATGATTCAACAATCGCCTTTAATGATTTGATCATGGGTGATTACAAGCAAAATCTCTGCCGCGACGTCGGCGACTTTGTTATCCAACGGCGCGACCAGCTGTTCTCCTACCAACTTGCAGTCACTGTCGACGATCAGTTTCAAAACATCAGCCACATTATTCGCGGCGCGGATCTGCTTGATTCAACCCCTAGACAGATCTATCTGCAACGCTGTTTGGGTGCGAGTAGCGAGCAGGCAGCAGCCATGCATTACGGCCATCTGCCTCTAGCGATTAATAGCGAAGGGCAAAAGCTGAGCAAGCAAAATCATGCACCTGCCCTTAGCCTAGGAAAAGAATCCATCAACCTCTGGCTGGCTCTCAAGTGGCTACAACAGGCACCTCCAGCTGAACTGCGCAGGGAAGACAGTGCGACCATTCTCAACTGGGCCATCGCGAATTGGTCAATCGCCAAAATTCCGAACAGCGCCGAGATCCCTGCACCAGAAACACCCTAGCACCCTAACCCTCTAGCCGAGCAACTGCCCAACCGAGCGACCTAACCGAGCTGCCTAATCGAACAGTTGGTTTGCTTTGCCAGGCAAGCTTGCATACCATCGCGGTCACCTTACCCTTAAGTCTTATCAACGAGCTCGCAAATGCTTAACTACCGATTGGTTGCGGTTTTAATCTTTCTCAGCAGTGTCGCAGTGCCCCTGGCATCGCAATGGGCCGTAGAACCTCAGGGCAGCTGGTTTAGACCCTTTGTGGTCTGGGCACTAATCGTGTTTGCCGCCTATATACTCCAGCGTCACAGGAAATCAGATGAGTCTTGATATAACCCTTATCGCCGTGGGTTTCTTAATTGCCAGTACCCTGGGCGCCTATTTGCTTGCAGCCTATGGTGGTGCGAGAAGTCAAAGTCTGATTTTGGTGTTGGCGCTATTTGCTGGCACTGGCGCATTGCTGGCCACCGGGACCATCGAGATGGCTGGCCGCTATGGCTTTAGCGTGGTCTTGGCACTGTTTGCCTTCACCATGGTATTTCTTTTTTCACCGCTGATTTTTTACCCGATCCGCAGGCTCAATGAGATTATTCGCTTTGCTTCCCTGGTGGATTTTCTGACCTTCCGTTTTCGCGGAAAAGCTATTGCAGTGATTGCCTGCAGCAGCCTGATCATTGTCTCTATGCCACTGTTCCTCGCCCAGTTGCTGGCACTTTCATCAGTCCATGACTTTCTCTTCGAGACCGATAAGTGGCTGTTTAGACTGGTTATTGTCTCAATTATTATCCTCATTAATTGGAGCGCGATTAAACAGGGGATGGCGCGCAGCCTACGCTGGGTAATGGCTGCAGCCGGTTTTTTACTGCTCTTGGCACTGGCAACCTCAGCGCTAGTCTCGGTTGAATCCATTTTTGGCGGTGTCAGCGAAATGAATCAATGGGTGGTCAGCAGCGGCCAGCGCTTGATCGTCCAGCGTATGGATTCCTCCTACAGCTTATTTATTATTTTCCTCGCTGCCAGTTTCGCCCTACCGGTGAACTTTAGTATTGTTATCTCCGAGCATATTTCCGACAACCAGGTTGGAGTCAGTGCCTGGGCCTACCCGCTATTAATGCTACTGGCGAGTATTACTATCTTCCCGCTGCTGTGGTCTGGTATTGCCATACAGTCCTCATCGCCACTGCAAGACTATCTATTTGCCATTCCTGCGCTCACTCAGCACCCCATAGTCGCCGGACTGGGGGCAGCCAGCATTGTGCTGGTGGCCATTGGGCTGCTGTGCAATATGTCGACCATGCTCGCCAAAATGGTACTCAATAGTTTTATCTTGCCCACTAAAGCACTGCATAAACAGCCGCACTTAAGCCGTTGGATTAATCTGCGCCTGCTGGGGATTTCAACCGGACTTATTATTACCTGCGCGCTGCTCAACCATATTATTAAAGCCCGCAGTATTACCGATCTATACCTGGTGGGATTTGCCGGGCTAGCCCAATTAACACCGGGTATGTTGGCCTCTATATACCTGCCGAAAATCAATCGCAGCGGCGTGATCGCCGGTTTGCTTGGGGGCATCTCTGTATGGCTGATAACCCTAGCTCTGCCAACCTTATTTGGCGATTGGAGCTGGCAGCTGCCGGGGACCGACAGAGTCCTTATCTTTGGCATGGAAAACTGGCAGACCTGGGCCTTTGAAGCACTGATGGTGAATATCTTTCTCTGTGCTGTTTTTTCCATACTCAGCCCCATGAACAAGGAACAGCAGTCCTTTGCCCGACTCTGCATGGTTGACAATATCTATATTCCCGCTCGGGTCCAGCTGAGCCACAATTCCGTTGAGCAGATGCGCTTAAGTCTGCGCAGATTACTCGGCAGTGAAGCGGACGTGGAAATTGATCGAGCACTGCAAAAGCTCGCCCTCGAACCCAGTGAAACCCGACCTGCAGCGCTACGTAAACTTCGCGACAGTCTCTACTCGTCTCTGACACTAAACTTTGGTGTGTTGGCAGCGTATAAAATGATGGAAGAGGCGCTGCCTCTAGAGACACCGACACGCCCTGAGCCCGATGATATCTATCTGATCGAATCTGTACTGGCCATTGAAGGAAATCGCCTCACTGGTATCGCCAGCGAGCTAAATAAGCTGCGCATGCATCACCGAGAAATTCTCGACAATCTACCGATTGGTATTATTGCTCTGGGACAGGGCGGTGAGATTATCAAATGGAATAGTTCCATGGCGCGCTACACAGGCATCGACAGCGAACTGGTAGCCGGAAGCCTGATTAGTGACCTGCCCGAACCCTGGCACTCTGCAATCAGTACATTTTTACAGGAAGGTGAAATCAGCAAGGACAGTATCGAGCTTGAAGTGGCGGGCAAAACCCAATGGTTTGGCCTGCAAAAATCCACAGCGATCAGCCCCGATGACGATTTGATTCTCCTGGTGGAAGATCAGACCAAGTCAGTATTATTAATCCAAAACTATATTAACAATGAACGCTTGGCATCGGTGGGGCGACTGGCTGCTGGGGTCGCACATGAGATCGGTAACCCAGTGACCGGAATCGCCTGTCTCGCACAAAACTTACAGCATGAAACTGAAGCCGCAGAAATTGAAACCTCGGCGGCGCTGATTCTCTCGCAAACCGACCGCATCAGTGTGATTGTGCAATCGCTGATTAACTTTTCCCGCGGTGACCAAACCTACCATGATCAACTGCAACCCGTCTCGGTGCTCTATGCTGCAGAAGAAGCCATCCAGATACTCAGCCTGACCAAAGAGCAGCACAAAGAACAGTTTGTCTGCCAAATCGATGCCAATATAGAAATTGTCAGCGACCATCGCCAACTGGTGCAGATTTTTCTCAACCTGCTGGGCAATGCCCGAGATGCCACCACTGACGGCAGCCCCATCGAAATCAGCTGCCAGCCGGATGGGTCAAAGCTGCGGATAATGATCAGCGATCAAGGCAGCGGTATTGCTGAGCCGATTAAGGATCAGCTATTCGAACCCTTTGTCACCTCTAAAGAGCCTGGCGAAGGCACTGGCCTGGGACTCTGGATGGTGTTTAATCTGGTAAAAAATCTCCGCGGTGAAATCAGTCTGTCGAGTCCGGCGATAAATAGTGACCGTGGCACCACTGCAGAATTGCTCTTTGATCTAAATAAAGACTAAACCGGATTAAGGGCGGTTAAGTTGCTTGTGTCAGCAGTGCTTCAAGGTAACAATATGGCCCACCCCAGAGACCACGCAAAATATCTATGAGCAACGCGCCCCACAGAGATCAGATTCTGATTGTCGAAGACGAAGAGATTATTCGTATATCACTGCGCAAGTTGCTCGAGCGCCATAACTACGATGTCAGCGATGCTGTTAGTATCAAAGCCGCAAGTGAAAACTTTGACTTCAACAACTTCGCACTGATTATCAGCGACCTGCGCCTCCCGGGACAGCTGGGAACCGACCTGATCAAAATGGTCGATCCAGTGCCAGTCCTAATCATGACCAGCTATGCCAGCCTGCGCTCAGCAGTCGACACCATGCGCCAGGGCGCTGTGGACTATATATCCAAACCCTTTGATCACGACGAGATGCTGCTATCAATTCGGCGTATTCTCAGCGCATCAAACCACCGAGCTGCAGCCGCAAAGACACTGGGTGATATAGTGCTACTGGGGTCTAGTGACGCAATCAAAAAAGTCACCCGACTGATACCCAAAGTCGCAGCCTCCGATCTGCCAATCCTGATTCAGGGTGAAACTGGCAGCGGTAAATCCGCTTTAGCAGTGGCTATACACAACGGCAAAAAATCCACTCGACAACGATTTATCAATATTAACTGTGCCGGCCTCAAGGAAGCTGAGCTTGTCAGCCAACTCGATGCAAGCAATCCCAGCGCCACCGTTTTTCTCAATAATATCGCCGAATTGGCAGCCCCTCTACAGTCACTATTACTGAGAGCCATGCAGACCAGCCAATGTCGCTTTATCGGCTCATCGGATCAGGATCTGGAAAAACTCTGCCAGGCCAATCTGTTTCGCAAAGACCTCTACTATGAGATTGATGTTGTCAGCATCGCCATGCCGACACTGCGTCAACGGAGCGCTGATATACCTACCATTGCTCAGGCAATCCTTGTGCACTTTGACGATGCCAGTTCGGGATTAACTCAAGAAGCCACTCAGGCGATAGCCGACTATCAGTGGCCCGGCAATTTGCGGCAGTTAAAAAACACGCTGCAACAGGCAGTGATTTTGGCCTCCCCAGAGGAGCCAATCGACGCTGAACTCGTCGGCCTTGGAAAAATGACTCCAAGACCCCCGCAAATCCAGAGGCATATCAGTACTGGATCAGTTGATCAGAGTATCTCCCAAGATTATGACGCCCCCGCCGGTTTGTCACTGGAAGATTATTTCACCCGTTTCGTGCTTGAAAACCAAGAGAATATGAGCGAGACAGATCTCGCCAAAAAACTCGGCATCAGTCGCAAGAGCCTCTGGGAGCGACGCAATAAACTGGGTATCAGTCGCAAAAAGGGCGATGAACTGCACGGCGACTAAGTGCTATCAAAGGTCGCTTTAGTCTCCCACCGAGATGTTTCCTCTGTTAAACTCGTCACCTCTAATAACAACCTAACTGGCAATCACTTAATGCTGGAACGCATAAGTAAGTTCTTTCGACGAGATAAATCCTCAAAAAGCGCCTCTGGCCCCCAAATTTTTGGTGACGGTCAACACTGCCTTTCTCCGGATATGATCAATCGCGACGCCTATAAAGTCGTCGACGTTTTACAGAAAGCCGGATTTGAAGCCTATGTAGTGGGTGGCTGTGTACGCGACCTTCTAATCGGCCTTAAGCCGAAAGACTTTGATGTGGCCACTAGCGCCAAGCCTTACGAAGTCAAAGAATTATTTCGCCGCTCACGCATTATTGGTCGCCGCTTTCAAATCGTCCATGTGCAGTTCAGTCGCGAAATTATTGAAGTCACTACTTTTAGATCTAATAGCAGCCAGACGACAAGCAAAAATCGTCGTCAGCAGACCGATACCGGCATGCTCACAAGAGACAATGTCTTTGGCACTGTGGAAGAGGATGCGTCGCGCCGGGATCTCACCGTCAATGCGCTCTACTATGATCCCAGTACCAACAGCATCCACGATTTCACCAATGGTATCGACGATATGGATGCCAAAGTTATCCGTATTATCGGTGACCCGGAAACCCGTTTTCGCGAAGATCCAGTGCGCCTATTGCGCGTCGCCCGCTTTGCCGCCAAGCTCGGTTTTGATATAGAACCTGCCACTGCAAATCCAATGAAGCACCGCGCCGCCGACCTCCAGCAGGTTTCGCCGCCGCGACTGTTTGATGAAACACTGAAACTGTTTATGAGTGGCCAGGGTCTAGACACTTTTAAAATACTGGTTGAGCACGGCCTGTTTGATTATATAGTTCCCCAGTTAGGGCCTATGCTCAATGACCGCCAGGGCATACCGATGAAATTGGTATCTCAGGCGCTGGTCAATACAGACAAACGTATCCAAGCTTCCCAGCGTGTGACACCAGCCTTTATCTATGCCGCTCTGTTGTGGCCTGCGGTGCAGAGACTCGCCAGCAATTTCGAGAAAAATGGCAACTCGCCACCCTATGCCCTGAGCAAAGCGGCGGGAGAAGTTATTCTTAACCAAATTCCAGTCACCGCCATCCCCAAGCGTTTTAGTATTCCTATGCGCGAGATCTGGGACTTGCAGTTACACCTGCGCCGTCGCGGCGGCAATCGTGCCCAGCGCCTTGTCGAGCATCCACGTTTTAGAGCAGCCTATGATTTTGTTCTTCTACGCGAACAGGCCGGGGAAGATCTCGATGGTCTCGGCGCTTGGTGGACTACCTATCAGGAAGCCAACCATGAAAGTCGCCAGACTATGGCGGATGACGTTATGTCCACGGACCGCAGCCCGAAAAAACGCCGCCGTCGCCGCAATAGCCCCAAGCCTACAACAGACCCTGCGCAATAATGGCTGATGTCTATATTGCTCTGGGCAGCAACATGGACAGCCCTCACAGCCAGCTAGACAGTGCCCTTGAGGCACTTGAGCAACATCCTCAGATGCAACTAGTCGCGGTCTCAAACCGCTATCAGACGCCGCCAATTGGCCCACAGCAGCCAGACTTTATTAATGCCGCCGCACAGCTCAGTACTGACCTCTCTCCACTGGATTTGCTCGATGCGTTGCAATCTATTGAGCAACAACAAAATCGGGTGCGCAGTATCCATTGGGGCCCACGGACTCTGGATCTGGATATCTTGCTCTACAACAATCTTGTGGGAGACCCTCTTGTACTAGACTCTCTTGTAATAGAGAGCGAGCGCCTGACAATTCCTCATCCGCGCATAGGCGAGCGTGCTTTTGTTCTGGTTCCCCTGGCAGATCTCAACCCTCAGTTAGCACTACCCAGCGGAGAAACTGTGGCTCAACTATTGGCAAACTGCTCCCAGCAAGGTATTGTCAAAACAACAATTGGTGAACAGTAAACAGCCAACAAATTCGTGCATAGCCTGTGCGCTGACTTTCGGAGAGCAATGTGGAACAAACAATTCTCAGCGAATTTAATCTCGATCTGGCTACAGCCACAATTCCACAATACATTGCTATAGAAGGCCCAATTGGCATTGGCAAAACGACGTTGGCCAAGCGCCTGGCCCACTCTTTCAACTATGAAATACTGCTTGAAGATGCCGAGGAGAACCCCTTTCTTGAGCGCTTTTATCAAGACCGTCGCAGCAACGCCCTCCCCACCCAACTGTTTTTTCTGTTTCAGCGCATGCGCAAACTGCAGGAGATGCGCCAAGGGGATATTTTTCAGCAGGTGCGGATTGCCGATTTTTTAATTGAAAAAGATCCACTGTTTGCCAAGATTACCCTGGATGACGACGAGTACCGTCTCTATCAAACGGTCTATGACAATATTATCACCGACCTGCCGAAGCCAGATTTAGTCGTCTATCTGCAGGCGCCCACCGAGACACTCTACGATCGTGTTCAGCTTCGCGGTGCGCCCAGCGAGCGAGCTATAGAGCTCAGCTATCTGCAGCAACTGAATGACGCCTACACGCAATTTTTCTATTACTACGACGACACGCCGCTGTTAATCGTCAACACTGAAGCCATAAACCTGGCGACAAGTGAACGCGACTACCAAAATCTTGTTGAGTACATGCTGCAAATAAGTTCAGGGCGCCATTACTACAACCCTCACCCGCTGCAGTAAAACCGCTATAATCTGGCCATCGTGGCGCTATTGAGACGCTATTAAGCGCGCAAACAGGACTCTGACTAAAAGACTATGAAAACAACAACCATTAGCAATCTTGCAGCAATGAAAGACGCGGGCGAAAAATTTGCCGTCATCACCGCCTATGATTTCACCTTCTCAAAACTGATTGAGAATGCCGGCATTGAAGTAGTTCTAGTGGGCGACTCTCTGGGTAATGTTATCCAGGGCTGTGACAGCACCTTGCCTGTGACCATCGACGATATGGCCTATCACACGGAAGCGGTTAAGCGCGGCAACAACCGTGCCCTGCTGATGACCGATATGCCCTTTATGTCTTACGCCACAGAAGTGCAGGCAATGGATAATGCCGCCATTCTGATGCAGGCAGGCGCGCAGATGGTCAAACTCGAAGGCGGCGCCTGGCTCGCGGATACGGTTTATCTGCTCAGCCAGCGAGGCATTCCCGTGTGCGGCCATGTAGGTCTGACGCCCCAGTCGGTGCATAAACTGGGTGGCTACAAAGTGCAGGGTAAAGAAGATCAGGCTGCAGAGCTGATGATTACCGACGCCTTGGCACTGGAAGACGCCGGCGCTGAACTGATCGTTGTGGAATGCGTGCCCTCAGCACTGGGCAAGCAACTCTCTGAGGCCCTGACCATTCCAGTTATCGGCATTGGCGCCGGACCAGATACGGACGCTCAGGTATTAGTACTTCACGATATGCTGGGTATCTCACAGCGCCTACCGCGCTTCTCGAAAAATTTCCTTGAAGACGAAGCGAGCATTCAAGAAGCCATTACCGCTTATGGAAATGCCGTGCGCAGCGGAACATTTCCCGCACCTGAGCACTGTTTCAAATAGTTGGCCACTCAACAATAAAAATAAGATAGCGAGAAAATAATCCCATGAGCAATCAATCGATTTACGACTTCACTGTTGCAGATAGCAGCGGCAATCCTGTATCACTGGAAGACTATCACGGCAAGGTGCTGCTAATCGTCAATACCGCCAGCAAGTGTGGATTTACGCCCCAGTACACCCAGCTGCAGGAACTCTACGACCAATACAGTAATCGCGATTTCGTCGTTTTAGCGCTGCCCTGCAACCAGTTTGGCGGCCAAGAGCCGGGCAGTAATGCCGAGGTTCAGGAATTTTGTCAGATGAATTTTGGACTTAGCTTTCCGGTGATGGGCAAGATTGACGTCAATGGCAGTGAGCAGCACGCCCTCTATACCCACCTGAAGAGTCAGGCCGGCGGCATATTCAACAGCAAGATTAAGTGGAACTTCACCAAGTTTTTAGTCGACCGCGAAGGTCAGGTGGTAGAACGCTATGCGCCGATCCGCAAACCCAAAGACATAGCTGCGGATATTGAAAAGCTGCTCTAAGAGAACTAACCCGTTGCCGTCGTCTGACGGCAACACTTATATCAAAGCAAGGCCTCTACTTACTGGCGCGCAACTCTGCAAAATACTTCTTCGCCGCCGCATTGACCTTGGGTGCCAAGACTAAAGTTGAGATCATCGTTGGAATAGCCATGGTGGCATAGGCTGCCAGGATCAGGCCGTTCACTATATCCATAGAGACAACCGCACCCACCACAATCAAGCTGATATAGACCGGCGTGTAATAATGTTCGCGCTCGGCACCAAATAAAAATCCGGCGCATTTTACGCCGTAGAACCACATGCTTACCATGGTGCTAAAGCTCAGCATTCCCACCATGATCAATAGCAGATAGATACCGGTTACTGGAAACACCTGTTCTATAGCACGAGCTGTCATGGTCACACCTTCAAGCCCAGAATCTGCCTGCCAGACACCGGTCAACAGAATAATCAACGCGGTACAGGTACAGACCAGCAGGGTGTCAATGACCGGCCCGATCATGGCGACAATACCTTCGCGAATCGGCTCTGTGGTTTTCGCCGCGCCATGGGCTAGAGACTCAGTACCTATACCCGCCTCATTGGAGAACGCGCCGCGACGCACACCAATCATAATCACCGCACCCACCGACCCGCCAGCTGCCGCCTCGCCAGTAAAGGCATCAGTAATAATCAGCCAAAACACCGCCGGTATATCAGCCATGTACCTGAAGAGAATCACTGAAGTCATACCCAGATAGAGAATTACCATGGTCGGTACTAGGCGCACGGTTAAGCGACCAATGCGTTCAATCCGTCCCGCCACCACCAGAGTCACAAGAGCCGCTACTGTTAGGCTGGCGAAAAAATCAAAGGTGAAGTGCTCCTCGCTAGTAGCCAAACCTGCAGGGATCGCAACACTGTCACGGAGCAGTTGAATAAACTGGTTAGCTTGAAAAAGCGGTAGCGCTCCTATTAGACAGGCTACGGCGAACAATGCCGCTAGGGGATACCAGCGCTTGCCCATACCCTCCATGATCACGTACATGGGTCCGCCGCGCAGCACGCCTAGGGAGTCATGACCACGGTACATCACTGCCAGTGAGGCGGTATAAAACTTGGTGGCTACACCCACTATGGCAGTGACCCACATCCAGAACACTGCACCCGGACCACCGATGCTAATGGCAATCGCCACGCCGGCAATATTGCCCAGACCCAAGGTGCCAGACAAGGCCGTGGACAACGCCTGAGAGTGAGGGATATGCCCTGGATCATTGGGATCGCTATAGTTGCCCCGCAGCAGCGCTATGGCATGGCCAAAATAGCGGTAGGGTTGCATGCGTGAACGAATCATAAAGAACAGGCCACCACCCACGAGAAGCACCACCAGAGGTGTGCTCCACATCAGATCAGCCCAGGCATTAAGGAAGTTTTCGACTTGTTGTAGAGTAGTTTCAGTCATTATTTTTATAATTCTTTTTTGACGGAAAAATAAGCGCGGTCATGGCGACCGCGATGAAAGGAAACTGTTACGAATTCTTGGGCTTTACATAGAGTACCAGGCTGTGGCCAACTAATTGATAACCCTGATCTGCAGCAATACGCTCCTGCAGGCTTTCAATTTCAGCATCGTGAAATTCGATCACTTTGCCCGTCTCAGTACAGACCATATGGTCGTGATGCTCACCGCGATCAATCTCGTATATGGCTGGGCCATTATCAAAGTTGTGCCGCTCCACCAAACCGGCGGCTTCAAATTGGGTCAACACCCGATAGACAGTGGCAATGCCGACATCGCCATCGGAATCCCGCAGTGCTTGGTAGATATCCTCAGCTGTCATATGACGATCGCTGCAATTTTCGAGGATCTGCAGGATTTTGACTCTTGGCAATGTTACCTTGAGTCCGGCTTTTTTAAGCTCTTGGTCTTCGAGAGTCATGCTTACCCCTTCTCTATGCTGGTCGCTTTGGGTATTATCCCCGTTCGCTCAACCAACGGGAACCCCACAAATGCGAATAGTTCTGATTTGCTTAATAAGTTTTACACTTCTGGCCAGTGGTTGTAGCTGGATTAAATTCCCTGGGGTACACAAAGTAGCCATTCAGCAAGGTAATATTGTTGATCAAGAGATGATTGATAAACTGCTTCCGGGCATGACCAAATCTCAGGTTCGCTTTGTTCTGGGCACTCCTCTGGTAGCCGATACTTTCAATCAAGCGCGCTGGGATTATTTCTACAGCCGCAAGTCACCCTCTGGAAAAGAAACTCAGGAACAGGTGACGATTTTCTTTGATGAGGAAGATAAGCTTGAGCGCATGACCGGCGACTACCTGCCCAGCGCTGCTGCGGAACCCGAAGCTAAGTAGGCATAGATACAAAGGTCGGTGAAGCACTAAGCCGGCCTAAGCTTTTTTTCGTAGAGAGCTTTTTTGCTAGAGAGCTTGTGACTAAGCAGACTTGCCTGCAATCTCCGCCTGCTCTTTCTTAAGTTTGGCTTCCTCCGCTCGGCGGCGGCGCACCTCTTTAGGGTCGGCGATCAGCGGCCGATAAATTTCTACCCGATCACGCTCCTGCAACTTATATTCACTGGGCTCAGCCAATCCTTTAGTTCCCAAGACCTGGGCGAAAATACCCATTTTGCAGTTTTCCAGATCTATCTGTGGAAAAGCCTGCACAATCCCAGACTGCTCCACTGCCTGCAGGGCCGTGGTGCCAACAGCCACATTCAGTTGAATCAATTTTTGTTTCTCTGGCAGTCCGTAAACCACTTCCACCACAATCATTTTACTGTCTGTCATCTGTCTTCCCATATACTTGATCAGCCCGGCGACAGAGCGAATCTACAAGATCGTTTGCCATATTCGAGAACAGCTTTGATGCTGCCATACCCACCGCCATACTGTTAAATTCAAATTCCAAATCGAGGCTCACTTTACAGGCCTCTGGCGTTAGCGCTTTAAAGCGCCAAACACCGCGCAGTGTTTTAAACGGCCCATCTTCAAGACTCATCTCAATAGTGCTCGGCGCATTAAGACTGTTGCGCGTCATAAAGCTGGTTTTGACCCCAGCCTTTTTCAAATCCAGTCGCGCAACCATCAGCGCGTCGGTCTGCTCGAATACCTCGGCACTCTGACAACCATCCATAAACTGCGGATAATTAGCCACATCGTTAACCAGATCAAACATCGCCTGATCTGAGTACATCACCAATGCCGAACGCTGAACCTTATTCAAAACAATCTCATCTCAGTCGACCTTAAGCCAAGAACTTGTCATAGATACCCATAACAAACACCGCGGCTATAGCCACTGGCGCCACATATCGCAGCATAAAGCGCCAGCACTGCATAACCCATGGCGATGTGCCCTGCATTTCATCATCGACAAATTCATCTTTCATCACATAGCCGACAAACAGCGCAATCAATAGTCCCGACAGAGGCAGCATCACATTCGAGGTCAGGAAGTCTAAAAAGTCGAAGAAGGTAAATCCGGCGACCGTTGAATCGGCCCAGATATTAAACGAGAACACGCTGCCCAAACCCAATAACCAAGTGCCGCCGGCGATCAGGGAATTGGCCTGAATGCGATTCATATCTTTCGCTTCAATCAACCAGGCCACAGCCGGCTCAAGCAGAGAAATAGCCGAGCTCCAAGCAGCGATGGTCACCAACACAAAAAACACCGAGCCGATCAGTAGCCCTCCAGGCATATTGCCAAAGGCCACCGGCAGACTGATAAACATCAGACCAGGACCCGCACTGGGTTCAACACCGGGGGTCGCAAAGACAATCGAGAAGATAATCAAGCCAGAGATAATCGCCGTCATACTGTCAAAGAAGGCGACGGTTAAAATGGTTTTACCTATATTGGCGTTCTGGGGCATATAGGCGCCGTAGGCCATGATCGCGCCCATACCTATGCTCAGCGTAAAGAACGCCTGCCCCATAGCCTCGAGCACTCCACGGCCAGTCAATGCAGCAAAGTCGAAGGTAAATAGGAAATCCCAACCGGCCTGAAAGTTACCGCGAAAAAAACTAAAGCCGAGCAGTATCAACAACATAATAAACAGCAGCGGCATTAAAATTTCTACCGCGACGCCTAGGCCTTTTTTGACGCCGCCCACTACCACACCCACACAGAGCATCAGAAATAAGGTCTGCCAGAACACCAGTCGCGCCGGATCGGCTAACAGCTTGCCGAACACCCCAGCAGCCACTTCACCTGTAGCGCCACGCAACTCACCAGAGGCCATGGAGAAAATATAATCCAAGGCCCAACCGGCAATCACCGCGTAGAACGAAATAATCAGCATGCCAGCCACAACACCGAGCCAGCCAATATGGCGCCAGGCAGAGTGGGCGCCGCTCTCAGCGACCATGTCGCGCATGGAATTGATCGGGCTCTGGCGGCCGCGGCGACCAATAGCCACTTCGGCCATCATCACCGGAACACCGATTAATAGGATACAGGCTATGTAGGCGAGGACAAACGCGCCGCCACCATTACTGCCGGCAACATAGGGAAACTTCCACATATTGCCCAGGCCCACCGCAGAACCCGTGGCAGCCATAATAAAGGTCCAGCGACTAGTCCAAGTTCCGTGCATGCCTTTTTGCTGTAAGCCCATAAACTACCCCAAAAAATGATTTCGAATTGTAACTCTATCCCTAAGGTGATCCTAATTAAATAGCCCTCATTGAGTGCGCATTTGGTTATGATAAATAGACCAGCAGACGTATAATCGGTAGCTATGACAAAAAAGAAACCTAAAGCTCAATCCAACACTATCGCTCTCAACAAGAAGGCGAAGCACAACTATTTTCTCGAGCAAAAATTTGAGGCGGGAATTTCGCTGATGGGCTGGGAAGTGAAAAGCCTCCGCGAAGGTAAGGTCAACCTTACGGACACCTATGTGTTGCTGCAAAATGGCGAGGCCTGGTTAATCGGCACCAATATCACGCCGCTGGCCACAGCCTCGACTCACTATGTCACCGAGCCTATCCGCTCACGCAAGCTGCTACTCAATCGCCGTGAATTGGATAAGCTGGAAGCTGGGGTCAATCAGAAGGGCCACACCTGTGTGTGCACCGCGATGTATTGGAAGACCCATCTGATTAAAGTGGAGATCGCCCTAGCCAAAGGTAAGGCGGATTTCGATAAGCGCAATGACGACAAAGAGCGTGACTGGGATCGTCAAAAGCAGCGGATTATGCGGCACTCTGCTTAGCCGCAGCTTGCATAACCCGCCAAGATCAAGGGTTTAAGGGTCTAGTTTTTATTGCCAAACAACCCTTTAAGCGCACCGGCTTTTTCTTTCACCTGATCTTCCAGTGATTTTCCCATATCCTTAATCGCCCCTGACTGGCTGACTGCCTTGCCTGCCGCGCCGACAATTGCACCGATCACTTGCGCCGCGGCCTCAGCGCCAGAGACACCATCATCGCCTTCAGCAGATGCACCTATATCAGACAAATGCAGGTCGGGCAGATCTAAGTCGAGACCTTTGCCACCGAGAATCGCATAATGAACCACAGCGTCGGTAATTCTAAGATCTCGAATAATGAATTTTTTGCCCTCAGTGTCGGAACTCTCTTGGCTGCTATCGGCACCTAGGTAGTCGGCGATATTAGCCTGAATCTGATCCAGATTGCTGCGGCCACCGGACCGCTCCATGGTGATTTCTGGCGCCACAATGCGCAGAGAGTCTATAATTATTGTGTCACTGGCCAAGGATTCCGCATCCATAGCAAAGCTGATCAACCCCAACTTAAACGCATCCGCTGCATCAAAACCCTTAGGATTACCCACTCGCAGTCCTGAAAAACTGCCTTTGGCATCGGTCAGTGACAGATCTACCGAACTCAGCGTCACCTCAGATCCAGTCAAATCAGGACCAATAGTCTCCACTGCTGTTTTGATGCCACGATCCAAATTAGTCAAAACAACAATCATCAGCACAACCACTAACGAAATAATTGCCGTGGTGATTTTCCCAATTTTATTCATCTTTCCTCTCTCCCTTAATATTAATTCAATCCAATTAGATAAAGCATAGATGCTATTCTGCTAGCTGTATAAATAGCTATATCATCAGAGTCGATGATTAACGTTGTGACCCAAGGAACCGATCAACAATGACAGCAAAACCCTCAATGCTAAACACTCCCATCGCTAGCCCCGCAATTATCCTTGAAGGGTTCAAACTACTCGGGCATGCAGATATTCGCTGGCTGGTGATTATTCCAACACTGCTTAATCTCATACTGTTCTCTGCAGCCACCTGGTTTGCTGCGGCATGGGTGAGCGACTGGCTAAACTTTTTGATTGCCTCAGTACCTGAATGGCTCGAGTGGCTGGTGTGGATTATATGGCTATTGTTTGTGCTGCTGGCGTTGGTTGTCTATTCCTTCACCTTTACTCTATTCGCCAATCTGATCGGCTCGCCGTTTTACGGCATTATCGCCGAGCGGGTGATTGCCCTTGAGCGCGGCAGCACCAATGAAACGCCAACGTCGACCTCCGCTCTTTTAGCCACAGCCTGGGGCAGCTTTTGCCGCGAACTGCAGATCATCGCCTATATGCTGCCGCGTACTCTCGGTGTGGCGCTGCTCACGGTGATGATTAGTTTTGTGCCTGTGATTAATATTTTGGCGCCACTGATTGCGGGTAGCTGGGCGGCCTGGTCTCTAGCATTACAGTATATGGATTATCCGGCGGACAGCGATGAGCTGAGCTTTGCCGAGGTACGACAACGCGCGGGAAAACAGAGATTGTTGTCACTGAGTTTTGGATTGTCAGCATTGGTGGCAGCGGCGATTCCGCTGGTCAACTTGTTGCTGCTGCCAGCCACTGTGATTGGCGGCACGCTATTGTGGTGCCGCCAATACAGTGAGGTGTAAAAAGAAGAAGTCTGGCACAGCAGCGCGCTGTGCCATTTGAGTTAGCCGACGGTATTTGGCTACGCTTTATTGCCGTCTATATCACCTTCTTTGGCTGAGGGCTCTTGTTCCGCTGAAGGCTCTTGTTGCGCTGAGGGCTCTTGTTGCGCTGAGGGCTCTTGTTCCGCTGAGGGCTCTAAAACCTCCACTGCAACCACTGGCTCGACTTCTACTGGAGGCTCGAGAGCGATCTCTGCTTGCGCTGGCTCTTGTGCAACCACTGCAGGTGCCTCTGTTGCCACTGGTGTTTCTTTAGCTGCAGGCTCTTTTTTAGCCGCAGGCGCTTCTTTAGCCACAGGCGTTTCTTTAGCCACAGGCGTTTCTTTAGCCACAGGCGCTTCCGTAACAGCAGGCGCTGCTTCAACAACAGGGGCTTTTTTGGCAACCGGCGCTTTGCGAGCTGGTGCAGGTGACTCGGTCAATAAGGATTCATCGGGCATGGTGCAAGACAGCTTCATATCCAACAGCTTTTCGATGGGCTCGAGCAAGAATGCATCGTCTTCACAGGCAAAGCTTATGGAGATGCCAGTCTCGCCAGCACGACCGGTGCGACCAATACGGTGCACATAGTCTTCAGGCTCTTCTGGCAGGGTGAAGTTAATCACGTGGCTAACGCCGTTGACGTGAATGCCTCGACCAGCGACATCGGTGGCGACCATCACTTTGATGGCACCGCTCTTAAAGCCTTCCAGTGTTTTCATGCGACGCGCCTGAGGCACATCACCGGCAATCAAACCGACCTTGAAACCCTGTTTCTTTAATCGCTCATAGAGCGTTCGACAAATATCGCGACGGTTGGCAAAGACCATAACGCTTTGAACATCGTCACTTTTAAGAATATTTTGCAGCAGGGCAAATTTTTCACTGGCGGTGGTGATAAAGATTTTTTGCTCGACGGTATCCGTAGCCACGCGCTCCGGCTCCATCTCAAGCTTCACTGGCTTGTCCGTCCACTGCTCCGACAGACGCATAACGTCATCGGTAAAGGTGGCGGAAAAGAGTAATGTTTGACGATCTTCTTTCGGCGGCGTTGAGCGCACCAGACGACGGACCTGGGGAATAAAGCCCATATCCAACATACGGTCGGCTTCATCGATAACCAGTACTTCAACCTGATCCAGGTGAACGTCTTTATTGCTGGCAAAATCCAGCAGACGTCCCGGAGTTCCAACGAGAATATCGCAGTGTGAACGCTTAATTTTCTGCAGCTGCTTACCATAGTCCATACCACCGACTAAGGTGTGTACCTTGAGGTCGGTGTGCTGGAGCAGCTGTTCGGCATCTTCGCCGATCTGAATCGCCAGCTCGCGAGTCGGCGCCAGAATCAATGCGCGGGCTTCGCCCATATAGCGCTCGTCTTCGACGGGAAATTTGAGCAGGTCATTAATAATACTGATCAGAAAGGCAGCGGTTTTACCTGTACCGGTCTGAGCCTTGCCGACCATGTCATGGCCGCGCAAAGTATGGGGCAGCGAAGCACCCTGAATAGGTGTGGCATAACTAAAGCCAGCGGTCTGAATGGCTTGTAGCAGAGGCAGCGGCAGGTCGAAGTCGTGGAAGCGGGCTTTGCCCTCTTGCACTTCGACAACGAACTGATCGGCACTCCAGGCTTTTTCGGCGCTGTTATTGTTGCGACCACGGCCACGTCCGCGACGTCTTGGACCTCGCACTGATGACTTTTTGGCTTCGTTGTCGGGAGTCGAATTTTCTGGGGCTGTAGTTTCAGTCAAGTTTGGGCACGCATATTTGGACAGTGATTAAACACCGGGTTCAATGCACGCTAGCCGCTTTAAGGCAATCTCTTTGAAACGCTGTGTGCACATATTTGAGGCGCGATTGTAGCAGAATTGTCGGCGAACCGTTTGGTTTTGTAATCTGGCCCGCCGACGGCCTGTGCCGCAAACTACAGCTTGCTCAGACCTGCCCGCCGGGCTATCCAATAGTCGAGACTAAACCAGCGCCCAGGGCCAGTGAAAAAAAGCATTAACAGCATAATAAAATAGGTCGCCGCAAACTCGATGCCATTGTTGAGAATCACCAAACCGCCCTTCTCGGTGAGCCAACTGTAGTTGCCGTGGCGCTTTAAAAGCGACTTCGCCGCCCCTAGACGCTCGCCCACAGCGACACTGTTCTCGAGGCTTCGCTCAGCTGCAGGCACGCCGACCATGGCCAAAACTTTGGCGGTGCTGGTGTGAGGATCTCCCGGAGCAATCGCAAACCAACCATTGTCCCAGTGGGCGCTGCCCGCCGCGACCATCATTGTGATCATCAATGGAATGGCCACCAGTCGAGTCGCCAGACCTGCCAATAGCGCCAGACCGCCAAGCAATTCCGCACTGGCGGCGAGCAGTACCATTAATGCGGGGGCTGGCAGACCCAAGCCCCAATCAGGATTGCCAAACCAGGCCACCATATCGTCCCAGTTGGCAAATTTATGCAGGCCCACGCCAATAAAAATCGGCGCCAGATAAAGCCGCAGAGTTAGGGGTCCAAGCCAGTCAATATAGTTAAGTTTTGAGAGGAAGAGGTTGTACCAGATAACCAACTGCTGCATGTTCATCGCTCCTTGATTTTATTGTTACAAATTATGTCAGTGGCAGATTAGATTGCCACTTGGCAAAAAAATTCCAACCTCTATATCAGTTAGCATATATTCCTCGAATACGCCCTGTTTTCTCTCGCTTTGCACCGACCATTAGCCGAGAATGAAGGCTTAAATCAACCTGTGCGAAAAATGCCTGTCGACAAGATCAATAAGCCCAATCAACTCAGCCATGCGAAGCAGTTATGGTCCCTCGCCGGACCGCTGATTTTCGGTCAGGTGGCTGTGGTCGGCATGACCGTAACCGATATTTATATGGCCGGCCAAATCAGCGCCGACGAACTGGCTGCGGTGCAGTTGGGCGGCAGCATCTGGGCAGTGCTCAATCTTATTGTAATTGGTATTATGCTCGGCAATAGTCCGCTTATCGGTAACCACTGGGGTGCAGGAAATAAGCATCTGGTACGCTTTCAGTTTCAGCAAGCGCTGTGGTTAGCGGTGCCTGTGGGTGTCGCCGTGAACTGTGGCATTCTGCTGGGGATTTATATTCTCGGGCAGCTACAAATTCCTCCGGAAGTCTACGATGTCGGCCGCCGCTACATGCTGCCATTTCTGATTACCGGACTCATGTTTCCAGCGTTTTTTGTCTTCCGCACTACCTTTGAAGGCATGGGTGATATCCGGCCGGTGATGGTCTTTAACGGCCTCGCCTTCCTGCTTAATATTGTTCTCGATTATGTGTTGGTGTTCGGCAAGCTGGGGTTGCCAGCAATGGGCGGCGCGGGAGCCGGTTGGGCCACGGCCATTGTTATGACCTTTCTGCTGATCTGCATGGCAGTCTATGCCCAGCGCTCCAGTACCATGCGCGCGCTAAAACTCTACAGTGATTTTGCCCGGGTCAATATCGCAGCGATTGTGAATATCTTGCGCCTCGGCATTCCTATCGCCCTCAATATCGCCGCAGAAATTGTGTTTTTCGCGATTATCCCGCTGATGATCGCCCACCTGGGTTCAGATGTAGTCGGCGCTCATGCCATCGCCATCAATATAGATTCACTGGCCTTTATGGTGCCACTGGGTGTAGCTTCGGCGCTAACCATTAAGGTGGCTATGGCGGAAGGTGCTGGCGATCCAAGACTGGCGCGACGCTTTTGTATAGTCGGCTACAAGATGGTGTTTATGCTTGGCCTGACCACGGCTGTATTAAAGGTCACCCTGCGGGAAGACTTGGCCGCGCTGTTTAGTTCCGATCCCAACGTTCAGCTAATCGCTGCCAACCTGTTCTTGTTTGCTGCTGTGTTGGGCTCTGTGGATTCATTGCAAATGACTGCCAGCGGTGCACTGCGTGGCTATAAAGATGTGCGTATACCGCTGTTGATTCAAGTGGTGGCGTTCTGGGTCATTGCCTTTCCCATCGCATATTCTCTGGCGCTCACCGATATTTGGGGCGAGCCAATGGGAGTCTACGGTTTTTGGGTCGGCACTATTATTGGCGCTTCCTGCGCCGGAATTGGTTTGATGACTAGGTGGAATATTGTCTCGCGGCGCAGAATTTACGCCATGGAAAATTTGTAACAAGTTATAAAAATCTGCGGCCTAGGGTTAATCGCTCGATGCCATTTAGATCGGGACGAGTCTCTACGGAATCAAAGCCAGCTCGCTCAAGTAGCTCACGCACCGCCGCACCCTGATCAAAACCATGCTCAAGCAACAGCCAACCACCATCAGCTAAGTAATCGACACTCTGGCTGCAGACCAAACGTAAATCATCTAAGCCATCATCGCCAGATACTAAAGCCGAGGCAGGTTCAAAGCGCACATCGCCCTGACTGAGATGGGGGTCATTGGCTTCGATATAAGGGGGATTGCTAACAATCAGATCAAAGCGCTGCGCTGGAATAGCAGTAAACCAGTCACTCGCAAACAGTCTTACATTATTGAGCTGATAGCGCTGGCGATTGCGCTCAGCTAGATCCACTGCCTGTTGCTGCAGGTCCACAGCGCAGACGTTCCAATGGTTGCGCTCCGTGGCAAGAGCCAAGGCAATGGCGCCCGTCCCTGTACCCAAATCCAACACTGAAGCCTGTTCTGAAAGGGATAATTCCAGAGCCACCTCCACCAACAATTCAGTTTCAGGGCGGGGAATCAAAGTTGCGGGAGAGACCTCAAGATCGAGGCTCCAGAATCCCTGAGTGCCGATTAAATAGGCCACGGGTTCGCCTGCTATACGACGCTGCAATAGTCCATCGAATTGAGCAAGGTGATCATCGCTAACCTGACGCTCAGGCCAGGTTTTCGAATAACTCGGATCCACCCCCAGCACAAAGCAGAGCAATAGCTCGCAATCTAATCCCGGGCTGTCGCTGAGGTGATTGGCCGCAGCAGCAGATTGCAGCAATTCGACAATGGTCATTATTCAGACAGACTGGCGAGCTGCTCCGCCTGGAACTCATTGACCAGAGGCCCGAGCACATCGTCTAGGGAGCCTTCCATTACTTCACCCAACTTATAGAGTGTGAGGTTAATGCGGTGATCAGTGACACGTCCCTGAGGGAAGTTGTAAGTGCGAATACGCTCCGAGCGATCGCCACTGCCGACCAGACTTTTACGCTGATCGGACTGCTCTTTGGCCACGGCCTCATCCTGCAGGGCCGTCAATCTCGCCTGCAGTACAGACATCGCCTTGGCACGGTTTTTATGCTGTGAACGCTCGTCCTGACATTCAACCACCAGACCACTGGGCAAGTGAGTGAGACGAATCGCCGAATCGGTTTTGTTGACGTGCTGACCACCGGAACCGGAGGCGCGGAACGTATCCACTCGCAGATCTCCTTTGTTGATTTCAATGGCATCCTGCTCGTCGGCTTCAGCCATCACTGCAACTGTGCAGGCAGAGGTATGCACGCGCCCCTGGGATTCTGTGTCTGGTACCCGCTGCACTCGGTGGGCACCGGATTCAAATTTAAGCTTTGAGTAAACTCCCTGACCGACAATCCGTGCGATAACCTCCTTATAGCCGCCGTGGTCACCGCTGTTCTCACTGATAATCTCAACTTTCCAGCGCTTGGTTTCCGCATATCTGCTGTACATACGGAAAAGATCGCCAGAAAAAATCGCCGCTTCGTCACCACCGGTTCCCGCACGAATTTCAAGAAAGACGTTCTTCGAATCCTTGGGATCCTTTGGCAGCAGCAGTTTTTGGATTTCTAGCTCAAGCTCGTGGCGCTGGGCTTCGCCGCTGCGCATCTCCTCTTGGGCCATCTCGCGCATATCCGTGTCCGAGTCTTTTAATAACAGCTTGGCCTCTTCAATATTCTCCACCACATCTTTGTAACTGGCATAGGTTTTAACCAGAGGCTCCAATTCGGCATACTCTTTAGACAGTGTCCGAAAGCGATTTTGGTCGCTGATAATATCGCCGTCACTGAGCAGCGCGCCCACTTCTTCATAGCGTTCTGAGAGATGATCTAACTTGGAGAGAATTGAAGCTTTCATTGAATATCCATGTCTGGTTTTGCGCCGTTAAAGCGCGGTGCAATTTGGTGGTTCTAAACTTTAGTGCTAAAGAGCTAAAGAGGTTCGAAGATAGGGCTGTGCTGCAGTGAGCGACGCTAACGCTTTTTATCCAGACCAAAGAGGTCCTGAGTGGCATTAATCGTGTCATCCCGCCCCTCTTCACTGGCCTGCTTGAGGATAGTGGTGGGTTTGTGCATCAACTTATTGGTCAGATTCCGCGCCAGGGCTTCAATCACAGACTCTGAGTCCTGGCCCCGCTGCAAAGATTGCAGTGCCTTGCCAACTTCTTCAACACGAATTTTCTCGACGCTATCGCGAAAGGCGCGAATGGTATCCACCACGGCCAACGAACGCTGCTGACGCGACCAGCTATCGGCTTCCTGGTCGATAATCACCTGAGCCACATCGGCGGCGGTCTGGCGTGCGCGCAGATTGCCCTGAATGACTTCCTGTAAATCGTCCACTGTATAGAGGTAGACGTCATCGAGGGTTTCCACTTCCGGCTCTATATCCCGAGGGACGGCTATATCCACCATAAACATCGGTTTGTGACGGCGCTTTTTCAACGCCGATTCCACAGCGCCTTTACCCAGCACTGGGAGCTGGCTGGCTGTGGATGAAATCACTATATCCGCCTGAGGCAGATGATCGTGAATATCCGATAGCAAAATCGCATTGGCGGAAAAGTCGGCGGCCAGCTCCTGAGCGCGACTGAGAGTTCGATTGGCGACCGTAATCGAACCTACCTGCTTGTCCCGCAGATGGCGGGCCACCAATTCAATGGTTTCGCCGGCGCCAATCAACAGCGCATGAACATCTTTTAAGTCAGCAAAAATTTGTTCCGCAAGACTCACGGATGCGTAGGCAACAGAGACTGGGTTTTGGCCAATAGCGGTTTCAGAACGTACTCGCTTGGCTGCGGCAAAGGCACTTTGAAAAACCTGATTGAGATGCGTGGCAACAGTGCCCGCCTCGCGACCCACGGCATAGGCTGATTTAATCTGACCAAAAATTTGCGGCTCGCCGAGCACCAGAGAATCGAGGCCACTGGCTACACACATGATATGTCGCACCGCCTGCTGATCCCGGTAGCAGTAATAACATTCGCGCAACTGTTCCAGGGCCACCCCTTTACAATCTGCCAACCAACTCAGCAACTGCTCGTCACTGGCGTCTCCGTGAAAATAAATCTCGGTGCGATTACAGGTGGATAGCAGTGCTATTTCACCACCGGGTAGATGCTCTAGAGCCTGCTGCAGAGACTCGATAACAATTTCAGGGGCAAAGGCAACGCGGCCGCGGAGATCCACGGAAGCGGTTGTGTGATTGATACCAAATGCCAGAATACTCATGATGACTGCGTTGTTTGTCTCTCTGCTACTTGCTTAATTATCTGTCTATACTCAAAATCAAACTGTGCTAGTTATTGAACTAGATGTTGAGCTAGTTGTTGAACTAGATGTTGAACTAGATAGCGAGTTAGATAGTAAGTTAGATAGTAAGTTAGATAGTAAGTTAAATCGTGACCGCTCGTTTAAGCGAGAGATTTTACACCAGTCTGGCCAGCATAATCAGAAATACCATAAAAAAAGGACAATGTTGGAAAGTGCGCTAATCTTTTGCCCTTATTAAGGTCTTAACCAACGGATCCCCAAAAAAGAAGATGATGAAATTGCCCAAAACTATTCTCTCAGCATCCTTTGCTATCAGTCTCTTTGTACTGCTGACAGCCTGTGCCTCTGTGCCGGGAATCGACAATTCGTCTGCCACTGCAGTGTCTAACGACAATATAAAACCTCCAGAAAAAGAATTAGCACCAACCAAACCCTTTAACGAAGACTCTCTCTACCAAATTTTAGTGGCCGATGTGGCCTTGACCCGAGGGCAGTTTAAGACCGCTCTAGAGAACTATCTGGTTCAGGCTCGCGAAACCCGCGACGCCGCTATTATCCGCCTGACCAACAGCATTGCCGCTCATCAGGGCGATGCCGGAGCCATGCTCGAGAGCGCGCAACTCTGGGTCGAAGTAGAGCCCAATGAGACCGACGCTCACCGCGCGGCACTGCAAGCCTACGCCCTGTATAAGCGGCCCTTTGAAGCACTGGAGCAGGCCTCTTGGCTATACCGCAACAACAATGACCTCGAAGCCTTTCTCGCCGTAACTGCGATTGATGAAGGTAACAAACAGGCATTGATTCCCCGACTGATGGAAGCCTACAGAGCACTGCCACTGGAGCCAGATCAGCAAGTTACGGCAGAATTGGCAGTCGCGATTTTGTTTCGCGAACTGGGCGATTTAGATAGTGCCGTGGCCACCAGCCAATATTTTTTAACGCTGGCCCCAGATAACCAGCGCGGTCTGTTACTGCTAGCTCAGCTGCTGCACCAGCAAGATAAGGTAACTGAAGCTTCCACCCTGCTTGCAGATGCATTACAACGGCAACCAGATGACCGCAATCTGCGTCTGCAGTACGCACGCTTTCTCACCCTGCTTGACCGCCCTCAAGCGATACTGCAGTTCGAGCTATTAAGGGAACAGAATGCCGACGATCAACAGATAAACTTTTTGCTCGGTCTGCTCTACCTCAATCAGGGGAATCCGGAGCTGGCGACATCACTTTTCCAGCAGGCCTCTCGCGACCCAAGCATGAGAGCCGATGCCCAATATCATCTCGCCACCATCGCCGAACGCAATGGCGATATGACCGCGGCACTGGAGCACTATCAGGAGGTTAAATACGGTCGCAACTATCTCGCTGCCGCATCAAGAGCCACTATTTTGCTGGCCAAAGGCTATGGCATGGATCAGGCCAGAGCCTACCTGCAGACTCTGCGCCGCCAGCAGCCCAGCCAGGCCTCCGATCTAATTCAGCTGGAGTCCAACCTGCTGGTCAGTAACAACCAGAGCGAACTGGCAATTACGCTACTCAGCAACGGCCTGCAGGCCAACCCCACTGACGCCAAGCTGCTCTATGCACGGTCAATGGTAGCGGAACTACAAAATAACTTTGCCCTCGCGGAGCAGGACCTGCGAGCCCTGTTGGCGCAGGATGCGGACAATCCCACGGCACTTAATGCCCTGGGTTACACCATGATTCTGCACACAGATCGCAGCGAAGAGGCTTATCGACTGATCAAGCGCGCCTATTTGCTGAATCCCGGAGACCCAGCGATTATCGACAGCATGGGCTGGGTATTATTTGTTATGGGTAGAGCTGAAGAGGCACTGCCCTTTTTGCAGAAAGCCATGGCGATTTTGCCCGACCCAGAAATCGCCGCCCACCTAGGTGAGGTGCTGTGGTTTCTCGGAGATCAACAGGCAGCCCTGCAAACCTGGCAGCGCGGCCTTGCCCAGTCGCCGAATCATCCAACCATTAAACGCACCATGCAGCGACTAGGCGCCGATGCTATTAATCCAGACACTATTAATCCAGGCACCATTAGTCCAGGCACTGTTCATCCAAGCACCATTAATCCAAGCACTATTCACCCAAGCAAAGTTAACCCAAACACTGATGTAGATTCTGTGACTCTTATAGAGACCAGCCATGCAGAGCAGAATCAGTGAGCAAAGCCCTTCTACTTATAGCGGTCTTGATTCTCAGCGCCTGCGCTATGCAGCCCCAGACCCAAAGCACAGGCACCAGTGACTGGCAGGCTTATCAGGCGCGGGTATCACAGCTCAATGAATGGCGACTTGCCGGCAAGCTCGGCTTTCGCGGGCCAGACAACGGTGGCAGCGCATCAGTCAACTGGCAACAGCGCCAGGAGAAATTCCAATTGCAGCTTTCAGGCCCCTTTGGCGCTGGCGGCGCAACGATCTCCGGCAATCAGCAGATCGCTGAAATGCTCTATCAAGACAAGCTTTATCGCCAGACGCCACAGCAGCTCGCCACACAATTAACGGGTGTGCCACTGCCGGTGGACGCACTCAGCTGGTGGGCTCGGGGTCTGCCCTCTCCAGATCAACAATTGGCCAGTAGTATTGCCATCAGCCCTGAGGGCTATGCCAGCAGTTTCGAGCAGGCCGGTTGGCAAATTAGCTTTTCCCGTTACTCAGTGACCGATGCTGGCAGTTTGCCGGGCAAAATCGTCGGCACTCACCAATCCAGTGATGATAGGCGCTACTCCTTTAAGCTGGTAATATCCGATTGGTCCTTCGCCAAATAAGAACAGTTCCACCATGATGCCTTCGATCACCTTATCGGCTCCGCCAAAACTCAACCTGTTTTTACATATCACAGGACGGCGTGACGACGGCTACCACAATCTGCAAACCCTATTTCAACTGCTGGATGGCGGCGATCTGCTGACATTCACTGCAACTAATAGCGGTACGATAAGCTTGTCGCCGCAAATTGATGGGGTCCCTGAAGAAGATAATTTAATTGTGCGTGCAGCCCGGCTTCTGCAAGAAAAAACTGGCTGTAAATTGGGCTGCGAGATCGTCGTCGATAAAAAGCTCCCGATGGGTGCCGGTCTCGGCGGTGGCAGCAGTAATGCGGCGACCACGCTTTTGGCCCTGAATAGCCTGTGGCGCCTAGACTTACAGCTAACTGAATTGGCTGAGTTGGGCTCGACTCTGGGCGCTGATGTGGCGGTTTTTGTCATCGGTCGCAGCGCCTTCGCCGAGGGCATTGGGGACGAATTAAGCCCCTTTGATATAGCCAATAGCTGGTATTTAGTCATTACCCCGCCCTGTAAGGTGCCAACAGGTGAAATATTTTCAAATCCTCAATTGACAAGGCACTCCCTTCCGATCAAAATACGCGCCCTCTCGGAGGAGCAGTACAGGAATGACTGCCAGGCTATTGTTGAAGAGCTCTACCCACAGGTTAAAGAAGTGGTTGAGTGGATTAGAAACTTCGCAAGGCCAATGATGACAGGAACTGGAGCAAGTGTGTTTTGTCGCTGGGAAACGCAGGCCGAAGCCGACTGGGTTTTAGCAGCAGTTCCACAGCACTGGAGTGCATTTGTTGCGCGAGGTGTAAATCACTCGCAAGTACATCAGCAATTGAGAGACTTTTTTACTGGGGCGTCGCCAAGTGGTTAAGGCATCGGGTTTTGATCCCGGTATTCGGAGGTTCGAATCCTCCCGCCCCAGCCATATCTTATTATGAATACCAGGAAAAATGACGTGGCAAGATTGATGGTCTTCTCCGGGAACGCAAACCCGGCACTGGCGAATGAAATCGCCCGTACACTGGGAATCCCGCTTGGTAACGCAGGTGTTTCACTCTTCTCCGACGGCGAAATCAATATTGAGATTCGTGAAAACGTCCGCGGAAATGACGTATTTGTAGTTCAGCCTACCTGCGCACCGACCAATCGCCACCTCATGGAACTGATATTGATGATCGACGCACTGCGTCGCGCATCTGCCGGTCGTATCACCGCAGTTGTTCCCTACTTTGGCTATGCCCGCCAAGATCGTCGAGTCCGCTCAGTTCGCGTGCCTATCAGTGCAAAAGTTGTTGCCGATATGCTCTCTAACGCCGGCGTCGATCGCGTTCTCACTGTTGACCTTCACGCAGAGCAGATTCAAGGCTTCTTCAACTGTACAGTTGATAACGTTTACGGTGCGCCAGTCTTGCTCGGCGATATCGAACGTCAAAATTACGAAAACCTGGTGGTTGTCTCTCCGGATGTTGGCGGCGTTGTGCGCGCTAGAGCAGTGGCGAAACAACTCGACTGCGATCTGGCGATTATCGATAAGCGCCGTCCTTCATCCAATCAGAGTGAAGTGATGAATCTGATCGGTGAAGTGGAAGGCCGCACCTGTGTGCTGGTAGACGATATTGTCGATACCGCTGGCACCCTCTGTAAAGCCGCCGAAGCGCTTAAGAAGAATGGCGCAACTAAGGTTGTTGCTTACTCTACCCACGCGGTATTGTCAGGCAGTGCTATAGAAAATATTAAAAACTCGCAGCTCGACGAACTGGTAGTTACCAACAGTATCCCGCTGCGCGAAGATGCTAAAAAGTGCGGCAAGATTCGCACCCTGTCTCTGGGCAAACTACTCGGTGAGTCAGTGCGTCGCATCAGCAACGAAGAATCTATCAGCGCCATGTTCGACTAACAGCAGGCGCTGTTACAACCGCCTCACTTTCGAGGCAAAAAACTCCGTTTTAGGTCTGGTCGCGGTCTGATTCGGCATTACTAGGAGACTATTATGTCTACTGATTTTACATTACACGCAAAGGGTCGTGAGGATACAGGGAAAGGTGCGAGCCGCCGCCTGCGTCGTCTGGCTGCAGAAATACCAGCAATCGTTTATGGCGGCAAAAATGCCCCAGCAAAGATTAGCATGAACCACAAAGACGTCGTAAAAGCGCTCGAGAACGAAGCCTTTTACTCACACGTTATTGCCCTGGATATCGACGGCAAGTCACAGGACGTAATCCTGAAAGACGTGCAGCGTCACCCAATCAAGCCAGTTATCTTGCACATGGATTTTCTCCGCGTTAACAAGAAAACTCTGCTGAACACCAAGGCACCGATTCACTACACTAATGAAGATGTCTGTGTTGGCGTGAAAGTCGGTGGCGGTATCATTGCCCACACCATGACTGAGATTGACATCAGCTGTCTGCCACAAGATCTGCCTGAATACATCGAAGTTGATATGTCAGCAGTTGAGCTCGGCCAGACCTTGCACATCTCTGATATCACCTTCCCTAAAGGTGTAACCAGTGTTGCATTGAGCCACGGTCCTGATCACGATTTACCGATTGTGAGCATCAACAAGCCTAAGGCTGCGCCAGTAGAAGATGACACCGCACCTGCAGCTCCTGAAAGTGAAAATGGATCGGCAAGCGAAGAGTAATCTTCACATTGCCAACCTGAGTAGGCCCTGACATTGGAAACGCCCGTAGAATTAATCGTGGGGCTGGGAAATCCCGGCTCTAACTATGATCGGACGCGTCACAATGCCGGGGCCGACTTGGTTCTGGAATTAGCTAAAAGTTATCAGGTCACGCTGAAACACGAATCGAAGTTTTTTGGTGATACCGCCAAAATCAACATTGATGGTCGCGACGTCCGTTTGCTTATCCCCACCACCTTTATGAATCGCAGCGGTCAATCAGTTGCAGCTCTAGCACGATTTTATCAAGTGCCCGTGGAAGCCATCTTGGTGGTTCACGATGAACTCGATATTTCACCCGGTGCTGCACGATTTAAAAAAGGCGGCGGTCACGGTGGCCACAATGGTCTGCGTGATATTGTTCAGAGCCTAGGGAACAATAAAAGTTTTGCCCGTCTGCGAATTGGCATTGGCCATCCAGGCGACGCCCGTCAGGTCGCCGACTATGTGTTAAAAAAAGCCTCACCCTCAGACCAACAACTAATTTCTAACAGCATTGATGATGCGCTGCGCACTCTTCCTCTGGCCATTGCTGGTCAATGGGAACGCGCCATGACCGCACTCCATACTGTGCAACAATAACGCTAGACACTAGCACAAGGATTATAAAATGGGTTTTAACTGCGGAATTGTCGGCTTGCCAAATGTGGGTAAATCAACCCTGTTTAACGCGCTCACCAAAGCGGGCATCAGTGCGGAAAATTTCCCCTTTTGTACCATTGAGCCGAACACAGGCATTGTGCCGATTCCCGATCCACGCCAAGATTTAATCTCGGCGATCGTTAAGCCCGAACGCATAGTCCCCACCAGTATGGAATTTGTCGATATCGCCGGCCTGGTTGCCGGCGCTTCCAAAGGTGAAGGCCTGGGTAATAAGTTTTTGGGTACTATTCGTGAAACCGATGCGATCGCTCACGTGGTGCGCTGCTTTGACGATGAGAACGTGATCCATGTTGAGGGCACCATCAGCCCGGCAGACGACATCGATGTAATCAATACCGAACTGGCCCTGGCCGACCTCGACAGTGTCGAGAAAGCTATTTTGCGAGCCGCAAAAGCCGTCAAAGGCAAAGACCAGGACGCGGTTGCGTTAAAAGCAGTAGCAGAGAAAATTCTCCCGCACCTCAACGAAGCCAAGCCTCTGCGATCATTTGAGCTGACCGAAGACGAACTCCTGGTACTCAAACCACTCAGCCTGCTGACATTAAAGCCAACCATGTATATCGCCAATGTTGACGAAGAGGGTTTCGAAAACAATCCTTATCTTGATACCGTGATCGCTATAGCCGAAGCTGAAGGTTCAGTGGTAGTGCCGATCTGTAATAAACTTGAAGCCGAAATCAGCGAATTGGAAGACGACGAAAAAGCCGAGTTCCTTGAAGAGATGGGCATGCAAGAGCCCGGTCTCAATCGCGTGATTCGTGCAGGCTACAATCTTCTGAATTTGCAAACCTACTTTACTGCTGGCGTACAAGAAGTTCGCGCCTGGACTATTCCTGTCGGTGCCACCGCACCACAGAGTGCCGGCAAGATTCACACCGACTTTGAAAAAGGTTTTATCCGTGCTGAAATTATTGGCTACGACGACTATATCGCTGGCAATGGCGAGCAGGGCGCAAAGGATGCAGGCAAATGGCGTCTCGAAGGCAAAGAGTACATCGTTAAGGACGGCGACGTTATTCACTTCCGCTTTAATGTCTAGAGCATTATGAGCATGGTCTCAGGGCGCTGGAAGTTTGGACTTCTCCTAGCCCTGACAACTGCTATTCTGTGGGGCGTACTACCCATTGCACTCAAAGGTGTAATGGAGACCCTAGATCCGATTACCACCACGTTTTTTCGCTTTGCACTGGCAGCACTGCTACTGACCCCCTATATCCTTTTGCGCAGCCGGCATTCCAGTGGACTGTCTCTGTTCAGTCGCCTGCAATCACCGCGACTATTTTTCCAGATGCTAGCCGCAGGCCTATTACTCACAGCAAATTACGCCCTGTATATTCTCGGCTTAGAACGCACCACTGCGGAAGCTGCACAGATTGTTATTCAAACCGCTCCCATGCTGCTCTTACTCAGCGGCATCTGGCTTTTTGGTGAGCGCCTATCGAAACGCCAATGGCTCGGATGTATTAGCTTTGTCACTGGCCTCTGTGTGTTTTTCTCCCCCCGTTTTTACGATGTCTTTATCGCTGTAAACGCCTATGGCATTGGCGTTATGCTGATATTGGTCGCCGCATTGGTGTGGACAGGCTACGCCATCATGCAAAAATTCTTGCTGCAACAATTTAGCTCTCAAGAAACCATGGTTGTGTTTTACTGGATCGGAACCCTGGCGTTTTTACCCTTTGCCGACTTCTCCGCACTACCCCAACTATCTAACCTGCAGTGGGGACTCCTAGCCTTCTGCGGCTTAAATACATTGATTGCCTATGGCAGCTTTGCTGAGGCAATGGCCCATATTGAAGCCTCCAAAGTCAGTGCCATCTTAGCCCTGACACCCATGATCACAGTGACCACTGTGCATTTAATTCCTCTACCAGGGCTAGTCGTAGAACCCATAACAATATTAACCCTCTGTGGCGCCGCCTTGGTGGTCGGTGGATCTATGCTGACCGCCCTCGGCAAACCAAGCCCAGGTTAGCCTTCAGGCAACTGCGCAGCCTGCGCAACAGCGTCGCTTTCGATCGGGCGCCCTGGTCCAAAGGCGTATTTCCACAGTCAACGCCAGCGACATGCTAGACGATGCCTTTCCACCGGATAAACGCAATCTGATTGTCGAGGGCGGCGTTTGTGGCTGGCCCTATTACCATGGTGACAATGTTGCCGACCCAGAACTGGGAAATAAGCACCAGAGCAGTTCAAACGCAGCATATTAGTCGCCCTATAAGACTCCTGGAACCGTTCTAGCTTAGATGGGCATAATGTCATAGCCCTGAGCTGGAATGGGCAGGGAGAGATCCACAGCAGCGACTTTTATATCTCAGACGATTTAGCTGGCAGGATTATCGGGTTAGCTACAAAAAGGTTTGTTCAGAGAAGCTTTTTAGTGAGGCTGTTATAGAGAGGCTTTTTAGAGAAGCTTATAAAAAGACCTCTGACCGAGATATATCGCCACTGCCGCCTGTATTTAAGACCAACATCTATTATAAAACACAGAGACTTCTGGACATCCTGGCTTAAGCAATAGCAAACCATTTTGGTCCAGACAGTTTTGACATAGCCCGGTCAGAGGCTGCAGTTATTATGAGAAAATTTTCGAGAGAATGGATGACCCAGCTATCACTTCAGAAAATAGAGATATAGATTTAATAAAAGTGTGATCGAAGTCACGGCAGCGAGTGTTGCAGGTCAAGTTATGGCTTTGTTGTCAAAGACGCCTGAAGCTATTGACAAATACACCGTCTGTAGCCAAAATGCGCGCCCCTATTACAGGGTATCTGTACTTTTTAGCTACGTAGCTCAGCTGGTTAGAGCACAGCATTCATAATGCTGGGGTCGGCGGTTCAAGTCCGCCCGTAGCTACCATACATTTCAATGACTTATACATTTCCATTCCCTTGATATTTATCAAGGCACTGCAGGTTGCCTGCGACCGTATTTAAAACCCTCTCGTTAAAATATTGCCTCAACATCAGCTAGTAATCCTCTAGACAAGAAATGAATAAGCGGGGTAATTTCGCTCAATTGGCATTGAGACCGTAGATATGCAACACTGGATAGCCATACTTGCCCGCCAGAGTAATTAAATCAGAGAGTGGTTTTTATGGGCAGTAACTTAAGCAATTTTTGGCCCTATATTTTTGTTGCTCTTCTAGCCGGCTGCGGCGGCGGATCCACTGGTGCGCCGGGAGACGATCAAGCGCAGCCTAAAGGACTATTAGTCCCCCTCGAAAATGACGCCATGCTGGTGCAATCTGTCACCAAGGGATTCGGTGAAACGCTTAACAGAAGCGTCTTGCGAAATGGTGTCGTAGACTTCCAGAATGATGCTATTCCGGTAATGACGATGGAAGATTCAGGGTCAAGCTTCACCACGACCTATACCTTGGAAGCCAATGTCGACGAACATGATTTTGTTAAATACAACGGCGACCACTTATTTATAGCTCCGACCCGCGGTATGGATTGCTGCTTTATCGTCGACGATATTGTGAGGGTGGAGGACTCAGCAGAGGCTGCCATGGCGGATATCATGCCTTCCCCTGAGAGCCAAAATCGCAGCATTCGTATTGTTGCAACAGATCCTGACAATGCCGGTGCTACAGAGGTTGCGACCATTGCTTTAGAGGACTCTCGAACCGTTGAAGGGCTCTATACCCACGGTTCTCAATTAGCCGCGATCAGCAGCTCAGGCTGGTGGGGTAGCTACGGCAGCTCGTTTTCCAGAATATCGAGCTGGCAGGGACAGACCACAGCACTGAATATTTACGACATTAGCGACATCAGCGCCCCTACCACGCAGATGCAAATCGAGTTCGAGGGCGGGTTCGTCAACAGCCGTAAAAAAGGCGACATTATTTACCTAGTCGCTCGGCACACTCCTGAGGTAGAGGGTTTTCACTACTATCCAACGGATCAAGAAGTCATCGAGAATGAAACCCTGTTAAGCGAGCTAACGGTAGAAGACCTTCTGCCAAAGGTCTCCGTCAATGGGGTTGAGAGCCTGCTGATCGGAGCCAATGACTGCCTGATAGCTGATACCGACAATGCACTGTCGCCCGCTGAAACTGGCTACCCGACAATGACATTGTTAATTGCCGTTGACCTTGCTGATCAATCCATTGCCAATAGCAGCTGTTATCTTGAACCCACCGCTGGCATTTATGTCAGTGAGAATGCTATCTACCTTACTCAGAGTGACTATTCTGATGAGAGCCCAAGTACACTTGTGCATGCCTATGAGTTATCACCCGCACTCAGCTACCAAGGCTCAGGTGCTGTAGAAGGTGCGCTCTACCTAAGTGGCGATCGAGATTTCCGCATCAATGAGCATGAGGGTTATCTTCGAATAGTGACCACTCAGCACACCGGTGATGAGTCAGATCGTATTGATCACCAGTTATCGGTTCTGAAATTAAATACTCAAGAACTTGAAATGGAATTGGTTGCAACACTGCCCAACACTGAGCGCCCCCAGGCAATTGGCAAGCCTAACGAAGATCTCTATGGGGTACGATTTTTTGGCGACAAACTTTACCTAGTAACCTTCGAGCGCATAGATCCACTCTATGTGCTAGATCTAAGCGCGCCAACCGATCCCTTAATTGCCGGTGAGCTAACAGTTACAGGGTTCTCCGACTTTCTGCATCCAGTGAGCGACGAGTTATTAATCGGCCTAGGGCAGGATGAAAACGGCCTGGTGAAGTTGGAGCTGTTTAATGTCGCTGAAATCAGTGATCCCTACTCTTTGGGTACCAATGTACTCGGCGAGAATGAAGGCGCCCAGTGGAGCCACTCCGAGGCACGCTATAACCGCCACGCCTTTACCTATCAGGCGATTAGTCAGTCTCAGGATCGGTTCTTGGTGCCCGCCACCATGAGCTTTTACGATGCAGAAACGGGCTATCGCGATGAAGACCGACTCTACCTGTTTGAACTCAATGGCAAAGACAGCGCTGAATTGGCCTCAATTGATGAGATTGGTCAAATTAAAGTTATCCGCGAATGGTACCAAAGTAGTCGCAACCGATCGGTTATCCATGGTGACGGGGTCTATTACATCAATGGCACATCAGTATGGTCCACAATATGGACAAATCCCACTGAGCAAAACGGGCCGCTATAAAGAACTCTAACCCGGCAAAAAGAAAGACACCAAAGGCCCCAGTATTAAATGCGACCAGTCGCAATGATAATACTGGGGCCTTTTAATAACAGTGCAAATTAGCCCTCTTCAATCAACAGCGTTTTCACCAACGAAATCGCCATCAGCGCCATCACCACTGAAAACGGCAATGCACCAATAATCATCACCGACCTCAGGGCATCCATACCACCGGCGGACAGTAACACGCCGATCAATAGCGCAAAGATCACCCCCCAGATAATGACATGCTTAGCCTGCTTTTGGCTCTGATTGCCACCCGAAGCTAGCGTATTAATAATCAGAATCCCCGAGTCTGCTGAGGTGACTAGAAAGGTCATCAGCAAAACAACAATCACCACTGACAGTGCAATCGCCAGCTCAGGGGAGAGAATCAGGTTAATGGTTTTAAATAGCTGAGCGGAAATGTCTGCATTAACAATGACTCCCTGAGCAATACCAGACAATTCCAGGTCAATGGCCGTGGCGCCGACAAAGGCAAACCAGACCAGACAGATCAATGAGGGAATAATCATCGCGCCAATAACATATTCACGAATAGTGCGGCCGCGAGATACCCGGGCTAAAAATAGTCCTACAAATGGCGCAAAGGCGATCCACCAGGCCCAGTAGAAGATAGTCCAAGCACCCTGCCAGCTCTGCAATGCGGCAGAAGGGTCTTCACCACTGCCTGACCATATGGTGGTCGACATGGCCGGCATTGCCACCAGGTAATCCCAGATAGCGTAGAAAAAAGTTTGCAGGGCAAAAAAGGTCGCGCCGAATATGACAAAGAAGGCGATCACAAAGGCCGACAGGCCCATATTAATATTAGATAGCCACTTGATACCTTTTTTCAGTCCTGACATGGCCGATAGGCAGGAAGCACTGATAATAAGAACCAACCCAACCAGCTGAGCTACCAGAGTAGGCTTGCCGCTGTTATCCACCAGCCATTCCGCGCCACTGATATTGAAAAAACCTGAAGCCAGCTGAGAGACGCCATAACCTATGGTGACACTGAGGCCAACAATGGTCGCTAGAATCGCCACTATATCCACAACATTGCCTGCGCTGCCTGACATGGCTCGACCGAACAACGGCTGCAGTGCACTGCGAATCGTCAACGGTAAACCGCGGTTGTAGGAGAAGTAACCCAAGGACATACCGACTACGCCATAACAGGCCCAGGGGGTCAGACCATAGTGCAGCAGCGCCCATTTGTAGGCATTGCGGACATTGTCTTCATTGAGGCTGTTAGTGAGCCCCTTAATGGTGTCGGGGTTATTGGCAAAGTGAAAGATCGGTTCGGCGGTGGAATAGGTCAGCATGCCAATACCAATGCCGGCACCAAACATCATCGACAGCCAGGTAAACATGGAAAACTCAGGCTTTTCATCGGCCTTGCCCAGCTTTACATGCGCCGTGCGAGACCAGATACCCAGCACTAAACAGACCAGCGTGTAGAAGGCAGTGACATAGATATACCAACCGGCAAAATTGGCCGTAGTCCAATTTTGCATGCTCAGCAACAGCTCACCTGCAGCAGAGGGCGACAGGCCCACCCAGATAATTAATGCTGCGATAAACAGCTTGGGGACCATAGCAACGACTCGATTAAAGCCCTTATAAAAGCCGGATTTTTCCGTGGTAATCGCAACAACTGGTTGACTGTCAATAGACTCTAACGGGTCCAAAATATGATCTCCCCTTTTAATGGTTTGTCGTAATACTTTTCAGTTTTATAATTTTTTGGTTCAGATTCTGCTAAAAACCTGCCCTTATCGGGAGCCTAGCTTACCACGCCACGAATCTATTCGAATTTGGTTAGAGTTTTCAAGCGTTGAAAGATAAGGTACGCAGGATGAAAGGGCCCTTTAAAGCTCTAATTGATGCGTAAAAATCCACTCACCATAGGATCGCTTCGGTTAGAATATTGCCGTCTAGGGGACCTAATAATGATAAAAAAACAATCCCACCACCTTTTTGCTCTGGGTTTTATTCTCGCTATTGCAACACTTCAAGTCGAAGGCCAATCTGCTGAAGACCAAGCTGGGGCTGTCGGCGAACTACTGTTCGATTCAGCGCCCATTGATGAGCAGGGCCGCTTTACTAATTATCAGGGCGACCTATCCCATGGCTCCACCGCTGTGCGTCTATCATTTTTTCTGCGCCGCTTTGGCACAATGTTTCGCAGTGATGCCGGAGCACCAAAACAGGTGGCAAACGTTGGTAGCTTCCTGCGGAATAACATAGATACTCCCACAGTCACCTGGATCGGTCATGCCACTCTATTGGTACAGATGGATGGAGTAAACTTTTTAACCGATCCTATCTGGTCTCAAACACCGAGCCCGGTGCCACTTATTGGTCCCAGCCGATGGGTTGACCCCGGCCTGGCATTGAACGATTTACCGGCTATAGACTTTGTGGTGATCTCACACAATCACTACGACCATCTCGATCTACCCACTTTGCGCGACCTGGCAACATTGAATCCTGAAACTGTGTTTTTTGTGCCCCAGGGCAATGGCGACCTCTTGCGCAAAAATGGCATAGATCAGGTTCGAGAATTGAATTGGGGCGATACAGCCAGCTATAAAGGCACCACCATTCACTGCCTGCCGACTCAGCACTGGAGCAAGCGCAGTCTCACGGATACGCGCAAAGCACTCTGGTCATCCTGGGCTATTACTGGGCCTGAGCGGCGCTTTTACTTTGCCGGAGACACCGGCTATTTTGATGGCTTTAAAGAGATTGGCACCAAGCTGGGGCCCTTTGATTTGGCAGCTGTTCCTATAGGGGCTTATGAACCCAAGGCCATGATGGAAGCATCGCATATGAATCCGGAGGAAGCTGTGCAGGCGGCCTTGGATGTGCAAGCCGATACAGCTGTCGCCATGCACTTTGGCACTTTTGATCTATCTGATGAGCCTATTTCAGAACCACCACTGCGCTTTAAAGCTGCCGCGGAAGAAACCCAATTGGGCACCACTAATAGCTGGGTTCTGGATATTGGCGAGACACGAGAGTTTTAATAAGCCTTAGTAGGAAGCCTGATTATTCAGGAACCAGATTACCTAGACTCACTACCAATACGCCCAATCCTGCCGTCCACACCGCGCAAGCCAGCAAATCAATCAGGCTAAACTTAAGCCGGCCTGTGCCACTGACACCGGCCAGCATGGGCACCAGACTCCTTACAGCAGGGACCAGACGACCTAAGACTATGGCACCAGTGCCATGCTTTAGAATAAAGTGCTCAGCCTTCTGCAACTGACTGGCGCGCTTCTTAGCAAATGCGGTGTTGTGCAGTTTATCGCCAAGCCAGCGACCAAGATAAAAGCCCAGATGATCCGAGAGACAGGCGCCGACAAAAGCTAGAGGCAGCATCTGTGTCAGGGTCAGTACCTGCTCGCTGTACAGAAAAACGGCGACCGCTAAGAGAATCGCGCCGGAGATCATAAGGCCAATGCCGGGGCAGGCTTCGATAAATGCCAGAGGAAAAATAAGCATCCAGGCATTATGTTTGTTGGCTTCGAGTAAGTTAACTATTTCATCGTTGATGGGATTATTCCAAGCCTGAGGCACGCTGTTAGATGGCCTCCATTAGAACAAATTAGGCAACGCCGCAGTAGCTTTTAAAAGGCCCTGTTAAAAAGAGCTATATAAGTGTCCGCTTAAGGATTCAACCTTTCCTTCCAAGCCTGTCAGCAAAGGGCTGACAATTAAGAAAATATTAAGCCTGCCCTGCCATGGCCATAAATTCTGCTATTAAAGGATCGTTAAGTTTTTTCTTAAAGCAGCAGAGTCCCAAATCAAAGGGCGCAATACGGGTGCCCGGCAGCAATTCAATGCGATCTTTAACCGGACTATTCTCCACCACCACATTGGGTGCTATACCAATACCACAGCCCAGCGCCACCATACTCACCAGTGCCTCCTGCCCCGAGACCTGAGCATAGACATTGGGGCGACCGCTATATTTTTGCCTAAACCACTGCTCGAATCGTTTTCGCGCCACACCGTGCTCGGGCAAAATAATCGGCAGACTGGCCCAGTCGATGGTCTCTGCCTGCAGAGCTTTTCTTACCGCACAGTTAATCGTTGGCGCTGTAATCGCCAGAGGCACTGTAGCTATGGTCTGAAAGTGAATACGCGACGACAGTTCATCGGGGCGTGCGGCAATGGCTAAATCCACTTTCTGATTTTTAATCTGATCAATACCATCAGCGGCGTCGCCTGTATCCAGATTGATATCAATATTGGGGTGGGCCTGACGAAATTTTTCTAACAAGGGCGGCAAATAAGAATAAGAGGCGGTTACCGAACAGTAGAGTTTCAGAGAACCGCTAAGCTCTTTTTGTGACTGATTAAGCGACTGCTTCAAAGTTTCAAACTGACTGATCTGCTGATCCGCATAGGACAGTAATTTCTTGCCCTCCTTAGTCAGCAATACCGAACGATTGTCGCGGATCAATAACTGAGCCCCGAGCTGTTCTTCCAATCGCTGAATCGAGCGACTCAGAGTTGAAGGGCTAACATGAAAGACGGCAGCGGTTTTGCCAAAGTGCAGGCTGGTGGCGAGATGTTGAAATAATGTTAATGATCGAATATCCATAAAAGCAGCTTAACCCCGCTCAGCCAATATTGCAAAATACGCAACACTATGATGAATATATATCGTTTTAAGCAATACGGTAAATCAAGTACACTTGTCGACCTTATAAATTCAACAATCCACTGATTCCCGGTGGCCGGAGACTGAACATGGCTAATTACTTTAATACCCTGAGCTTGCGCGACAAACTGACGCAGCTGGGCAAATGTAGATTTATGGACCGCAGCGAATTTACCGATGGCTGTGATTTTATCAAAGACTGGAACATTGTCATTATTGGCTGTGGCGCTCAGGGCCTTAACCAGGGTCTCAATATGCGCGACTCTGGTTTGAATATTTCCTACGCACTGCGCGCTCAGGCGATTTCTGAGAAGCGTCAGTCGTTTCTTTGGGCATCAGAGAATGGCTTTACTGTTGGCACCGCTGAAGAGCTGGTTCCGGCTGCCGATCTGGTTCTGAACCTGACGCCTGACAAGCAGCACACTGCTGCGGTAACTGCGGTTATGCCACTGATGAAGCAAGGCGCAACTCTGGCCTATTCACATGGCTTTAACATTGTTGAAGAAGGCATGCAGATTCGTCCTGACCTGACAGTTGTTATGGTTGCACCCAAGTGCCCAGGCACTGAAGTACGCGAAGAGTACAAGCGCGGCTTTGGCGTTCCAACACTGATCGCAGTTCACCCTGAGAATGATCCACAGGGCAACGGTCACGCAATCGCTAAAGCTTATGCCTCTGCTACTGGCGGCGATCGTGCTGGTGTTTTGGAATCTTCCTTTATTGCTGAAGTTAAGTCTGACCTGATGGGCGAGCAAACTATTCTTTGCGGCATGTTGCAGACCGGTGCAGTTTTGGGTCACCAGCAGCTGATTAATCTAGGTGTCGACGCGGCCTATGCCCGCAAGCTGATTCAGTACGGTTGGGAAACAGTGACTGAGGGCCTCAAGCACGGCGGCATCACCAATATGATGGATCGTCTGAGCAACCCAGCGAAAATCAAAGCCTTTGATATGTCAGAAGAACTCAAAGTGACTCTGCGCCCACTGTTTGAAAAGCATATGGACGACATTATCGAGGGTGAGTTTTCACGCACTATGATGGTCGACTGGGCCAACGACGATGCTAACTTGCTGAAGTGGCGCGCACAGACTGCTGACTCCTCTTTTGAGCAGGCTGCAGATTGCGATATCGAAATCACTGAGCAAGAGTTCTACGACAAAGGTATTTATCTGGTAGCAATGATCAAAGCCGGTGTTGAGCTGGCCTTTGAGACTATGGTTGCTTCGGGCATTATTGAAGAGTCTGCTTATTACGAGTCACTTCATGAGACGCCACTGATCGCCAACTGTATTGCTCGCAACAAGCTCTACGAGATGAACGTAGTGATCTCTGATACAGCGGAATACGGTAACTACCTGTTTACCCACGCTGCTGTGCCACTGCTGCAAGCCCATGCTAGCTCACTGACTCTGGAAGAGTTGGGTGGTGGTTTAACCGATAGTTCTAACGCCGTCGACAACCTTCGTTTAATCGAAGTGAACGATGCGATTCGCGACCATGATGTTGAAATCATTGGCCACGAACTGCGCGGCTATATGACTGACATGAAGCGTATTGTAGAAGCGGGATAAGAGGCTACTGCCTTATTTCCCAGTGACAACTTCATCGGATCAAGCCTGGCTCCCAGTGCTTGGTTCGGTGAATCATTAAGACCCTCAGACAAACTCCTCAAAAAAAGCTCCCTAAATAAGCCCCGCAGTAACAATCGCTATCCCAAAACAGCCATTTAATAGTCGCTGTTTAAAAAGCTGCCCACAGAAGGTTCTAAGCTATCTTTGAAAAGATGCTTCAAATGAAGTACGAAAAGAGTGGTGAGAAAAGGTTGCGGAAAAAAGTATAGGAGGGGTTTTACAAATGGTTTAAAGCATCATTGGGCGAGCCTATTGCCTAGGCCCGCCCGACGAGATTACTGCAGTCTTATGCTTGTCTTTCAGCACCGTTCAGCGCGTACCAACCGATGTAGATGTAGCACAGCATTGGAACGATAAAGCTCAGCTGAATACCCATGGTATCCGCTGCCACACCTTGAACCAATGGAATCAGTGCGCCGCCAACAATGGCCTGACAGACAAAGCCAGAACCTTTACTGGTCATCGAACCCAGACCTTTCACCGCGAGGGTAAAGATGGTTGGGAACATAATCGAGTTAAAGAAACCAACAGCCAAAATAGACCACATAGCGACACTGCCGCTGGTGTTCATGCTGACCACGATCATGACGATAGCGATCACAGCATTAATCGCCAGATACTTGGTATCGGCAACATAGTTCATCAATACAGCGCCAATCAGACGACCGATCATGGCCGCTCCCCAGTAGTAGGCAACCATCTCGCCAGCTTCTGCAGTGGTCAGACCACCAATCGAGCTCTCGGAGAAGTAGTTGACCAGGAAGCTACCTATAGACACTTCACCACCAACGTAAAGGAAGATTGCCAGTGCACCCAATACTAGGTGACGGTGCTCCCAGACGCTGCCTTCAGCTTTCTCTTCGGTTTCCATATGAGTCAGAACCGGAAGCTTAATGCTGCGGAAAACAATCGCCGCGACAACGAGCAGAGCCGCAATCATCAGGTAAGGACCCTGAACTGCTGAAGCATCTGCTGCCACAACACCTAGAATCAATGCAGCACCAACGATAGGTCCTACAGTTGTACCAAAGGAGTTTGCTGCCTGAGCGAGATTAAGACGGCTTGCTGCAGTCTTCTCTGGCCCCAAGGCCGCCACGTATGGATTGGCTGCAACCTGGAGAATAGTAATACCACTGGCCAGAACAAAGAAGCCAAACAGGAACAGCGGATAGAGATGCAGACTGGCTGAGGGGTAGAACAAACAGCAACCCGCAGCGGTGGTCAACAGACCAATAACGATGCCCTGCTGATAACCGACTTTGTCGATTAATCTGCCAGCAAAGGGTGAGACAATAAAGTAAGCGCCAAAGAAGCAGAACTGCACCAGCATGGCTTGGGTATAGTTGAGATCAAATGACTCTTTTAAGAACGGAATTAAAATATCGTTTAGAACCGTGATAAAGCCCCAAAAGAAAAACAGACATGTCATCGCGATAAACGCAAAAGTTTGCTTTCCCTGAACCTGACCCTCTGCAACTTTTGCAGTTGATGCTTCTGGTGTTGAACCTGCCATGAGACCCCCTAATTGGATAAATAGTTTGAGTTATTGTTTTATAAAATTTGGCTAGAAAGGAGGTTAAGTCGCAACAAAGCTAGGCACAACAACTATTCGTTGAATGGGGCCTCTTTTAGGCTTGAATGCCAGTTTATGTGCCTATTACTAATCTGAACTAGGGGAACAGGCGGAATTAATCCAGATTAGTTGAGGGAATCGAGAAAACGAATCCAATCTTCAGGGGTATCTATATCCATTGCCGCTTGAGGAAGATCGATTTCCACAAGATTGATATCCCCGCGCTGCAGAACTACTTTAGCGCCGCTATCCTCTGACAATAGCCTTAGGTCGGCGTAGAGACTACGAGGAAAGATTGCTGGCACACCACGTCGGCCAGCGTAATAGGCAGACACTGTATTGCTGCCATCAAAAGCCTCCAATAGTAGCTTTAAATCCTCAGTGGTAAGGGCAATTTGGTCAGCCAAGAGGATTAACAGGCCATCAGACTGAGGATCAATATTGGCGACGCCAGCGGCAATGGATGCACCCAAACCCTGCTGCCAGTGATTATTCAGAATAACCTTAACATCTGAAATCTGCGTTTCGATCTGTTGATGGTTAGCGCCCAGTACAACCGAAACTCGACCGGGGAAAACCTCATTGGCCTTATCTATAGAGTGTTGTAGCAACGGCTTGCCATGGTGACTGATCAATTGTTTGGCAGAGCCAAAGCGACTGGCAGCCCCCGCGGCAAGAATCAACACTTCTATATGTTGCGCCATTATGGGGTTTCAGAAACTGCGGCAAGAACGCCACTCAAAGACTGACCTGTAGCGCCCTGCATGACCGCGTGACACTCGGCCAGAATGGATAGGGCTATGCCCTCAGGTAATTCCGCGCCAAGATTTAATCCCGCTGGCCCAGCAAGGGAAATGCACAGCTCTTGCTCATCCAAATGCGCCAGAGCCAAAACCTGCTGCTTGCGAGAAGCCGGCCCCAGCAGTGCCAGATAGTCTATGGCACTGCCCTGCAAGGCCTTAATCGCATCCGCATCGATCTGCAGGTTGTGGGACATTACCACTGCGGCATTCCAATGGGCTGCAGTCCTATGCTCCATAAGCTGATTCAACGGCTGGCGCAGAATCTGATCCGCAGACATAAAATACTCACGGCGGCCATTGGCCGGTCGCGAATCCCAGAGGGTCACAGTCCAGCCCAAGGTCTTGGCCATCCGCACCACTGGCTGAGCGTCGACACCCCCGCCAATCACCAACAGATGTGGCGGCGGACTCAGGTGGGTTAGCAACCAAGCCTGATTATCTTTTTCGATTAATTCTGGCGAAGGTCTTTGAGTAGAACAACCCGTAGAAAGCTGAGAAATTTCCCAGTGATTCTCGACAGTCCCATCAGTGGCAATAAGCTGAGAATAGAGGCCCATTCCACCCTGACCTAGCTGTTCCTGAACCTCGGTTAAATGCAGATAGTTAAGCTCGGCCACAATCGGCTGCAAGACAATATGCACTGTGCCACCGCAGCCAATACCCAACTGAAAAGCAATATCGTCTTCATCGCCGCCATCGTAACTCACCGTCAGACTCTGTTTACTCTGCATTACCCGCGCCGCCTGACGCTGAATATCCGCTTCCAAACAGCCCCCACTAAGCAAACCAAACTGCTGCCCGAGATCGTTAAACAGCATCATCGCCCCAGCTCTGCGATAACAGGGCCCAACGGTTTTATACACCGTCGCCAGCACCCAGAGACGCTCGTCGCGACGAGGGTACCAATGTTTTAATAGCTCGGTGAGATGGTTATTCATGGCATTAAGACTAGCAGCAGCCCAAGCAACTAGCTAAGTCTCAAGGGAAGATCACGCAGGCGCTGCCCACTGGCCTTAAATACCGCATTGGCCACTGCCGGTGCCAGCGGCGGCAAACCGGGTTCGCCAACACCTTCCGGATGCTCCTGACTCGCGACTATATGCACCTCAACCTCCGGTGCATCGGCCATGCGCAACATCGGATAGTTATGGAAATTGCTCTGCTGAACCACGCCATCCACTAAGGTTATTTCCCCATGAAGCGCCGCAGTGAGACCGTAGATAATGCCGCCCTCTATCTGATCCCGAACAATTCCCGGATTCACCACCATGCCGCAATGAATCGCCGCGGTGACTTTGTGGACAATAATTTGTGTCCCTTTAATCGAGACCTCGGCGATCTCTGCCACTGCCGAACCAAAGGAACTGTGAGTGGCCAGACCATGGAAATGTCCTTCTGGCAATGGCTTGCCCCAACCGGCTTTGGACGCAGCCAGCTCCGTGGCTTCGATAAGCCGCGGGTTATTTTTCATATTGGCGAGTCGGAATTGCAGCTCGTCGATGCCGGCGCTCAGGGCCAGCTCATCAATAAAGGATTCTTTAAAAAAAGCATTGGATGAGTGCCCTACCGAACGCCAAAATCCGGTGCGTAACCCCGGATCTTGAGTCACATGGCGCACCGCTTTATTGGGCGTGTCATAGTCCCCATAAATACCATCGCCATTACTGGCATCGGCAACAAAGCGATTAAATAGCGGATGGCCCAGCTTGCTCAACCAATCGACAAAGCCTTTATTGAGATAGTCCGGGGCCAGTACATCAAGCCATGCATCAACCATATGGCCCATTATATTGGGGCCTACCCGACGCACCGCCCAGGTTTCAATCAGACCCTGCTTAGACACACCGGCCTGCATGCGCACCAGGGACGCCGGACGATAGAAGTCATTGCTCATATCATCTTCGCGACTCCAGACGAGCTGTATATTGCGTCCACTTTGCTTGGCAATCGCCACCGCTTCGGCAACATCATCGCCGAGAGAGCGACGACCAAAACCCCCGCCCAAAAAGGCCGGGTGCATTTTTACTTTATCCGCATCAAAGTCGCCGTAATAAACCGCAGCGCCGGCAGAGACTTGCACCGACTGAGTACCCACGTAAATTTTGCAGCTATCGCCCTCCACGGCAACCGTGCAATTTAGGGGCTCCATGGTGGCGTGAGCTAGATAGGGTGCGTAATAGTCTGCGGCAACTACTGTCTCAGATTGATCCAATAACTTATCGCCTTCCCCTTCATCGCAGCACTCCAAACCTTTCTGACTACTGTCATTAAGGGTGTCGGTGAAATTTTTGTAAATGCTGTCTGATGACCAGGAGCCGAGTTCGGTTTTTTTCCATTTCAGCTCAATGGATGCAGCAGCCTTTCGTGCTTGCCAGTAAGACTGAGCCACAACCGCCACGCCACTTTTAATCTTAACTACATCTACTACACCGGATTGCTTGAGTGCGGCGGAGGCATCAAAGCTCTCCAGCGCCGCGCCTAATACAGGAGATCTAACCACCACTGCGCGATAGAGATTTTCCACCTCGGCGTCTATGCCAAACTCAGCGGTTCCAGTGGATTTAGATAAGGCATCCAAACGCGGTCGCTCACGACCAATTTGGTCAAACTGTTGGGGGCTTCTTAAAGGGGAATTTTCTGGCACCGGCATCAATGCAGCCACAGCGACAAACTCACCAAAACTGTAGGACTTATCACCAAGCATAACCTTGCCATCAGCCAACAAAATCTTGTCTAAAGGCTGATTAAGTTGCTTGGCGGCGGCATTGCGAATGGCAGCGGCAGTGTCTGCAGCGGCTTGTCGCAGGGGCAAGAACTGGGCGCGTACAGCATTGCTGCCACCGGTACCCTGCATACCCGACTCGGGGTTTTTATAGTCCTCGTGAAGGCGGGCCTGACGAACATCAATTGCCCTTGGATCAACGCGCAATTCCTCGGCAATCAAGGTGGTCAGACCATCGAGAATACCCTGCCCCATCTCACTGCTGGGCAGATAAAAGATAACCTGATTATCTGGGGTGATTTGAATAAAGGAATTGGGTTCAAAGGCACCGGCAATCGCAGAATAACCCCTGCCTTTAGCCGCTGCGGTGGAGCAACCGACGATTAATCCAGCGGCTGCTGCGCCGGTAGAGAGGAGAAATAGTCGTCTTGTCATGGAAGCTTTTTTCATGAGTTTGCCTCCTTGACTATGGTCTTTTCATTAGCAGGGTCAAAGGTCTCCACCATGCTCCCCTGAGAGCGCATAGCCTCAGCGCCAGACTTAATCGCCGATTTAATTTTGCTATAAGTGCCGCAGCGACAGATATTGCCATTCATGGCCATCTCGATATCGTCGTCGGAGGGGTTGCGATTTTTCGCTAACAGAGCGCTGGCAGACATCAGCTGACCGGACTGGCAATAACCACATTGGGGAACACTGTGCTCAACCCAAGCCTGTTGCAATGGATGCAAATTATCCGCTGAACCCAGACCTTCGATACTGGTTATGACGGCGCCTTGAACAGCGGCAATGGGCAGTATGCAAGTGCGCACCGCTTCGCCATTAACATGCATGGTGCAGGCTCCGCAGAGACCCATACCGCAGCCAAACTTGCTGCCCTTGAGTTTAAAGTGATCCCGCACTACCCATAGCAATGGGGTGTCTGGATCAATATCGACTTCGACAGGACTATTATTCAGCTGGAAATTAATCATGATATGGCTAACTCGCAAAAGTAAGCATCACAGATTGCAGAGTAAAGGAGGAAACTACAAGGGATAAAAAGCGTCAAAAGTGACCGGCGATATCTCGCCCACAACCCCAATTAGCCGCGCAACATACTGTGCATCACCCGCTTTAGGGCTTCGTGGAGATTGCGCATCTCATCAAGGTTATCCGGATCAGTCATCCAGTGATAAACAATACCGCTCACCGAGGCAGTAAAGTGATCAGCAAGCATTCCCGCATCCACTGTCGACGGCACTTCGCCAGTGGCAATAGCCTGTTCAATCCAGCTGACAACATCCCCGCGACGGCGTTGGTGAATACCCAAGATAACGCCTTTGAGCTGTGAATCCGGCGCCATGGAGTCAAACCAGAGTCGGTAAAAGGCCTCCACATGCTTTGGTGCATCTTCACAGAATTTAATGTGGGCATCCAGAGCTGCTGCTATAGCCTTGTAACCAAAGCTATTTGCCGTGACCTGAGTGAGCTCGCCGAGCCATTCATCGCCAACCGACCTGAGGACAAAATCAAACAGCCCCTCGCGATTGCCAAAGCGATAACCGGCCAATCCGCGAGAGTAGCCAGCTTTTTCACCCACATCTTTTAAGGTGACCAGACCCGCCCCGCGCGCGACAATCAAATCCACCGCCGCCTCAAGCATCTTGGCATCGGAGATTTCTTTGCGCTCAACCTGAGTCTGTCGGAGGGCTTTGGGCATTATTGATGAGTTCCTGGACTTAGGGATCCTGAATTTATTGTTGCACTGCTTTTGACGCCGCTAGTTTGCGTCAAAAGCAGGCAACAAAACAAGCATGACTACATGCTACGTCTGTATTGTCCGCCGACGTCAAACAATGCATTGGTGATTTCGCCCAATGAACAGACCCGCACCGCTTCCATCAGTACTTCAAAACCATTACCACCGTCGCTCACTGTATCCTGCAAGCGTTTAAGCACTTCCGCTGACTCGGCACTGTGGGTCTCTTGGAACGTTCGCAGACGTTTAATCTGGCTTTGTTTTTCCGCTTCTGTTGAACGGGCCAGCTCAATTTCCATGGGCTCTTCTTCAGTCTCACTGAGGAAGGTATTAACTCCCACAATCGGGAAAGAACCGTCGTGCTTTTTGTGTTCATAGTAGAGCGACTCTTCCTGAATCTTGCCGCGCTGATAACCGGTTTCCATGGCACCCAACACGCCGCCGCGATCAGAGATTTTCTCAAATTCCTGGAGCACCGCCTCTTCAACCAAGTCAGTTAGCTCGTCGATAATAAACGCGCCCTGACTGGGATTTTCATTTTTTGCTAGGCCCCACTCCTGATTAATAATCAGCTGAATGGCCAATGCTCTGCGCACGGACTCTTCCGTGGGCGTGGTAATGGCTTCGTCGTAAGCATTGGTGTGCAGGCTATTACAGTTATCGTAAATCGCGATCAAGGCTTGCAGGGTAGTGCGAATATCATTGAAGTTCATTTCCTGAGCATGCAGGGAGCGGCCAGAAGTCTGAATATGGTATTTCAGTTTCTGACTGCGCGGATTGGCATCGTAGAGATCACGCATAGAGGTCGCCCAGATGCGGCGAGCCACTCGACCCATGACGGTGTACTCCGGATCCATACCATTGGAGAAGAAGAACGATAGGTTCGGAGCAAAGTCATCGATCTTCATGCCGCGAGCCAGATAGGCTTCGACAAAGGTAAAGCCATTGGACAGGGTAAAGGCCAGCTGGGAGATCGGGTTAGCACCGGCTTCGGCAATATGGTATCCGGAGATCGACACCGAGTAGAAATTGCGAATCTGCTCATTGATAAAGTACTGCTGCATATCACCCATCATGCGCAGGCTAAATTCAGTGGAGAAGATACAGGTATTCTGACCCTGATCTTCCTTGAGAATATCCGCCTGCACTGTGCCGCGCACGCGCTTCAAGGTATTGCTGCGCAGGGTCTGGAACTCATCATCCTTTGGCTGCCGGCTGTGTTCTGCAACAAACTGATCTACCTGCTGATCAATGGCGGTGTTTAAGAACATCGCCAAGATAGTCGGCGCCGGTCCATTGATGGTCATGGAAACCGAGGTGCTTGGATTACACAGATCAAAGCCATCATAAAGCGCTTTCATATCATCCAGAGTACAGATGGAAACACCGGCATTACCCACTTTCCCGTAAATATCCGGACGCTCATGGGGATCAAATCCGTAGAGAGTCACGGAATCAAAAGCGGTGGAAAGACGCTTGGCGTCGGAGTGCTCAGACAGGGCCTTAAAGCGGCGATTGGTTTTAAACGCATCGCCCTCACCGGCAAACATACGCGCTGGATCTTCGCCTTCGCGCTTAAAGGGAAAGACACCGGCAGTGTAGGGAAACTCACCCGGCAAGTTTTCACGCATCAGCCATTTGAGCAGCTCGCCGTGATCTTCAAAGCGCGGTAATGAAACCCGGGAGATCTTGTTGCCCGCCAGAGAAATGGTATTCAGCTTGGTGACTATCTCTTTGCCATTGGGCAGGACATCGACTTTGGTATCGCCGCTATAGGCTTCCACCACAGCGGGCCAGCCCTCCAGCAAGCTGCTAGCCTTGACGTCCATGGCCTGTTTGCGCTCGGCAATCAGACTGTCGATAGCCTCTGGTGCATCGCTGCCATTTTCCAACAACATGCTTTTGGTCGCCGCGAGCTGCTGCTGTTGGCGGGCCAGATTGGCCTGAATCACAACCTGCTTGTGATAATTGCGCACGCTGGCGGCAATCTCAGCCAAATAACGCTGACGATCTGCAGGCACAACAACGGTTTTTTCCGATGGCGTGCGACGATCCACTTTCGCCAGATGCTGATCAAAGCTGCGCAGTCCGCGATTTTGTAACAGCACCACCAGCTCCTGATAGGCGGCGGTGACACCGTCATCATTAAAGCGTGAGGCAATGGTGCCAAATACAGGCATTTCATCCGGCGCCTGAGTCCAGGCTTCGCGGTTGCGCTGCACTTGCTTGCACACATCGCGATAGGCATCGTCGCTGCCCTTGCGGTCAAATTTATTAATAATCGCCAGCTCGGCATAATCGAGCATATCGATCTTTTCCAGCTGGCTCTGAGCGCCAAATTCTGGCGTCATCACATAGATTGGGATATCCACATAGGGCACGATGCCCGCATCACCCTGACCAATACCCGGGGTCTCAACCACTACCAGATCGAAACCGCCGAGACGCATGGCACAGACAATATCCTTGAGTGCCGCCGGGACTTCACCGGTGGCTCCACGGGTACCGATAGAGCGCATATAGATAGAGGGATGATAGATCGCATTCATACGAATCCGGTCGCCGAGTAAAGCACCGCCGGTCTTGCGTCGAGTCGGGTCAATGGCCAGCACGGCGATCTTAAGTTCGTCGGCACTGTCTTGGCGGAAGCGACGGATCAACTCATCAGTTAGTGATGACTTACCAGCACCACCAGTACCTGTAATACCGAGAACGGGCACTGTGTTGCTAAGGAATTGCGCCTGCTCACGGAGTGAGTTCTGCTGTTCTGAGCTGAGCTCATCGCGCTCAATGGCAGTGATCAGGCGAGCTAGATTATTGCGCCCATTTTCACCGGAAAGTTCCACTGCGGCCACAGTCACATCGTTGTAAGCCCCCAGTGAACAGCGCTCAATCATATCGTCGATCATGCCCACCAGGCCGAGATTCTGACCATCGTAGGGGGAGTACAAACGCTCAACGCCATAGGCCTCAAGCTCTTTGATTTCAGCTGGAACAATCACACCGCCACCGCCGCCAAAGACCTTAATATGTTCGGCACCCGCTTCTTTCAACAGGTCCACCACATACTTAAAGTACTCAACATGGCCACCCTGATAAGAGCTGATGGCTATACCCTGAGCATCTTCCTGCAAAGCTGTCTGAACCACTTCGGCCACCGAGCGGTTGTGGGCCAGGTGAATCACCTCAACACCGGCACCCTGGAGAATACGACGCATAATATTGATCGCGGCATCGTGACCATCAAAGAGGCTGGCAGCGGTAACAAAGCGTAGGGGAATGCCTTTTTTCTGTGCCGGACTTGAAGGTGCAGAATTGGCTGAGGTGCTCGCGGAAACTGTAGAAGTAGTCATTGGATCTTCCATTTAAATTAACAATTTAGAGTAGCAATAGACAGAGTTTAGTTATCTTGCTTGCTGCATGCAAGTAAGTTTTAACCCGCACAAAGCCCAAACAGGGCCTTGATCAAAAAAATATTTAGTACAGAGTGGCTAGAAAGCAGCCTTATTGAGGAATATCTGAGCCGTAACCATAATAGTCAGCAATCGCCAAACCCGCTGCCACACTGGTGAAAGGGTCATGTTCTACAACCTTACCGGGAAACTGATTCTCGAGAATATCTTTAACCGCAGGGATTAATGAGGAACCACCGGTGCGCAACACCAGATCAATATCATCAGCCTCCAGGCCAGCCTTATCGAGGATTAAGCTCACGGCCCGCTCCAATTCAAACAGCCGATCGGTGATCATCAGTTCAAACTCCCAGCGTTCCAGTCGAACTTCTATATCGATCTCGGGAATATCCAACACCGCGGAATCAGACTCTGAGAGCTCGGCCTTAAATGCCTTGATCGCCTCAAATACCTGATAGCTGTAGTTCTGCTTAATCAGATCATAGAGGCGCTTAAACTTAATCGCCCCCTCATCCGGCAGCACCATGCGCTGCATCACCGAGGCAGTGTATTTGTTCTGGTTGAGCATATAGCTCACCGGCCAGTTGATCAGCAGTTCTTCAAACTCGGCAAAGGGAAATAACGTATCCACCTCAGTGCCATCGACCAAGCGCGACCAGCGCTCGCCTTTGCCCAGCAGTGGAAACACCAGCTCACGGAAAATAGTTTGGTCGATTTTATCGCCACCCAGGGCTATACCATGGGTCGCTTCAACGGAAAACTCCGTGCCTTTGCGGCGCAGAATACAGAAGTCGAGAGTACCGCCACCAAAATCCACTGTCAGCATCAGCTGATCGCGACTGTGGGGATAGTTATACAGATAGCTGATAGCCGCCGCTGTGGGTTCCGGGCAAAAGCTCTGCTCGGTAATCCCCGCATGGCGATAGGATTCGCTGAGGCGCTGCAGTGCCACATTATTGCGGCCCTGCTCTATACCCTCAAAATTCACTGGATGGCCAATACAGGCCTGACTGCTGTTATCGACACTGCGACGCAAGGCTTTGCGGATACCCACTAATATAGGAGTAACCAGCGCCACCAAACGAAACGGCCGACTAAAAATGACAGTCTTGTCACTGGCTGTATTACCCAGCAGGCGCTTGGTACCACGGAACAGTCGTCCTGGCAGGCTGGCGTCGTTGAAGGCCTGACCGTAAACCTTACTGGTTTCCGCTTCACTAGCCGGACCATCTGCAGTACCGGCACTGGTTCGCGCCTCGCCAATCACCTCGACACTGAGCTCCACCTTGCGACCCTGATTGTCACTAATATAGTCATCAATCGCCAGCTGACCTATGGTCGAGGCAAAATCTCGATCTATATAATTGGCCGAGGGCATAATTGGATTGAGCTCACTGAGCTGCACCAGCCTGACCTTCTCCCCATCAAAAATCGCCGCAGCACTGTTGCTGGTGCCAAAGTCGATACCGATGCCAGATTTGAATGGCGTGTCAGAGGTGTTTTTTTGCATGGGGAAGGGTCACAGATAATCAAAATAATGGCTGCATTTTAGACTAATTCTTTTGTCTCACTTAACTAAAGTTAGATTAATTCAATGAATAATCAATAAAAGGCTGTGAGCGGATGTAATCTGACTAAAACCTGTAAACTTGAGCCCATTATTCACCGCCGACTATTCACTATGTATCCACTCGACTATATCCAGCCCGTATTCCGTCCACCCAGTGAAGGTCGCTCGCTTATTCTGCAGGTTACCAATGGCTGCTCTTACAATAAGTGCAGCTTCTGTGAAATGTACACCGATCAACAGAAGCGCTTTAGCCCAAAGCCCATCGAGAAGATTGAAGAGGAATTACGTGGTCTTGCTGAGGCAGGCTACCCGGTCAAGCGCGTATTTTTAGCCGACGGTGATGCCATGACCCTGAGTACTAGAAGGCTGGTAGATATTCTGCAGATGATAAACAAATACTATCCCGATGTGCAGCGGGTCTCCTCCTACTGTCTGCCCAGGAACCTTAAAAAGAAAAGCGTTGAAGAGCTTGTGGATTTGCGGGATCTTGGTCTGAGCCTAATGTATGTGGGCTGCGAGAGCGGCGACAATGAGGTTTTGCGGCTGGTCAATAAAGGGGAAGATTACGACTCCTCGCTGGTGGCACTGCAGAAAATCAAACAGGCGGGCATGAAAAGCTCGGTGATGATTCTCAATGGACTCGGCGGCCCGGAACTCAGCGAGCAACATGCGCTGAATTCCGCCAAGCTGATGAATGCCGCACAGCCAGATTACCTCTCCACACTGGTAGTCGAATTCCCCACGGGCAGTGAACGCTTTGAAGAAGCTTTTGAGGGTCGCTGGCGCAAGCTCGGCAAACTGGAATTATTTCATGAGATGCAGATATTGCTGAGTAACCTTGAACTGGAAAAAACTATTTTCAGAAGTGATCACGCATCTAATTATCTGGTATTAAAAGGCGTGTTGGGAAAAGATAAGGAACAGCTGTTGTCGATTGTCACCACCGCGATCAATCAGCCCGGAATGATCCCTTTGCGCGAGGAATGGCAGCGCGGCCTCTAGCTATAACAGGTAAAACCTCAGTGAAAAAAACGGGATTTAGTGACTAGTTTTAATAACACTAGGAGCGCACTTCCCATGGCTAAAAATACTCATATTCGCTGCTAGCTGTATCTCGGTGCCATTCGTATTGAGTCTGATAATTATTGTTGTTCTGACCTAGATCCCATAGAGTGTGGGGAATCCATTGAACCAAACCTAAATAAAATAAAACTAAAGAGGCGACTATATGAAATTTTTAGACAACCTATTAGACGGACGTGAAGAGCAATCCTACGCACTACTGAGGATCGTAACCGGGTTCTTATTTATCTGGCATGGAACCCAAAAGCTGCTTAACTTTCCTGTTGAATTCCCCTACCCCCTCAACCCACTAATGTACTCCGCCGGCACCATTGAAATGGTTGGTGGTGTGCTGGTGATGATTGGCCTGTTTACTCGCCCGGCAGCCTTTATTTGCAGTGGCACCATGGCCGCGGCTTACTGGATGGCTCATGGCATGAACAGCGTTTTTCCGATTATTAACAAGGGCGAATTGGCGGCGCTGTACTGCTTTGCCTTTTTGTTTATCGCTGTGCGCGGCGCAGGGATTTGGAGTGTGGATAAGCGACAAACCTAAAGGCTTGTCGTCCTGAGCGGAGTCGAAGAATTTGGTGCCGACTGGCTGAGATCCCTCCACTCCGGTCGGGATGACAGGTTACGAGGATCTAGATCACAGGTTATCCGGGGCTAAATAGCAGGTTGCCTGGGTCTAGATGACAGCCACAGCAAAACATGCTCAAATAACCACCAAATAAAAACAATAAGAAGGCACACATGAAAGTGACTCCTTTCTCCCCCAACTGCGGCGCAGTTGTCAGCGACCTGCAACTCGCCACAATGAACGACGCCCAGCTAGAACAGCTACGCGCAGCCTTCACTGAACATGGCCTGCTGTTTTTCCGCGACCAAGAACTGCCCCCCGAAGAACATCTGCGCTTTGCCAACCGCTTCGGCAAAATAGTGGTCAATAAATTCTTCAAAACCACCGAAGAATCACCATTGATCGCCGAGGTACGCAAAGAGAAAACCCAGCAGACCAATATCGGCGGCGGCTGGCACACAGATCACTCCTACGATGATATTCCAGCACTAGGTTCCATCTTGGTCGCACGAACACTGCCAGAAACAGGCGGTAATACGCAGTTCGCCAACCTGGCAGCGGCCTATGATGCGCTCCCCGAGAAGCTTAAAAAACGCCTCGAAGGGCTGCGCGCTGTTCACTCCAACACTCACCTCTATGGCGAGAATGGCCTCTACCGATTCACCGATCTTAAAGATCAGCTCGGCGGGATGGACCGTGTCGGCGACGCCACTCACCCAGTAGTTATTATTCATCCCCAGAGCGGTCGCAAGGTGCTCTATGTGAACCCAGGCCACACCATTCAATTTGAAGGCTGGGAGTTTGATGAGAGCCGCGAGCTACTCGACGAACTCTATGCCCATGTGGCGCAACCCGAGTTCACCTGCAGCTTTAATTGGCTGCCGGGCTCGATCACCTTTTGGGATAATCGCTGCACCTGGCATCAGGCTGATAACGACTACCAGGGGCAGATGCGACTGATGCATCGAATCACACTGCAGGGCAGTAAATTAGAGGCTGCTTAGATCTATAGATCGGCCAACCATTAGCAAAACCTGCGATAATCCGTCCATGCCCAGTATGCGTAAAAAGTCTGACCTCCCCAGCAAGATCTGCACAGTCTGCGAGCGCCCTTTTGTATGGCGTAAAAAGTGGGAGCGCTGTTGGGATGAAGTGCGCTTTTGCTCAGTGAAATGCAAAGCGGCACGTAGTAAATCTGTCCACCCAAATTAAAAAAAACCTAACTGACAAGATTCTTAAATATGACCTCTTCCACCGACAGCAACAGTCCCGTCACTTGGGATGTTCTTATTATTGGCGCCGGCCTTGCCGGACTCAGCGCGGCAAATGATTTACACCAAGCGGGCCTCAAAGTGTTGGTCGTCGATAAGGGCCGTGGCCTCGGAGGTCGTCTGGCAGGACGTCGTATAGGCGACGCCACCTTTGATCACGGTGCGCAGTTTATGACCGCCCGCGATTCACGCTTTAAAGCCAGCGTTGCCGAGTGGATTGAAGCTGGTGTCGCGGAAGAGTGGTACAGCAGTTATCCAGGACATCCCAATGGTCATCCACGATATCGCGGCGTGCCCACTATGACTGCAGTGGCTAAATATCTGGCGACGGATATGAATGTGCTGCGGACCACCAGGGTCGACAGCATCGCCCAAGATAATCAACTCTGGTCAGCGGCTTTAGATAATGGCGACAACATCAGTGCCAAGGCGCTGTTAATTACCTCACCCGTGCCACAGACCATCGACCTGCTCGCCTCGGGCAATATCTCGGTGCCAGCAGACAAGCAGGCGCGTCTCGATCGCATTGACTATGAAGCCTGTATTGCCGTGATGGCAGTATTGGATGGACCAACGGCGATTCCCGTCCCCGGCGCAACCGCTTTTGACGAGGGCCCAATTGGTTGGATAAGCGACAATCTGCAAAAAGGTGTCTCGAAGATTCCCGCAGTAACCATTCATGGCAGCGGCAGCTTTAGTGCCGAGCATTATGAAAATGATAAAATGCAGACCGGCCAAACATTAATTGATGCAGCGGCGCCCTATCTTGGCAATGCCAAGGTTACTGAGTATCAGGTTCACGGCTGGCGCTACAGCAAACCTTCGGTAGTCGACCCTGAAGCCTGCATGTTGCTCAGTGAATCAACCGATATGCCACCACTGGCACTGGCCGGCGATGCCTTTGCCGGGCCACGCTTTGAAGGTGCAGTTCTCTCCGGTTGGGCAGCGGCCAAGAGCTTGATTGCTGCGCTGGCGTAAAGCCGCCTATACTATGGCCAACAATTCAATGCCATCCAATATAAGTAGCCCGCCCTTATGACCGATCTTCATGCCCGCAGCGGCTCAGCCTGTGAACTCTGTGCTAACAGCGAAAATCTCTCGGCCTATGAACTGCTGCCGAATAGCGACGGAAGCGCCGAGCAGTCATTATTAGCCTGTGACATCTGCCTAGATCAGATCAATAATCCAGAGAAGGTCGACGTCAATCACTGGCGCTGCCTCAACGACAGTATGTGGTCGCAGGTGCCGGCGGTTCAGGTGATGGCCTGGCGCATGCTCACTCGCCTCAGTGCCGAGGGCTGGCCCCAGGAATTGTTGGACATGATGTATCTGGACGATGAGACTCTAGTCTGGGCAAAGTCTAGCGCGGAAGTGGAATCTGATGACGATGCGGTTATTCATAAAGACAGTAACGGTGCTGTACTTAGCGCTGGTGATACAGTGACATTAATAAAGGATCTGGATGTTAAGGGGACAAGCTTTACCGGCAAACGCGGAACAGCAGTGCGCAATATTTCACTGGTGCAGAGCAACCCTGAACATATAGAAGGCCGTGTCAACGGCACACAGATCGTAATCTTAACCAAGTTTGTAAAGAGGGTGAGCTAATGGCAGGACAAACAGAACAAGAACTGCGCATTCAACTGGCAGCATGTTATCGAATTTTTGATTATCTCGGCTGGTCGGAGATGATTTTCAACCATATCACCATGAAAGTGCCCGGCGATCAGGAGCATTTTTTAATCAATCCCTATGGCCTCCATTACAGCGAAGTGACAGCGTCCAATCTGGTCAAAGTCGATATAGAAGGCAATATAGTCGAGCCCACCGACTACGCAGTTAACCCTGCCGGCATTATTATTCACACCGCCATTCATGGCGCCCGCAAAGACGTGCACTGTATTACTCACGTACATACTGATGCAGGCATGGCCGTGGCCTGTTCTGAAGAAGGGCTGCGCACCGATAACTTCTACTCCGCGCTGCTGCAAAATCGCATTGCCTACCATGATTTTGAAGGCATCACGGTGATGGACGATGAGAAGCCGCGCTTGCTGGCCAATATGGGCGACAAGAATATGCTGATTCTGCGCAACCATGGTTTATTAACCTGTGGTCGCACTATTCCGGAAGCCTTTATGAATATGTGGGCACTACAGCGTTCATGTGAAGTTCAGGTGGCATGTGATGCTACCGGTAAGCCGCTGATTCCGGTATCGGATAAGGTGTTGGCGCAGACAGAGAAATTGATGGCCATGCAGAGTATGGGACAGCCGGCTGGTGAGATGGAATTTAAAGCCATGACGCGGCTGATTGATAAGATTGATTCGTCTTATAAGGATTGAGGCTGGTCGAGTCGGTTAGACACCGCTCACTGTCATCCTAAGCGAAGCCGAAGGATCTCCGGCCGTATGGCACCTGCCTCGAATAAGACCTTACAACATCATTAGTCTGCTGCCAGCTGTGGGAGATCCCTCCACTACGGTCGGGATGACAGAAGTGGGGGTCGGAGCTAGAGGAGTGGCGCTCAGGATGATCAGACATACGCTGCCATTCTGGAACCAAGGCGAGCCTTAAAAAACCCTGCCAGCTGGATGAGATCCTTCGACTGCGCTCAGGATGATCAGACCGGAGGTCTGATCACTTTAACAAATCACGCGAAATAATCAGCTTCATAATCTCATTACTACCCGCATAAATACGCTGTACTCGCGCATCGGCAAAAGCGCGACAAACCGGGTATTCCCACATATAACCCCAGCCGCCAAACAGCTGCAGACATTCGTCCGCCACCTTGCACTGCAGATCAGTGGTCAACAATTTGAGCTTTGAAGCCGTCACCGTATCCAACTTATCTTCAATCAACAGCTCAGTACAGCGATCTAAAAACACCTCAGCACAGCTGACTTCCGCAGATAACTCAGCAAGCTTAAACTGAGTATTCTGGAACGAAGCAACATTGGTCCCAAAGGCTTTACGCTCTTTGACATAGTCAACAGTCGACTGCATGACCGCCTGACACATACCATTGGCACTCACGGCCACCGAGAGTCTCTCCTGAGGCAGATCCTGCATCAGATAGACGAAACCACGACCCTCCTCACCAAGTAGGTTGTCTTTGGGAATTCGAACATCTTGGAAAAACAGCTCCGAGGTGTCCTGGGCTTTTAAACCCAACTTCTCAAGATTTTGACCCTTAGTAAATCCCGGCGTGCCCGCTTCAACCAAAAACAGACTAATACCTTTAGAGCCGGCATTAACATCAGTCTTGGCCACAACAATCACCAAACCGGATTTTTGACCATTGGTAATAAAGGTCTTCGAACCATTCAAGACCCACTCATCACCGTCTAGTACTGCAGTGGTTTTGGTGCCCTGCAGATCTGAACCAGCACTCGGCTCGGTCATGGCGATAGCGGTAATCAATTCACCAGAAACACAGCGTGGCAAAAAGCGCTGCTTCTGCTCTTCACTGCCGTAGCGAACTATATAGGGAACCGCGATATCCGAGTGCAGAGTCCAGCCTAAACCGGTACAGCCAGCGTGACCGATCTCTTCATTAACAATACAGTTATAGCGAAAATCGACGCCAACACCGCCGTACTCTTCAGGCACAGTAGGGCATAAAAAACCCTGCTCGCCGGCCTTCAACCAGATATCGTCGCTGACCATGCCATCTTTTTCCCACTGAGCATGGTGCGGCACTGCCTCAGCCTGAAGAAATTTACGCACTGTGTCGCGGAACATATCGTGGTCGGAATCATATAGGGTACGTGGAATCATAAGCGGAGCTCTCTATTGTTTAGCGAATATCTTCAGCCATTAACGTTTCGCGGCCATTACAGCGCCTAAGTATGATTTATTGTTCGTCGCGAAAGGGTAATTCTGCTGTCAAAAAGTCGGGTTTTGGTGACCGCAGCGTTCCGAGCAAAGCCAACTGATAAACTCGAACGCTAAATTAACTGGTCAACTGCAATAAAGACTAGCATGCCAGCGCCAATCGTCCAGTAAATATTCCCAGTTTTATAAGCGGCAGTTATAGCTGCCGCGGCACCCCAGAGGTAGGGGTTAGATATACCCAAATCGAGCTGTTCACTACGCACAAATAATATCGGCGCAAGAATAGCGGTCAACACAGAGGGCCCGCTGTAACTGAGCAGCAAGCGTAGATTGGGCCCGAGCCGAACTGGCAGTCTGCCCTCAAGAAACAGATAGCGAGTGCCAAAGGTAATGCAGGCGAGCAGCAGGATAGTTAGCAATGTCATGAGCCACCTCCCCATTTTTCGCTGAGTTTATTCACTGTATAGCCAACCATCATGGCTAGCAGGGCCGCACAGATAAGCCCTAGCTCAAAATGCCACAGAGTAAAAAACACCGAGGCAGTGGCTGCCGTTAACACAGCCGCCAGAGTCGCCAGGGATTTAATACCGGGAACTACCAGGGCAATAAAGGTAGCGGCAATAGCGAAATCCAAGCCTAAATCAGTTAGATCAGGGAGCGAGGCACCGGCAACAATCCCGATGAAGGTCCACAGATTCCAGGCCAGATAAAAACTGCCACCGGCAGCCAAACCATAATAAAGGCGTAACTTTCCGAGATAAGCACGGCGGTGGCCCGACAGGGCAAACAGCTCATCGGTGAGCAGAAAGCCAAGACTTAGGCGCCAGCGCAGGGGCTTAGGACTGAGGCGTTCGCGCAGAGACAAGCCGTAGAGAAAGTGGCGGGAACTGATAATAAAGGCTGTAAACAACACAGTGAGCAGCGAACTGTTATCGGCGATTAATTCGACAGTGACAATCTGTACTGCACCGCCAAATATAATCCCTGAAAACAGCTGTGCCTCGAGCCAGCTAAAACCCCGCTGCACCGCCAGGGAGCCAAATAATATACCCCAGGGCAGCACCGCCAGACTTAGGGGCAACATATCCATCACCCCTCGCAGGGTGGCAATTTTCAGGGCTCGATTATTAGCTCTCATGATCTCTTTACTAGCTGGCTTGGCGTAAAAACGACGCTATCAGCTTTTCACATTAGCCCAATATACAGGCAGCTGTTACAAAAACTTACGCAGTAACCAATGGGGCATCAAATCGACCACAAACGCCACATAGCGCCAGCGCTTGGTAATAAAGATATGGTTTTTCTTTTTCAATAAACCAGTGACCATCTGGGCAACGCCCTTTTCCACTGGCGCCATCCACGGGGGATTGCCATGCACCATAGGCGTTTTAACAAAGCCCGGCTCAATGGTAGTAATTGTAATCGGCAACCCGCTTCGAATCGCGCGCTGACGCATGCCAGCGAGATAGTTTGAAACAAAGGCTTTAGTGGCGTGATAAGTAACAGTCTTAGCCCCAAAAATATGGGCGGCCATCGAGGAAATACCAGCCAAATGCCCTGCACCGCGCTGAGTGAAGTGTTCCATGGCAACAATGGTCAGAGCCGCAAAACCGCGGACATTCACATCGATCATTTCCCGCTCAGCGGCCCACTCAAGTTTATGTTCAAATAGCCCGACACCGGAACTCAAAACAATAAGCTCCACATCACCCATGCGGGCAATCAATTCTTCTAATTCTGTCTGGGACTGTTCCGCGTTGGTCACATCTGTAGTTTGTACAAAATGGGTGCCCGGCAGTTTCTCCACCAACTCATTAAGCAGCGCTTCGCGGCGACCCATCACACCCAACTGATAACCTTTGTCTGCCAGCTGAATTGCCAACTCCCAACCCAGCCCGGAACTGGCTCCAACGATAATTGCCTGCTTCATAGATTTCCCCTGCCGCTATTTTTTAAGCGGCTATTATTGTTATGTGATCTTACCGCTGAACGCGGAATAGCTATCTAAATAGGGCTTAAGCTAATTAAGAAGGACGCAGTGTAACCAAATACAGTCTGACTGGCGCTCAAAAAATCGGTTTTTTAATGCGTTCAGAATCGTGACACCAGGTAATAAGATATTCGACACGACCATCTGACATAAGACGGCTCTTATTGATTTCAAAGTAGTCGAGATAACTTTTAAGATCGCGCTGGGAGTGGGGATAGACTGGCCGCTGTTCGTCGCTGCGGGGGCACTGAGTCAATGCATCTTTTCTCATCAGGCCGTAACAGGAGTTGGGTAGCTCGCAGCGGGAATTTAGCGTACCCAAGCCGAAGCCACGGGTGTGCTCGCCGACATAGGGCTGTAAGGCTTCGATAAAAGCCTTGATTAAGGTGCCGTCAAGATAGTTAAAGAAATCCCAAAACAGGCAAATATCAATCATGCAGTTATCTGGAATATTAAGCGCTTGGCGAAACAGAGATACTAGTTCTTGGTGACTGATGTCTTCGCTGATTTCAGCGACAAAGTCTTCAGAGTAGAGATCGACAAATAACAACTTGCATTTAAACTGACTAAAAAAATCAACAGTCGCAGCCATCGCCATACCAACGTCGAGAACAACCAGCCGCCGGTCAGCCTGAAGTGAATCGAAAGCGGCGGCAGCAAGATTGCTGTGCAGCGTTGTGCACAGGGCGTAGTCCTGAGAAGTAGCAGATATAGCCGTAACCTGTTCGACCCGCGCCCTAAACACTAATGGTTGCTCGCAACCTAAGAAGCGTTAGATTTTTCAGAGGTTGCAGCCCCTGGAAATAGATCTGATTTGCCATTTGGCACAGCCTTGATACTGGGCTGTTCATCTGGATCCATCTCAATACTACCTTTAAATTTGGCACCATCTTCCAACGTGACTCGCGGCGCATCTATATTGCCAAGCACATTGCCAGTTTTTGAAATAATGACTTTTTCACCACCAGAAATGTCCCCTTCAATCTTGCCTTCAATACGAACGATTTTTGCGCTGATATTAGCTTTAAGCTGGCCGGACTGACCCACTGTAACTTCATGGCCAGTGGCAGTAATAGTGCCGGAGACTTTGCCTTCGATAATTAAATTTTCAGCGCTGGTTATATTTCCGTCGATAACAACTGTTGAACCAATCATAGTTTTCCCTCCAATAGATACCGAAGCTCTTTTGGGGTTTTCACTTGAGCTGCGAGATGATTTATTAAGTGCGGAACGACTTGTTTCAGAGTCTTTTTTAAAATTAAACATCGAACTTTCCAATCAATAATTTTACACGGCCACGTACTCTAACAACATAAATCTCATTCAGCTAGTATAAATACCTATTTTTATTTGACAGGCCCCACAGAAACTAGGCTAGAGGCTAACTATTAAACTGCTCAACTTGCTGCTGAATATCGAACCACTGCTCTTCGTTATCAGAAATCGACTTTTTAATTTCTGTCTGTAGGGCAAGCTGCTCTTTTAAAACCTGCCTGTTAGTGTCGAGATATAAGTCAGTGTCGGCAAGGCGGATTTCCACTTCGTTTAGTTGACCCTGAAACTTTTCAATTTTCTTTTCCAACTGTGAAGATTTTTTAGTTAAGGGTGCGAGATTCTTGCGGGCATCAGCAGACTGCTGTCGCTGAAGTTTTTTTTCGGCCGCACTGAGAACTTCGACCGGAGCAACAGGTTCGACAATTTCTTCAATTACTGGAACTGCTTGGTCGATATTTTTCTGACCAGAATCTGTAGGCACACGGTTATAGTTTTTCAGCCACAGCTGATAATCTTTTAGGTCGCCTTCAAATTCTTTAACCTTGCCATCTGCAACCAGATAAAACTCATCAACAGTGTTACGCAACAGATGTCGATCGTGAGAAATAACCACCAGAGCACCTTCATAACTCTGTAACGCGAGAGTCAATGCATGACGCATTTCCAAATCCAAGTGGTTGGTGGGCTCATCAAGCAATAGCAGGTTAGGCTTCTGCCAAACAATGAGTGCCAGTGCAACACGCGCTTTTTCACCACCGGAAAATGCCTTGATAGGCTCCAATGCTTTATCACCATGAAAATCAAATCCACCCAAAAAATTTCGTAATTCTTGATCAGTCGATTTTGGACTGATGCGCTGCAGATGCAAAAAGGCACTGGCTTGTAAATCTAAAACCTCTAACTGATGCTGCGCAAAATAACCAATTTTTACATTGTCCCCATAAACCCTTTCGCCATTAAGCAGATCTAGGTCACCGGTTAGGCTGGCAATCAAGGTTGATTTACCGGCACCATTTGGTCCCAGCAGGCCGATACGAGTTCCCGGGTGAAGGTCAAAGTTAACGTGGGATAAGATAGTTTGGCCGTCGTAACCCAAGTCGCCCTGGCTGATATTGGCCAGTGCGCTGTGGGCTTTTTTGCCCTGAGAAAAACTAAAGTAAAAGGGTGAGTCGATATGTGCTGGCGCAATATCTTCCATGCGGGCCAATTCTTTAACTCTACTCTGGGCCTGTTTGGCCTTTGATGCCTTAGCTTTAAAGCGGGTAATAAATTCTTCAACTTCTTTGCGGCGTTTTTGTTGTTTCTCAAAACTCGCCTGTTGTAATGCCAGGCGTTCGCCACGAACACGCTCAAAGGTTGAATAATTGCCTTTGTAGGCGTTAGTTTTGCAATGCTCCACATGAACAATTCGATCCACTACGTTATCAATAAAATCGCGATCGTGAGAAATAATCAACAATGTCCCGGTATAGCTTTTTAACCACTGCTCTAACCAGAGCGTCGCATCCAAATCCAGGTGATTGGTTGGCTCATCCAGCAACATTAAATCCGACGGGCTCATCAATGCCTGAGCCAAATTTAAACGAATGCGCCAGCCGCCTGAAAAGCTATTAACCGGACGATCCAGCTCTGACTGGGCAAATCCTAAACCATGCAATAACTGCTCGGCGCGATAATGCGCATCAAAGCCATTGGCGTTATCTAATTTTTCATATTCTAGCGCTAGACGATCGTGATTCTCATCGGCTAAGGCTTTTTCAATAGCGCGCTCAATCTGGCGAATCTGCGGATCGCCATCGAGAACAAAGTCCACAACACTGCTTTCAGAGTTGGCCAACTCCTGGGCCATATGGGCAACGCGCCAGTCTTTAGGAATAAATAATTCACCGGCATCGGCGCTAATTTTTCCCATCAGTAATTTGAACAGGCTCGACTTGCCGCTGCCATTGGCACCGATAATACCTATATGTTGGCCCGGGTGGACGACGAGTTCAGCGTCTTGCAGCAGTACTTTAGTGCCGCGACGCAGCTCGATGTCAGTTAATGTAATCATAGAGAGGTTATTACCAGTAAATTATTCAAGACCGAGGAAGCCACCGGATTGGTGACTCCAGAGATTGGCGTAAAGGCCATTGGCGGCAAGCAGTTGTTGATGGGTGCCCTGTTCAACAATGGCCCCCTGATCAAACACAATAAGCTTGTCCATAGCGGCGATAGTGGAGAGGCGGTGGGCAATGGCAATCACCGTTTTGCCTTCCATCAATTGATTGAGGCTCTGCTGAATAGTCGCCTCAACTTCAGAATCCAGCGCTGAGGTGGCTTCATCGAGCACCAGTATAGGTGCGTCTTTTAATAGCACTCGGGCAATAGCGACGCGCTGACGCTGACCGCCAGAGAGGGTTACGCCCCGCTCACCCACATGAGCATCGTAGCCACGGCGGCCGGTGTTATCGCGCAGGCTGAGAATAAATTCATGGGCCTGGGCGCGCTTGGCCGCCTCAATCATCTGCTCTTCGCTGGCGTCCGGGCGACCGAACATAATGTTTTCTCGCACTGATCTATGGAGCAGTGAGGTGTCCTGAGTGACCATGGCGATATTGGCGCGCAAGCTGTCTTGGGAGACATTGCGCAGCTCCTGCTGATCAATCGTCAGGTTGCCACTCTGGATATCAAAGAAGCGTAATAGCAGATTAACCAAACTAGATTTACCCGCGCCACTGCGACCGACAATACCGACTTTCTCACCCCCGGCAATGGTCAGATTAAGATTGTTAAACACCATTTCGTCATTGTTATAGGCGAAGTCCACATCCTTGAATTGAATCTCGCCCTGCCCGATCTCTAGCTCCGAGACCGAGTCTGAATCGGTAATCGTCTGGGGAATCGAGATGGTGTTAATGCCATCTTGAACCGTGCCTATATTTTCAAACAGGCTGCTGATCTCCCACATAATCCAGTGAGACATACCGGTTAAACGAATCGCCATACTCATCACAATAGCTATGGCACCTGGGGTAATGGCACCATTGATCCAGAGGTAGATGCCCAGCGCCGCCGTGCTGAACACCAAACACATGTTCAACGTCCACAGCGTGATATTGAGTTTGGTCACCAAGCGCATCTGTGGATGCACAGTATTGAGAAACTCGCTCATGCCTTCTTTCACATAAGCGGACTCACGAGAGCTATGAGAAAACAGCTTCAGTGTGATTATGTTGGTGTAACTGTCAACAATACGACCGGTCATCATCGAGCGGGCATCGGCCTGCAGCGTGGCTATATTTTTCATCCGCGGTACAAAGTGTCGTTGCACAGCTATATACAGCAGCAACCAGATTAGCAGGGGGACAACTAGGCGCGGATCGGCATTGGCCACAAGAAACAGCGTGGTCACCACATAGATGATCACAAACAGGATTACATCGAGCAGCTTCATAACTGTGTCGCGCACAGCGAGAGACGTCTGCATCACTTTGGTGGCAATGCGTCCGCTAAATTCGTTCTGAAAAAAGCCGTAACTCTGATTTAACAGATAGCGGTGAGCCTGCCAGCGCACCGACATGGGCAGATTACCCATCAACGTCTGATGCACCACCAGAGAGCGTCCGGCGTTGGCCAGAGGAATTACCACTAGCATAAATACAGACATAGCCAGCAGGGTACGCCAGGTTTCAGCAACAAACGTTTCTGGATCGCTAGTGGCTAGCCAATCCACAACCTGACCCAAAATGCCAATTAACATGGCCTCGGAAATGGCAGTAATAGCAGTCAATACGGCCATCAGTATCAGCCAGCGTTCCATACCGCGCACATGGTGGCGGCAGAATTGGTAGATTCCGCGGGGCGGTTGCCCGGGTGTAACACCCGGAAATGGGTCGACCAGACGTTCAAAAAAACCGAACATTTAGGATCCTATGTTAAAGCGATGGAGTTCATACTCGTCAGAAGAACTTGGGGCGGGCATAATAACAATTTCCAGAGCCCGTCAGGAGAAACAAATGACATTTCAACGTTCTATTTACGCGCAGATCCTCTGCTTTGCGGTTATTTTCACCACAACCCCAGCCCTAGCCGTGGATCTCGATGCGGAACGGATGATTGATTCCCTTTCCAAGCTGCAGTTTGACAAGCTCGGCAGCCCCCAGATCAAGACCGATTCGATCAAACCGGTGCTGGCCGGCGTCAAACGCCCTCACCGTCTGCTGGTTATCGCCGTGGAATTTCCCGAGCTCGGTTACGACCGTTTTCCCGGAGACAAAAAGCAGAACAACAAAAACCGCGACTACCTGCAGAGACTATTATTTGGCGGCAGCGTCAAGCGCCCCAAAGCCGGCACCCTGTCCCACTATTACCGCCACCAATCTAAGGGGCTCTACAATGTCACCGGTAAAGTGATGCCCATCGCCAAGGTGAGTAAGCCCTTAGCCCATTACGGCCGACCCTTACAAAATGCCGACGGCAGCTGGCGCAATGACGACCATACTGATGAACTGGTAGTTGAAGCACTACAGGCCGCCCATAGAGATAACCCCAACTTCCCTTGGAAAGATTATGATATCTGGGACCCGAAGGACTTTGATGGCGATGGCAATCGCGCCGAGGCCGATGGCTATCTGGATCACCTAGTGATTGTCTATGCAGGCAAAGCCCAGTCTTCCTGTCAGGGCCTCTATAAACTCAATGAAAAATTCACAGTCAACGCTGAGAGTAATGTCTTTGACAGCCTGCCAGCAGCAGAGCAGGACTGTGCCGATCGTATCTGGCCCCATCGCAGCTCGCTGAATCGTGGGCTGGGCAAAGGTCCTGTTCTTGAGGGCATGGTCAATGGCCGCGGTGGATATGAGATCGAAGAGGGTCTGTGGCTCTACGACTACAATATGCAGTCCGAGTACACCGAGGTCTCCACCTTTATTCATGAGTTTGGCCATTCTTTAGGGCTGCCGGATATCTATGCCAGGGCCACCAACAATTCCAGCGCCTCTTGGGAAGCTATGTCAGCAACAGCATCCCCAGAACCACAGGAACTCAGTGCCTGGTCGCGAATGGTATTGGGCTGGCTCAACCCCTGCATTGTTCGCCCCCCGGCTTTTGGCGGCGACAAGCGCAGCTCCATGTACCTAAAAACTATGAATGACTGGTCGAATAAGGCCGGCGCTGAAAACAGCCGCGGTGTCTGCGATGCGACGATGATTATTCTGCCACCGAAAGTCCGTGAACTGCAGCTTGGACCCCTGAGCAGTGATCAGGGCAAGTATGCCGTCTACACAGGTCAGGGCAACGACCTGCACCACTTCCTGAGCCGCAGCTTTGATCTGACAAAAGTGAATGCCGAGCAGCAGCTGATACTGAGTTTTGATACCTGGTTTAAAATTGAGTCAGACTGGGATTACCTCTATATAGAAGCCTCTGTGGATGGCGATAGCTATAAGCGTCTGCTGCCCACCGACAAAGAAAATGCAACCGATACCAACAGCACTATGCCATCGAAAAAAGGCCATGAAGGCGAGGGTTCACTGCCCGGCTTTAGCGGCCGCTCCGGTGATATGGATGGTGACGGCAAAGTCGAGATCGCCACTGGCTGTGATCCCTCTGCAAGCAAAGTGCTGGCCGAAGATCGAGTGGGCGAAAATCTAAAGGATGCCTGCGAAACCGCTCAGTGGATTGCCGCAGAATTTGACCTTGAAGCCTATCGCGGCAAACAGGTATCCATTCGCCTCCACTACTTTGCCGATGGTGCCGCAGTGGAAGATGGTGCCCTGATCGACAATATCCGTATCGACGCCCTAGGCTATAACGAAGATTTTGAGTCTGGCGCAATCAAAGGCTGGAGCAGCGATGGCTTTACCCTGAGTGGTGGAGAGCATCGTATTGCGGTGCCGCATTATTATCTGCTCGAATATCGCGACCCCTACGCCAGTTTCGATTCAGTGAAAAATTATGATGCCGGACTCGCCAAGCCGGGCTTTTCCTTTTTTAAAGACAGCGACGGAGAAATGAAGGCCTTTAATGCGAACTATCGCCCCGGCGTCTTGGCCTGGTATTACAACGGCGAATATCTCTGGAGCCAAAATGAACCGGCCCAGTTTGGACCCGGTAATGGCTTTTTATTATTGGTGGATGCCAACCCCCAGGAATTTAATCTGCCTAGCGTGCCTGAAGAGTATTTTATCGACGACCAGGGTTGGACCTCTTACCAGTTCGATGAGAGCGCCCAGCCCTGGCTGAAGCAAAGCTATGTCGATGTTATGTGTCATCAGCGCCGCTCGGCTTTTTACTCCAGCGATGTCAGTGTCCCAGATCGAAAGCGCTGTTACGAGTCTCTGATCGATGGACGGCCAGCGCTGGAATCACTGAACTGGGAGGGCCGTCAGTTGATGTATGGCTATACATTGATCAATCGCATGCTGCCCGGTGCCGACCGCCTAAAATACAAAGGCGTCAGTTCGCTGTTTGACCTGCGGATCCGCGGTGGAAAAACTGAATATCGACTCTATGATCGTGCCCTCAGAAATCGTCATTCCGGTGATGCCCCCTTTGCTATGGAGAGCTTTGCCAAGGGCAGCTCGGTGTACTCCATCGATGGCGATCGCTTGGTTGAACAGAGCAGTGAAGCCTACCCGCCAGTCAGTGAGTTTTCCGATGCACGACCGAACCGCTACCAAAATCCAAAACTGCCCTTTGGCGGCGCCAATATTCCGGAGGTGGGTTTGCGCTTTAAACTGGGCGAGCCATCACCAGAAGCACCTGAAGAGGCGCGGGTAAAAGTAGTGATAGATTGGGATTAGTCGTTAGGGAACACTCGCTAAAAGTGCACTCGCTAAAGACCAATCGGAGAGTCCCCGTCCTGCCAGGGCGGGGATTTTTTCATGGCAGCCAAAAACAGTTCAGACATCAGCAGCTGCTCTAACCAAGCGCGCAGCTTTGGGTAGGGCGATTGATCAAACCAGTCTTTATCCACATAGGCGAACTGGCGAATAAAGGGGAACAGAGCTATATCAGCGAGGGTTATTCGCTCTGCCAGCAGATAGGGCTGTCTCGTCAGTAGAACTTCCAGCTCGGCGAGAAACAATTCACCGCGACCACGATACTGTTCTTGAGATTCAGCAGGAAAGCGCTCCCAATACTTGTAGTGATCTAGGTCAGTTTTAAATTGGCCGTCATTGCGGGCGATCAAATCACTGATCGCCGTATCAAGGTCGGCGCTCAACCAATTCTGAGGATCACTCTGCTCCAGCGCCCAACGAATAATGTCATAACTCTCATCCAGCACTCTGGCATCCGCAAGTTCCAGCACAGGCACTGTGCCCTTAGATGAAATAGCCAACATTTTTTCAGGTTTGGCTTTCAACAGGACTTCACGCAGCTCTAGGTTTATACTCGCGTACAACAGAGCCATCCGTGCCCGCATTGCATAGGGGCAGCGACGAAAAGAATATAAAATGGGTAACTTTGTGGGCACAGCCGCTCCGCGAACTATCTAAAAAATAACCTTATCCAACTATAAGAATAATAACCTATGTCTATTAGCGAAGTATCCAGCAAACCCTATGATCTGATCGTTTTCGGCGCCACCAGTTTTGTCGGCCAAATTCTAACCCACTATTTAGTCGACACCCTAGGCGTCAACAGCGACATCTCCTGGGCGATCGCCTCCCGCTCAGAATCAAAACTTGCGACATTAAAAGACTCCCTCGGCACCGTAGCCAGTGAACTGCCTGTAATCATTGCCGACTCCCACGACGAAGCCTCACTGCAGGCAATGTGCACCCAAACCCGAGTGGTTATCTCCACTGTTGGGCCCTATGCCTTGTATGGCGAACTGCTGATCAAAACCTGTGCAGAAACCGGAACCGATTACACCGACCTGACCGGTGAAGCCCACTGGATCGGGCAGATGAAAGACAAATACAACCAGGCCGCAGAAGCCAGCGGCGCTCGTATAGTCAACTGCTGTGGCTTTGACTCCATCCCCTCGGATATGGGTGTCTTTGCCATGCAACAGCGCGCCCAGGCAAAATTTGGTCATCCCCTGCCCCACGCCAAACTGCGTGTTAAAGCCATGAAAGGCGGCGCATCAGGCGGCACTATCGCGAGCATGATCGAAGCCCTAAAAGCAGCCAAAGCTGATCCAAAAATGCGCAAGAAAATGGGTAACCCCTACCTCTTATGCGGCAGCGATCATCAATACAGCATTCGCGCCAAGACGGTTTCCGGCCCGGAATTTGATACAGACTTTAACTGCTGGACTGCACCCTTTGTTATGGAAGCCATTAATTCCCGTGTAGTGCTGCACTCCAACGCCCTGCTCGGTATGGCCTATGGTCGCAATTTCTCTTACAGCGAAGGCATGCTTACAGGTAAGGGTTTAAAGGGACGCATTGGCGCCCTGATGTCGACAGTGGCCTTTGGCATGCTGGGTGTAGGTCTCTATTTCAGCCCCACCAGAGCCCTGTTGGAAAAGTTTGTTCTGCCAGCTCCTGGTGAAGGTCCCAGCCCAGAAGCACAGTTGAATGGCTATTTTGATGTGCGTGTTCACGGCCGTGATGACCAGGGTAATCAGCTTACTGTAAAAGTGACTGGCGACCGCGATCCTGGTTACGGCTCAACGGCGAAAATGCTCGGGCAGGCAGGACTCTGTTTGGCACTGGATATTAAGAAAGAAGATCGTGCCGGTGGTTTCCTGACTCCGTCAGTTGCCATGGGTGATACGCTGCTGAAGCGACTTGAGGCTCATTCGGGATTGACCTTTGAAACCTGTGATTAAAGCTTAGACGTTTAACAACCCTGAGATCCCGACCACTAAAGCCTGTCATCCCGACCACTAAAGCCTGTCATCCCGACCGTAGTGGAGGGATCTCCCGCAGCAACCACCAGACTAATAATTTTATGCTGTCTTTTCTAGGGCAGGTGCCATGCGGCAAGGAGATCCTTCGACTTCGCTCAGGATGACAAAATATATGCTGTTATCTCGACCACTACAGCCTGTCATCCCGACTACTAAAGCCTGTCATCCCGACCGTAGTGGAGGGATCTCCCCCAGCAACCACCAAACTAATAATTTTATGCTGTCTTTTCTAGGGCAGGTGCCATGCGGCAAGGAGATCCTTCGGCTTCGCTCAGGATGACAAAATATATGCTGTTATCTCGACCACTACAGTCTGTCATACCGACCACTACAGCCTGTCATCCCGACCGTAGTGGAGGGATCTCCCGCAGCCGGCACCAAACTAATGATTTTGTGCCGTCTTTCCCAAGGCAGGTGCCATGCGGCAAGGAGATCCTTCGGCTTCGCTCAGGATGACAAAAAATATAGCGATAATCGAGATAGACCCTGGCCATACCCTTGCGATCAATCAGGGCCCGCTTATGGGTGGTATTATTTTCAGAAAAAGAGAGTACTTGTTTGAGCGACAGCGAGTTGTGCGAACGCTGAAAATGATGGCATACATGGGACCGATCGCAAGGCTATGGTAAGGGTCTATTCACACCCAAGTAGCCCCCAAGAACAAACCCGAGATCCCTCGTCGCTACGCTCTGTCGGGATGGCAGTAGATAAAAATTGCTCTGTCGAGATGACAAGGGATGGAAAGTTCTCTATCCACATGGAGGCGAATAGAATTACTCTGTTGGGATAGCATCAACAATCATCGTCCCAAGATAATCCAATGGAATGCTCAGCTGTACCGCGACAATTCAAATAGAACCGAAGCAAACAATCAAAGACGCACAGTGACACCACGCTCGGCCATATAACGCTTAGCCTCAGGCACCGTATGCTCACCAAAGTGGAAAATACTCGCCGCCAGCACCGCGTCAGCCTTGCCCAGAACAATACCATCCACCAGATGCTGCAGATTGCCCACACCGCCAGAAGCAATCACAGGCACATTCACCGCATCGCTAATCCGCGACGTGAGATCCAGATCAAAACCATTCTTAGTCCCATCGCGATCCATACTGGTCAGCAAGATCTCACCAGCACCATAGGCAGTCATTTTCTCCGCCCACTCAATGGCATTAATCCCAGTAGGCTTGCGTCCACCGTGGGTAAAAATTTCCCAGCGACACTCATCCCCCTGCTCAACCTGCTTCGCATCAATGGCCACCACTATGCACTGAGAACCAAAACGCTGAGCTGCTTCACGGACAAATTCCGGATTGTGAATCGCCGCCGAATTAATCGCCACTTTATCGGCACCGGCATTTAATAGATTGCGAATATCCTGCAACTCACGGACACCACCGCCAACCGTTAAGGGAATAAACACCTGCCCTGCCATACGCTCAACCGTATGCAGCGTAGTATCTCGCGCTTCATGGCTGGCCGTAATATCGAGAAAGGTAATCTCATCGGCACCCTGTTCGTTGTAGCGACGGGCAACTTCAACCGGATCCCCAGCATCGCGAATATCGACAAACTGAACGCCTTTTACCACACGGCCTTTGTCCACATCCAAACAGGGAATAATACGTTTTGCCAGACTCATTTCTCGTCCTTAAATAGGTGACCTAACTTGCCCGCCTTGGTGGACAGATACTGAACATTATGGGGATTGCTATCAGCCTGAATCGGCTCACGCTCAACCACATTGATGCCCAAGGCTTTTAGCGCGTCGATCTTGCGCGGATTATTGGTCATCAAGCGAACTTCCGTGGCACCCAAATGTTCAAGCATCGAAGCGCAGATAGAATAATCACGCATATCAGCACCAAAGCCTAAACGCTCGTTGGCTTCCACAGTGTCAGCACCCTGATCCTGAAGATTGTAAGCACGGATTTTATTCACCAGACCAATGCCTCGGCCCTCTTGGCGCAAATAGAGAATCGCGCCGCGGCCTTTTTCAGAAATCCGCTTCATCGCCTCTTGCAGCTGTTCGCCACAGTCGCAGCGCAGGCTGCCCAAAGCATCGCCAGTCAGACATTCGGAGTGAATTCGAATTAGCAGAGGCTCGTCACTAGCACAGTCGCCCATGCTGATGGCGATATGCTCTTTGCCTTTAAAGGGATCTTCAAAACCATGAATATCAAAGGTGCCCCAGCGGGTGGGCAACTTTGAGGATTCGATAAAGCGAAGCGCCACAGTTTTCTCCAAGATAGTATTCAGCCGCGTATTGTAGCGGCAAAGCCCACTTTGTGCAGGCTTTTCAAATAGCTTGGAGAGGCAAATTAATCAGTGGCTAATAGCGGTTCAACAAAGCGTTTCGAATCACGCAGATCGTAGATAACCCGATAGAGGCAGGGAATCAAAATCAGCGTAATAGTGGTCGCAAAGACAATACCAAAACTCAGAGACAGGGCCATGGGAATCACAAACTGTGCCTGCAGACTGGTTTCAAATAACATCGGCAGCAGTCCCACAAAGGTGGTCATGGTAGTCAGTAAAATTGCTCTAAAACGCTGCCTGCCAGCACCCATCAGCGAGTCATCAATACTCAGCTTGTCGGCACGACCGCGATTAACAAATTCCACCAGAATCAAACTGTCGTTGACCACCACGCCAGCCAGAGCCACCAATCCAAAGATCGACAGCATGCTGATCGACACGCCAAAAATAATATGCCCGACCACAGCACCAATAAAGCCAAAGGGAATCACAGCCATAATTACCAGCGGCTGAACATAGGATTTTAACGGCACTGCCAACAAACCATAAATCAGAAATAGCGAGGCCACAAAACCCAAGATCATACGCTTCATTAGTGTTTGCTCTTCCTGACTGGCGCCCCCTAAACCAAACTTAACCCCAGAATAGCGGGTCAGTAATTGCGGAATAAACTCCGTGGTCAAATCAGCGATCACCGCGCCACTTTGCGCCTTGCTCGAATCCACATCAGCCGTAATGGTCACTGTGCGCTCGCGATCTATTCGCGATATAGCGGTCAGGCCAAGACCTAACTGGATATCCGCCACCTCACCAATCGCGATAACTTGGCCGCTGGCAGTGCGTATATGCATATTCTCCAGAGTAGCAATTGAACTGCGCTCTTCTAGCGGGTAACGCACCATTACCTTTAAGGTGTCGGCACCGCGCTGAAGGCGCTGTACTTCTTCACCATAAAAAGCCTGACGAACCTGCCGCGCTATATCACCAAGACTAATACCGAGCTGGCTTGCATTGGGTTTTAGGCCAATCAGGATCTCACGGCTACCGGCGCCCTGAGAGTTATAGATATCAAAGACACCGTTGTACTCGCCCAATTTCTCCGCCAACTCGGCTCCAGCCAAGGTCAGCTGCTCTGGGTCTGAGCCTGACAGGGTTAGGTTGACCTTTGCTCCACCGCCAGCATTGGTCCCCGCATAATAGCGCTGCTTGCGCACATTGGGCAGATTGCCAACTTTATCTCGCCACAGTTTTTCGATCTCAAAAGAACTGATACTGCGCTCTTCAGGGTGGGTCAGGGAGATCATAAACATCGCCTCAATATCCGACTCCGTGTAAAAAACAAGGTGTTCTACCAGCCCCTTATCATCAGGGTGGCTGCGACGATATTCAGCATCGATTTCATAGGCAGCGGCTTCCACAAGAGACAGTGTCTCTTGCAAGTTTTCAGCTGAGGCGCCGTCCTGCATAATAATTTGCGCCTGCACACCGTCACCAGGAACATTGGGGAAAAACTCAAAGCGGGCTATGCCGCTGTTAACTGCACTTATTGAAATAATCAGTAGAGCCAAGAATCCGGCCAGAGTGGCGTAGCGATGCTGCAGACAGAGTTTCAGAAAAGGGATATAGCGGTTTTCAACGAAACCGCTAAGTGCGACGCTAATATTACCCTGCCAGCGCTCAATAAATGCCCACCGCGGCTTCGCGGGGCGACCCAACTCTAGCCCGACCAAATGAGCAGGCAATATCAACTTTGATTCAATCAATGAAAATAACAGACAGAGAATCACCACTACAGCAATGGATTCAAAGAAGGGTGCCGCGGCACCGCCAACAAATAATATGGGTGCAAAGGCCGCCATGGTGGTCAACACGCCAATGGTTGAGGGAGTAGCCACCTTTTTGGCGCCGGCAATTACTGTTGCCACTGAGGCTTTATAAACAGTCTCTTGACCCGCACCTTTAACAGACTTAACAGACTTCGCCTTAAATTCCTTTTTCGCCTGACTAAAAATACTCTCGCCGATCACAATGGCATCGTCCACCACTATGCCCAGCACCATAATAAAGGCGAATAGACTCAGTACATTAATATCCACAGAATAGGGATTGATCGGCATTAGCCAAAAGGCCCCGAGAAAGCTCACGGGTATGCCCAGCATCACCCAACCAGCCACATGCAAATTCAAAAATAGCCCCAAAACAATCGCCACCAGCACTGCACCCAAGGCGAGATTTTCGAGCATCATATTAAGCCGGCCGCGGAGGTGAAAGGAAGTGTCAAAGAACTCACTAATCTGCAATCCCTCGGGAAGGGTTTCACCCTTAGTCTGGATATATTGTTTCACCTGTTTGCTGATTGTCAGAATGTCCTGATCATCCACGGCGAACACACCTAAGTTAAAGGCGTTCTGGCGATCAAAGCGCACCAGTGTATTTGACTCAGCAAAACCATCCTTAATCGTCGCCACATCACTGAGTAATAGCTTTGTCCCATCAGGCTGACTGCGCACCACTAGTTTGGCAAAACTCTCACCTGTATAAGCCTTTCCCTGGGTGCGCACCAGCACATTGCCCTCAGAGGTTCGAATCATTCCAGCGGGCAAATCCAAGGAAGAGCTGCGCAATACCTGGGCCACTTCATTGAGGGTAAGATTGTATTCACGAAGACGATCTTCCTGCACCTCGATAGAAATTTCATAGGGATCAACACCCCACAGAGTAATGCTTTTTATCTCAGGCAATAACAGCATTTCATCGCGCATCTCCTGACCCAGAGTCTTGCGTGTGCGCTCATCCATATCGCCATAGACAGCCACACCCATTACCCAGCGAGCTTCTTCCATGGTGGCGCGACTCACTGTCGGCCTTTCTAAATCATCGGGAAAATTAACAATACTATCGATACGATTTTCAACCTGAGTCATGACCTCCTGAATATCTTCATTACTTTCTATTTCAAGATTGATGCTGGCCATATCACGGCCTGCAGTTGAATTGATTTTTTTAATTCCCTTGAGACCCTGAAGCGCAGCCTCCATGGGTACAATAACGCCCTTCTCCACTTCGACCGGGGCCGCACCTGGGTAGACTGCTGAAATTGATATTTGATCAAGATCACCGACGGGGAACATACTTTTACTGATATTCAGGGCAGAGATTAACCCTGCGCTAATCACTAGAACCATCAGCAGGTTCGCGGCTACTGGGTTTTTAGTAAACCAGCCGATTAGGCCATAGCTCTCATTGGATTGGGCTGAGGGCTGTTTCTCCATCGCTGAGGGCTCATTCTCCATCGCTTACTGCTCCCTCTATATCGCTTACAACAGCTTCCTTGTTGCTAACGGCCTCTTTTACGCTAGATTCTTTATCAGGACTGACTTTCATGCCTTCGATAGGCAAACCCATGGCGCTGACAATTAGCTCGTCACCATTTTCTAGACCACTGCTAACATAGTAAAACTGATCATCGCCAAAAATCGGCTCCACCGCCTGAAGACGCAATCGCTGCTCGGCATCAACCAACGCAACCTTACTTCCCTCCAGCAATGCATGACGAGGAATAGCAAAAGCATCGTTAATAGTTTTGCCGCCAATGGTCGCAGTGACGAAGGTCCCCATGAATAGAGGGAACCTAGCCGTCGGACTGTCGGACTTCAGCCTTACGTAAGGGTCATCGACCTGTACCACCACATAGAGAGCCCGGTTCTGTTCACTGATCACACCCTCGGAACGCACCAGCTTGGCCTGCCACTGTTTAATATTGTCATCTATGGAACCCCTGAGGATAACCTCAAGGTGACTATTCTTATCAGCGGTGGAAAAGCTATTCATCATCGATAGATCGCGCTTGGTCAAAGGCAGGCGTACTTCAGCAAAATCAATGGCAAAGGTTTCACCCAAAGGTGCTCCCACTGCAACATATTGCCCAATATCCACTCCCTTGGCAGCCACCATACCTGTGTAGGGGGCGCGAATACTGGCGCGAGATAATTTCAGTTTGGCCTGTTTTACTTCGGCTTCAGCTTGCAGCACATTGGCGCGAGCTTCTTCGAGATAGGGTTTACGCAGAGCCAATAATGGCGCTTCTTCGGCGGGGCGTCCGGTCATGCCCCACTCCTTTTCCGCCTGCACGGCACGGGCCTGCTCAAAGGTTAGCTGGGCATTCATGCTGATTAGATTAGCTTTGGCTCGCTGCAGCCCCACTTCATAGTCAGTGGGGTCCAGCTCGAGCAACAGATCGCCCTTATTAAAAGTACCGCCCACAACGAAGTGGGGAGAGACCTTTAGCACACGACCAGAGACTTCAGAAACCAGTGATGTGCGCGTGCGCGCGGCAACTGTGCCCTGAGATTCAACAGAGAGAACCGCTTGGGTCCTTTGCAAAATCAGGGTTTTGACCGCAACGGCGGTGTCTGGAGCTTCAGCTTTTACTGGGGCGGGCTTGAGAAGGTTCATGGCAATTGAGATAACAACGGCAGCGCCAACAATTGCTATTGGCAGTAACTTCCTTTTCACGCGGGGCTTTTCCTTCAGTTGTACGGCTCTTAAATTCCCTTAAAAGCCGTTTTAATGAAGCAAAAGTATAGACAAGATAAAGTTGAAACGCTTAGAGAATAAGATCTATGTAGCCCAAATAGTTGAGAATATAGATCACTGCCGCTGCAGCGAGACCGGCAATTACATCGTCGATCATAATGCCGAAGCCACCTGAGACTTTCTTATCCAGCCAGCTAATCGGCCAGGGTTTTAAAATATCAAACAGACGAAATAGCACAAAACCCAGAATCACTGACTGCCAAGTGATTGGCAGGGCAGCCATAGCGATCCAAAAGCCAACAAACTCATCCCAGACAATGCCGCCATGGTCGTGGACACCCATCTGATCTGCGGCACGGCCGCAAATTGTAATACCGACCACTGCTGCGATCAGCACCACAATCAAGTAGCTGGTTAAGGGCAACTGAGCCAGCAACCACCAGAGTGGAATTGCCGCCAGAGTGCCCATGGTGCCCGGCGCTTTGGGTGATAGGCCACTGCCAAAACCAAAGGCCAGTAAAAGCGTTGGTGAGCGCAGCAGTTGAGCAAATGTTGGATTAGTGGCCAAAATGGTTATACCCCGGTTTTACAACAGTTAATAAAGTATTGTTTTTATCAATTACCGATACCGCATTAATTGATTGGTCAGCCGGATTTATTGTGCCAATTCGCCTGGCGTCCAATTCACCCAGCTCAATCAATGCGTCGACTTTTGCCAGCTGATCCGCGGCAACTGTAAAGCAGAGTTGGTAGTCATCACCACCACAGAGCGCCCATTCCAAGGCATCTAATGGCGACAGCTCTAGTATCTCGGCGGCGATCGGCAACTGCTCGGTTTGAATCACGGCGGTCACGTCACTGGCCTTGCAGATATGCCCCAGATCAGCCATAAGTCCATCAGAAATATCTATGCAGGCACTGGCGATAGAGCGTAATTTTAAGCCCGCCTGTATCTGAGGCTCAGGGCAATAAAAGCGCTGAAGTAAGCGATCACTGTTTCTATAAAGACTATTTTCACTGGTTATTAATTCTAAGGCCGCTGCACCATCACCCAGATACCCAGTCACAAAAACAGCATCTCCTTGACTAGCTCCACCACGAGTTAAGGCCTCTCCAATTGGCACCTCACCGACAAAGGTAAGCGTCAGAGTTAGAGGTCCACTAGTGGTGTCGCCACCCACTAGCGCCACATCATACTGCTTGGCGATATCGCCAAGGCCGGCACTAAAGTCAGCTAACCATTCTGCATTGGCTTTGTCTCGAGGTAGGGTTAGGGCAAGAGTAAACCATCGAGGGTTTGCACCCATGGCCGCCATATCACTGAGATTGACACAGAGCGCGCGAGTAGCCACCTGTTGGCCACTGGCGGTTTCGGGAAAATGGACGCCGGCAACAAGGGTGTCACTGGCCATAACCAACTGTTGCCCCGGAGTTACATTGAGCAGCGCAGCATCATCACCAATACCCAGCGCCACACCAGACTGGCCAGTGAGGTTGGCAAAATAGCCGGCGATCAATTCAAACTCGCTGGGTTGATGGCGATGGTCAGACAGGTTAAATCCTCTCTAAGCTCTTACTGTTTTAGATCCTCTGCCGCACTACAGGGATAATATCCTAAGCGCGCTTATTAGCAGCCACTTCAATGCTTCGCTTGGCGATGGCAACACGATCAAGAATGCCGTTAATATATTTAAAAGCATCAGTGGGACCGAACGTTTTCGCCAGATTAACGCCTTCGTTAATCACAACTTTATAAGGTACATCTATACGGTAGAGCATCTCATAAGTTGAAAGACGCAATATAGCGCGAGAAACCGGATCCAGCTGATCCTGCTTGCGATCCAGATAGGACTCATAAGCAGCATCAATTTCAGTCAGGTTTTTCGGAACACCAAACAAAATCTCGTGGAACAGTTCAGTGTCCACCGTGGCCATATTGTTATCGCCGTGAAACTCCGCTTCGATATCAATTAGGTCGGTCTTGCCCACATCCCAGGAATATAGCGCCTGGGCGAGAAGTCGGCGAGCTTTTTGGCGCATTTTTGGTTTTGACATCTATTCGGCGCCTTGGATTTGCTTAAATACGGTCAATAATTCGAGGATTGTTAGGGCGGCTTCTTCGCCTTTGTTCTCATGGTTGTCACCGGAGCGGTCCAGAGACTGCTGCAGGTTGTCCGTGGTCAACAGACCAAAGGCTACCGGCAGATCTTCGGTCAACGACACATGACCTATGCCTCTGGTGGTCTCGGAACAGACATAATCAAAGTGCGGTGTATCACCGCGAATCACGCAGCCCAAGGCCACTACTGCATCGTAGCGCCCGGTGCGAGCGGCGCGTTGGCTGGCCAGTGGCAACTCAAAAGCGCCAGGCACACGGAACACGTCGACTGCATCGCCGTCGATGTTGTGACGGGCAAAGGCGCGAACAGCACCCTCAACTAGACCATCGGTGATCTCGGCATTCCAGCGCGCAGCTATAACCGCGATGCGCACCTTACCTGTATTAAAGCTTCCCTCTTCGGGTCTATATTCACTCATGCTCTGTTCCTGTGATTATTCGTAGTCGACATGCTCGACGACTTCGAGATCAAAGCCGGAGATACCGGTAAATTTAAACGGTGCACTCATCAGACGCATCTTTTGAATACCAAGGTCGCGCAGTATCTGCGAACCGGTGCCAACCTGCTGATAAACCACTTCACTGGCTTGCTGACCACGAGCCTGACCGGGATTGAGAATCTGCTCAATGCTGCGATCAATATCTTCAGAGGATTCGGGGTAATAGAGCAACACCACAACACCGCGACCTTCAGTAGCAACGCGCTCAAGGGCCTTGTGAAATGACCAGCTTTTAAACGTGCTGGAATCTTCAATGGCGAGTAAATCGCGAGCTGAGCGGTTGGTATGTACCCGCACCAGGACCGGCTCTTCACCACTCACATCACCCATCACTAGGGCAAAGTGCTTCTCACCATGCACATCATCATGGTAGGTTTTTAGAGTGAAATCACCGTAGCTAGTACTTACTTCACGCTCGCTTATGCAAGTAGTAGTCTTTTCAGTCACTAGACGGTGATGAATCAGATCAGCAATGGTGCCGATCTTCAGATCGTGTTTCTGAGCAAAGACTTCGAGGTCATCACGACGAGCCATAGTGCCGTCTTCGTTCATAATTTCAACGATTACAGCAGCAGGTTCAAAGCCGGCCATTTTCGCCATATCACAGCCAGCTTCAGTGTGACCTGCGCGACTGAGTACGCCGCCGCGCTGAGCCTTGAGCGGAAAAATATGTCCAGGCTGAACTATGTCTTCCGGGCGAGCACTGCTGGCAACAGCAGCCTGTACTGTGCGCGCGCGATCTGCAGCTGAAATACCGGTGGTAACACCTTCGGCAGCTTCAATGGACAACGTGAACGGCGTGCCATGGCTAGCGTTGTTCTGGCTCGAGTTGACCATCATCGCCAGCTCTAACTGCTTGCAGCGATCTTGATGCAGAGTTAGACAGATCAGTCCGCGGGCGTGAGTGGCCATAAAGTTAATATCTTGAGCGCGCACCATCGGCGCAGCCATCACCAAATCGCCTTCATTCTCGCGATCTTCGTCATCCATCAAAATAACCATCTTGCCCTGACGGATATCTTCAATAAGCTCTTCTATCGTGTTGAGTACCATTATTATTCTCTTCCAATCTGGACTGTTTTTTAACTAATTGTCTTTTGAGTAAGTGTCTTTTAACTAGTGTCTTTTAACTTATTACCTTTTAACTTAGCGCTCAAAGGCGTTTTATTCTGCGCTGTCTGCAGCCTTGTCACCGAGCAATAGGCGCTCAAGGTAACGGGCAACTAGATCAACCTCAA
>ENA-ORXF01000012-ORXF01000012.1-marine-metagenome-genome-assembly--contig:-NODE-12-length-150991-cov-5.727693_pt1 | contig 150991 bp, 171 predicted proteins | sample MGYA00237864_ERZ511476 | MGnify/ENA primary metagenome ERZ511476 (study PRJEB26306, sample SAMN06343908) | marine metagenome | isolation source: coastal waters | place: Atlantic Ocean: West Antarctic...
TATGATATTGCAGATGTATGTTTCTGTAACTTGGAGAAAGTGATTCTTAGCGAATACATTGATGGGATGAGAGAATGTTCAGACCTAAAATGTTATTGTAAGAAACACATTCCCCAAAGGTGATTTTTTTGGAGTCATATCCAAAATTCACCAATTGCATATTTTGTAATATGTCCTTTGAGAATTGTAATTGTAAATGTAATTATTGTAATCAAAGATATTATCTAGTTTTTTTGTAACCTCTGCAGAATATATTTTTTGAGATTTGGTTAAATAAATTCTGCAGAGGTTGGTGTTATTGCCCTTAATATTTACAAAAGTTTGATAATTTTTCAAAGCCTCGTCTAGCTGATTCAGCACATTCATTGAATGTATTGACTCATAACCTTTTATACTTGCAGTACCAGAAATTATTATTTTCTTATCAGCTCCTTCAATATCAGTGAAGCTAACAGCTCTTGAGAACATTGGCTTCTCTAAAAATATATTTTGTGGGTAATCATAAGAACTCACTTGTCTTTTATTTTCTATAGCATTGTACTCTTTACAAGCAGCCGCTAAAAAATAAATCAAAATTTTATTGCCCTCTATCCCAATAACTGTTGCTGCTGGGAAGCTTGAATCTTTATATTTTTCTTTATAAATGACTTCTCTTGCCTCACACAATAAAGAATAATTTGTTTTACTATCTGCATAAGTTTTTAGTAATTGGGGTAAGTAGTGCCATATTTTTATTATGCTCATAGAGTTCTGGTTAGCAATACCAAAAAAGTCTTTGTATTTCTTGCGTATATTTTCTTTGATTTCTTCATACGAATTCAAGCTACCTGCATCTATCATTACAAAGCCAAATATATAATTTTTACTTCTAGATAGGTTAATATCATTATATTTTTCTTGGAATACCTTATCTTGAACTTCCCAGATTTCATAAATATTTTTACGGTTAAGTATTTGAGGACCAGACGTCAATACGCTGTCTTTATAGTCAACTTTCCCATCAAAGGAAATTACAGATAAAATATTATCTTTTTTCTCTGGTAGGTTTTCGGATAAAAAAACTTTTATAGACACAAGTTATCTCTTTGTATAATTTAGATTCAGCATATTAACGCTGCTTTGATTATTGTATTATACTTTTTGAAAATTTAGAGTACATTATAAATTAAATGAAGTTATAATAGTAAAATTATTAATTCAGGAGTTATAGTATGAAGATCAAAGCTGGTTTTATATTTATTGCATTTTTAACAGTCTCTGGCTGCTCTACCGTGGGTGATGTATATGACTGGGCTTTCGATGAGAATATAGATGAGAAGGAAACTGTAATAACTGATGAAAATAAATCTCAGTTCGAGTATGTAACTGTCAATATCAAAGATAAAATTGCAGTTAAAGTTGCTGACCCATTAGGTCCTAGAGCTACAGGCGTAGGATGCGCTATGTGGAAAAGCAAAACTGGTGAGAGCGGAAGGTGTGCTTGGAATTCTAAAGGACAATGCTTTTGCCCTGCCCCTGAATAATAACTACTTTATTTTCGCTTCTTTATAGATAACGTGTTTTCTTATAACCGGATCAAATTTCTTTACTTCTACCTTGTCCGGTTGAATCTTCTTATTCTTTGTAGTTGTATAATAGTGACCAGTCTTTGCAGAAGACACTAATTTAATTATTTCTCTCATATTTTATTTATTTCCTTGAGAACGGTATCAATACCTTTTTTCTCTATTATCCTTAATCCCTTTGTGGAAATTCTTAACGATACCCATCTATTTTGAGCTTCTACCCAAAATCTATGCATCTGTAAATTAGGCAAAAAACGTCTTCTTGTCCTATTTTTCGCATGAGAAACATTGTTGCCAGACATTGGCTTTTTACCGGTAACTTCACATATTCTTGACATAATTTAAACCAAACCTTTTATTAAAAAAGAAAAAAGATAGCAAATATTAGCTATCTACACAACATTAATATGAATAATACACTATAATTGCCCACATATGGATAAAATATTTTTAAAAGGTCTCAAGTTAAAAACTAGAATTGGTCTATTTGACTGGGAAAAACAGATTGATCAGACAATTAATATAGATATAGAGGTTGGTACTGATATTAAAAAAGCTGCTGAAACTGATGATGTTAGGTACTCCTTGGACTATAAAGCCTTATCAATTAAGGTTAAACATTATGTTGATAACAATACCCATGAGTTAATAGAAACCTTAATTGAGAGGCTAGCAAGCATGATTTTAACTGAATTTAAGGTCGAGTACGTCACTTTATCGATTGGTAAACCAGGAGCCATTAGAGGATCCCAGGATGTTGGAATAACTATAACAAGAAGTAATTAGTTACCTACTTAAACTCCTGCCTCCATCCACGTTAATTATTTGGCCTGTAATATAATCCGCATCATTAATTAAAAATGCGCATGTTAAAGCTATATCTTGTCTATCACCTTGTCTTTTAAGTGCAGTACTCTCAATAATTTCTTGTTGTTTACTTTCATACTCTTTATTTTCTGGCCACATTACGGAACCTGGAGAAACACCATTAACTCTTATTTCGGGGCCGAATTCTAATGCCAATGATTTAGTAAGCATTTTTAAACCAGCTTTTGCCATAGAATAAATTGGAAATTCATCAAGTGGTCGATCTGCATGAATATCAACAATATTTATTATACAACCTTTATTATTTTTTAAAGATTTATAAAAAAATTTAGAGATAAAAAAAGGCGCTTTAAGATTAACATCATGTAAATCATCCCAATTTTCAAATGTTGCATTCTGAATATTTGTTGGATAAAAAGTAGAAGCATTATTTATCAGAACATCAATACTTGACCATTTTTCATCTAATTTGGAAAATTCTTTTTCATAGCTTGTAAAATCTCTTAAATTTAACTTAATTGAAATTGCAGAGTTTTTTCTAACATCATTCATATTAGATACTAATTTTTTTGCTGCCTTTTCAGAGCTATTATAATGAATAATTACATCCATTCCCAAAGAATGAAGCTTTAAAGCTGTTGCTTCTCCAAGTCTTTTTCCGGATCCAGTAATTAGGACAATTTTTGTATTTTTTTGATTCATAAAAACATTATACTTGATAATTAAGCTATTCTGTTAATAAACAAAATATAGGGCACTACGTGGAATTATTAAGGAAAATACATGCAAAAGCTAAACAAGATGGTTATTTAACTTTTGATGAGTATATGGAAATGTGTTTATATTATCCTGGTCTTGGATATTATAATAATCAAAGTATAAGCCTAAACCCAAAGAACGCAGACTTTATTACAGGCCCTGAAGTTTCCTTCCTCTATACAGAGTCTATGATTCAATTCTACTTAAGATGTAAAGCCCATAAAAAATTAGATAATATTATTGAATTTGGAGCTGGTAGTGGAGAGCTCTGCTATAACTTTCTAAAAAATATTTCTGATAAAGATTTTCCAAAAAAATATTATATTCTTGAGAAGAGTAAATATTTAATTGAGCAGCAAAAAATAAAAATTGCTAGATTACCGAAAAAATATAGTGATGTAGTTGAGTGGATAGATAAGATAGAAAACATTGATAATGTTTTTTTAATAGCGAATGAAGTTTTAGACGCTCTTCCTGCAAAATTATTTTTAAAAAAAGAAAATAAATTTTACGAAAAAGTAGTTAAGATAAAAAACAATGAATTATTTTTTTCTACTATAGATTGTGATGATTTAAGCAAAGATAAGATCTTAAATATTGAAAAAAGAATTGGGTTAGAGATTCCTAATAACTATAGCTTCGAAATAAATTTTATGTATGAAAAATTTTTCTCAGATATTTTTAGCAATATAGAAAATTTTGTATTTATTATAATTGACTATGGTTATTCAGAAAAAGAATTTTATCATGCAGATAGAAACTCTGGAACTATTCAATATTATAAAAAAAATACAAAAATTATTAGTCCGTTAACTCAACAAGGTACTTTTGATATTTCTATTAGCGTTGACTTTTCAAGTGTCAAAAGAATTGCAGAACGGCATACTATAAAATTACTCACTTACACAACACAAACTCAATTTCTTCTTAATATGGGTATTTTAGAGAATTCTTACAAAGTTAAAAATGAATTTGAAAGGAATAATATTTTAAAAAACTTATTATTTCCTACAGATATGGGAGAAAATTTTAAAATAATGATATTCTGTGATGACATGCATAGCAATTTTGAGCTACAAAGTAAGGATTATCGACATAAATTATGACCGATCTAATACACATAATTATATTATCTGTTATTCAAGGTGTAACGGAGTTTCTTCCTATATCTAGCTCTGCCCACTTAATTCTTATACCCGCTATCTTGGGTTGGGATCAGCAAGGAATTTTACTTGAAGTTTCTATGCATTTTGGGTCCCTGATTGCTATATCTGTATATTACTTTAAGAATTTAGAAGTGTTTCGCAATGTTCACACTTCTAATAATTATATTGGTATTGAAAAATTAACCATAGGGTCTTTACCGGTTTTATTTTGTGGTTATTTTTTTCATGATTTTATATCTAATAACCTCAGATCAGTTGAGATTATAGGAATATTTACAATATTAGTTGCATTATTATTATTAGGTGTAGAATTTTTCAGAAAGAAATTCAAAGATATTAAGACTATAAGCAATTATGACATGCTAATAATTGGTTTATTTCAAGCATTAGCATTAATTCCTGGAACGTCGAGATCAGCAATTATTATTTTTGCTGCTCTGCTGATTGGGTATAATAAAAAAAGCTCGATTATAATTGCTCTTATGCTATCTTTCCCAGTAATACTTATAGCGATGATATATGAGATAGTTATTTTAGATTACTATTTAATAAATTACGTAATAGTGATACAAATACTTACTGCAGTAAGTATTGCTTTTGTAGTCTCATACTTTGTAATAAAAAACTTTATATCATATATCAATATTATTGGATTCTATCCTTTTATGATCTATAGAATAATCTTAGGAATCACTTTATTAGCTTTTTTCACGTAAAACTAAATTTATAACACTTAGATTTATATCTTCTATTTTTTTCTTTATATCTTTAATATCTTTATTTTTTAAATCACCATAATCAATCTTATCAACTATAGATTGATGCAAGCTATCAAATATATTTAATTTATTGCTTTCTCTCATTTCATGGAAACTTATAAAGTATTTAACTTGGGTTAAAAATATTTTTAATCTTTCAGGTCGCCTGAACGCATCAAGAGAATTTAGAAAATATAGAATATCTTTATCATCCAACTCTAGGGATAAAAATTTAGCGCAGAACTCATTAAATATAAAATATAAATCTGTAATTTTTTTTGGGAATCCAAAGAAATCTATAAAATTCAATGAAAATCCTACTATTGATAAAAAAATATCTTTGTCTATATCTATTTTTGAGAAGTGCGTTATTTTTCTCTTCAAAAGATCATTATTTATTATTTCTGGAAAATACTTTTCTGCTGCATTTGACAATATCAACGCCTCAAAAAACATCCATGCGTACTTTGTATCAAACGATTTTGATAACTCTACCCATAACCTCTCTCTTGATAATGCCTCTATTTCTCCTGAATCCACAATTTGCTTCATTGCCTCAAATGTTGAATCATGAATTGTAAAATTATACTTACTTAATGTTGCATAAAATCTTGCCACCCTAAATACTCTTAACGGATCCTCGGAAAATGCATCTGATACGTGGCGTAGTAATCTGTTTTCCAGATCCTTAATTCCATTATAAGGATCTACCAAAAACCCTTCATGATCTTCAGCTATCGCATTGATAGTTAGATCTCTCCTAAGTAAGTCTTGCTCTAGCGTTACACTTTTACTAGTATCAAATTTAAATCCCTTGTGACCTTCTTCTGTTTTTTCTTCTATTCTTGCTAAAGCATATTCTTCAAATGTTTTAGGATGAAGGAAAACCGGGAATTTCTTGCCAACTTGCTTATACCCTAACTCTAGCAATTCTTGCTGATTACTCTCAACTACAACCCAATCTTTTTCTTTAGACTCTATTCCTAATAGTTTATCTCTGACGGCTCCACCAACAAGGTAAGTTTTCATATGTTTTTGCTTAATCTATGTAAGTTGGGATTATCGTCTCTAGATCTAAATAAAAATTATGATCTGAATGACAGGTGCTATCTATTTGGCAAGAATTATAATTATCTATTGAGAATGGTTTCCCAGGCACAAATTCCATAATAATTGCTTGGAATTTAGACATGCTGTCTGAGAGAGGAATAACCTTAATATTTCTTTTTTTTGTTGCAATTATTAACTCTAGAATTTCTTTTAAAGAATATACTTTTGGGCCACATAAGTTATATATCTTATTAAAGCTTTTGGTATCTTTTATAGAATTGACAATAAAATTTGACAATTCTTCTATATGGACTGGAGAAAATTTCGCATTATAGCAAGCTAAAGGGAACACAAAAGGCGTGTAGTCTAGCAACTTACTAAACCTTAATATAAAGCTATCCTTCTTTCCAAAAATAACTGAGGGTCTAAATACAGTTATATTTGCTATTCTCTTTCCATAAGTCATTAGATAACTTTCAGCCTCACCTTTTGTTCTAAGATAATGACTGGGCCCCTTAGAATCAGCATTTAAAGCACTCATGTGAAGTATTCTTTTAACTTTATTTACTTTACATGCATTTAATATATGTCTAGCTAAATCACTGTGTGATCTTCTGAAACCTCTTCCACTATGGCCTTTCTCGTTCAAAATTCCAATTAAATTTATTAGGACATCTGTTTTTTTTGTGTGATTAATTAATTCTTCCGCATTATTAACATCTGCCTCAATTAATCTAACTTGAGGGTATACAAGTATCTTTTTATTTTTCTCTCTGTTGCGAGTTATTACCGTTATATTGCTATTAGTTTTGGCTAAGCAATTTATTATACTTAAACCAACAAAACCCGTGCCACCTAGTATAGTTATATTCATAACTTATCCGTTTTTAAGATTTATTGTAATATCAGCTTTTACCATATAATATTATCTTATTTAACAATAATACAGCAACTAAACATAACATTAAATGCATATAAAAATAGTAATTTTCCTCTTTTTATCAAGTCTATATATTTATCCATCCTACGCAGAAGATGCGTTTGCAAAATTTAAGGAAGCTAATACTTTAATTTCATTAAATAAACACTCGGAAGCAAAAAAAGTACTTACAAAATTACTTTCAACAAATCAAAAAAATAAGTATATATTAAATAATCTTGCTTATATTGAAGCAAAGACAGGTAATCTTGACAATGCTGTAGCTATCCTAAGAGATGCTATCGGAAATGACGAGGGAATAAATCTTATCTACACAAATTTAACAAATTTATATGCATTTCAAGCCAATATTCTCTATGAGGAAGCTTTATCTATAAAAGAATCAGGTTCAAAAGAAGTTAATTTAACACTTATAGAAAATATCGTAATTACTAACAATCAAATACCTATTCTGAAAAGCATCTTGAGGCCAGCCACAACTGAAAATATGATAGAAATTAATCCTGATGATGCTATAAAATTTTTAAATGAATGGGCATCCTTTTGGCAAAATAAAAATTTCCAACAATACTTTAACTGCTATACAGATAACTTTTACCCAGAAAAATTCAATTCTAAAGATTCTTGGGTTGCGGACAGAAGGAGTAAGATTGAAAACAAAAAAAATATAAAGATAGAAATATCTAATATAAAAATAATTAGTTTTGGTGGAAATAATTTTCTTGCCCAGTTTACTCAATCATATAACTCTGATTCATTTTCTGATGTTGTAGACAAACATGCGACAGTAATTTTTAAAGATAATAGTTACAAGATATCCGGGGAATATATTCTTAAATAATGCGCACTATATACTATGCTGTAATATTAATTACGATATTATTTGCCGGAAATAATGCTTTCTCTAGTGAAACACCGCTGCCAAATGAAAGAGCGGAGATAGAATTATTAAAAATAATTGATTTCATGAGGAACGGAAATAATGAAGACGCGATAATTATAGCCGAACAATTAACAAAGAAATACCCTAATTTTAAATTAGGAAAAATTATTTATGCTGATTTACTATCGTCTTACTTAGAAAAAAAACCGCTCCTTGGAAGTGTTTCAAAAGACAAAAGATTAAATGATTTAAAAAGCGAAGCAAAAGCAAGAATAAATTTTAACTCTATTTATAAAAAACAAGATTTATTGCCAAAATCAATTATCAAACTAGCAGATAATACACCATATGCTTTTTTAATTGAGCTATCAAAATCAAGACTGTATTTAGTAAAAAATAATAATGGCATACCCGAGATCATTGCTGATTTTTATGTATCAATAGGGAAAGAAGGATTCAATAAGGAAACTTCTGGCGACAATAAAACTCCGGTTGGAGTTTATAGAATTACATCTTATCTAGCTGATGACGATTTACCTGAGCTATATGGGAATGGCGCATACCCTATTAATTATCCAAATGCATGGGATAAAAGAAATAAAAAAACTGGCTATGGAATATGGATTCATGGGGTTCCAAGAGATGTCTACAGTAGGCCGCCTTTGACTAGTGAAGGTTGCGTAGTCACTAGTAATAGAACTTTGCATAAATTAAAAAAATACGTTGTAACAGGAGTTACTCCAGTAATACTTGTTGAAAAAGTGAACTGGATAAAGAGAAGTGTTTGGCATCAGAATAAAAATGAAGCTACCAATATGGTCAAACACTGGAAAGGAGTTTGGGAGAGCCTTGATCCTCATGACTTTATTTCCTTGCATTCAGTAAATTTTAAGAGTAAAAACCATAATTTTGAAAAAAGAGTAGCTCATATCTTACGAATAATAGAAAACAAGACTTTTATTAAAGTTAAGGTTGAAAATCTTAGTTTGTTTTATTATCCTAGGAACAAGAACTTGATTTATGCAGATTTTAGGCAATATTACGAAAGTAATAATTTTAACACCTCTTCAAATAAAAAAATTTTTTGGAAAAAAGAAAGAGATAAAGTATGGAGAATTTTATATGAAGATACTTAGGTTTAAAAAACGTCTTGATTTAGACAAATAATATGTATAATAAAAAAATTCAATTTTAAATAATCCAGGTAAATATAATGTCAGAAAATATAGTAAAAGCTACAGATGCAGAGTTTGATAATTTAGTTATTAATTCAGATAAGCCAGTCCTAGTTGATTATTGGGCTGAGTGGTGTGGGCCTTGCAAAATGATTGCGCCAATTCTAGAAGAAGTTGCAAACGAAATGTCTGGCAAGGTGACAATTGCAAAGTTAAATGTTGATGAGAATTCACAAACACCTCCAAAATATGGAATCCGCGGTATACCTACATTAATGCTTTTCAAGAATGGAGAAGTTGTAGGTACTCAAGTGGGCGCTGTAAGCAAAAGTGATTTAATAAAATTTATCGAAGATAACATTTAATAATACTAGACGAGAGTATAAATTAATGTTAAGTTTTGCTCTCAGTTGAAGATTTAGCACCCCAAAGATATTTATTCACGCGTAAATTAAAGTTTAAAAAAACTTAAATCCAACAGTAATAATCTATAAAATCCACAGGTAAAATAATTATGAACTTATCAGAGTTAAAGAAAAAAAGTCCACCAGATTTGCTAACTATGGCAGCAGGTATGGGAATAGAAAATATTTCTAGATCAAGAAAACAAGAAGTAATATTCTCTATTTTAAAATCTCATGCCAAGAGTGGTGAAGATATTTTTGGTGATGGTGTTCTTGAAATACTTCAAGATGGATTTGGATTCCTCAGATCAGCGAATAGTTCTTATTTAGCAGGTCCTGATGATATATATGTCTCGCCTAGTCAGATAAGAAAATTTGGATTGAGGACAGGAGATACAGTATCTGGGAAAATTAGACCGCCAAAAGAATCAGAAAGATATTTTGCATTACTTAAAGTTGATCAAATTAATTACGAAGCACCTGAAAACGCTAAAAGAAAAATATTGTTTGAAAATTTAACACCTCTACATGCAGAAAAAAGAATAAAGTTGGAAAGAGGTAATGGCAGTAGTGAAGACATAACTGCAAGAATAATAGATATATGCGCCCCTATTGGTAAAGGGCAAAGAGGTTTAGTTGTTTCACCGCCAAAAGCTGGTAAAACTATTATGCTTCAAAATATTGCTCAAAGTATTAAAACAAATAACCCTGAATGCCATTTAATTGTTTTATTAATAGATGAAAGACCAGAAGAGGTTACAGAGATGTCGCGTATGGTTGATGGCGAGGTTGTCTCTAGTACATTTGATGAGCCTGCAACAAGACATGTTCAAGTAGCTGAGATGGTTATTGAGAAAGCTAAAAGACTAGTAGAACATAAACATGATGTTGTGATTCTATTAGACTCAATTACAAGGCTTGCAAGAGCTTATAATACAGTTGCCCCCTCATCAGGTAAAGTTCTTACTGGTGGTGTTGATGCTAATGCTCTTCATAGACCTAAAAGATTCTTTGGTGCTGCTAGAAATATTGAAGAAGGTGGTTCTCTTACAATTTTAGCTACAGCTCTAGTTGAAACAGGCTCTAAGATGGATGAAGTTATTTATGAGGAATTCAAGGGCACAGGAAATAGTGAAGTACATTTAGACAGAAAGATAGCAGAAAAAAGAGTATATCCAGCAATAGCAATTAATAAATCTGGCACTAGGAGAGAAGAATTATTAACCTCACCTGAAGAACTTCAGAGAATGTGGATACTTAGAAAATTTATGCATTCAATGGGCGAAATTGAAGCTGTAGAGTTTTTATTGGATAAATTAAAGTCGACAAAAACTAACAATGATTTTTTTGAGTCTATGAAAAGATAAATTTATTATTTATCTCTTTATCCCCGATGTCATGTCTCTTAATCTTGCCTTCCCAAGATACTTGATTGCATCTGTCGTAGGCCTTAGCTTGAGCTACCTGAAGATTAATACCTAGTGCTGTCACAGATAGGACTCTTCCGCCATTAGTTACAAAATTATTATTATTATTGAGAATAGTCCCGGAGTGGAAGATCTTTACATCATTAATTTCATGCTCTAGCCCTTCAATTTTTTTATTCTTCTCATATCTTCCTGGGTAGCCCTCGGACGCCAAAACAACTGTACAAGCACTTTCATTTTTCCACTTAATCGCTAAATTATCTAATTTAGAATTTATAGTCGCTAAAAATATATCGGTAATATCACTTTCAAGCCTCATGAGTATTGCCTGAGCTTCAGGATCTCCTAACCTACAATTATATTCTAAAACATATGGATTTTTATCTTTATCAATCATTAGTCCTGCATAAAGAAACCCCTGGTAATTAATATTTATTTTCTTTAATTCTATTAATGTAGGGCGGATAATTTGATTTAAAATTTTCTCTGAAATTTTGTCATCAATTAACTTAGTTGGTGAATATGCTCCCATACCACCAGTATTTGGGCCACGATCACCATTATGTAATTTCTTATGATCCTTTGAGGATGCTAATGGGATTATTTCTTCACCAGATACTAAGCATATAAAGCTTGCTTCTTCTCCTTTTAAAAATTCCTCTATAATGATTAATTCTGTCTTTATACCGCCTATTTTCCCCTGGAATAAATCATTAATTATTGTGAACGCTTCATCCTTGTCTTTTATTATAAAAACACCTTTCCCTGCTGCCAGACCATCTGCTTTTATGACAACTGGCATACTTTGACTTTTGATATAATTAGTAGCAGATGCTGAGTCTGCGAAAGACTGATGCTTTGCTGTTAAAACATTACCAGAATTTAGTATTTTCTTACAAAAATCTTTTGAGCCTTCTAGTTGAGATGCCAGTTTATTTGGCCCAAATATTGTTAAATTATTTTTCTGGAATTCATCTACTATTCCATTTACTAATGGTGCTTCCGGACCTACAATTGTTAAATCAATTTTCTTTTCCTTAGCTAGGTTAATATAATCATTTAAAGTTGGATTATTTAATTTTATAAGCTGTACTTTTTTCTCTTGAGCAATCCCAGGGTTACCTGGAGTTATAAAAATATTATTTACTTTATCAGACTGCGAAGCTTTCCATGCAATTGCATGTTCTCGTCCACCGCCTCCAATTATTAATAAATTCATTACTAATGCCTAAAATGTCTAATTCCAGTAAATACCAGGCTTAGATTTAGTTCGTTTGCTTTATCTATTACCTCTTGGTCGTTTTTCGAACCTCCGGGTTGAATAATAGCGTTTATGCCCAGCTCAGCTGCTTTTTCAACATTATCAGAGAAGGGGAAAAATGCATCTGATGCCATCACAGCATTATCAAGACTTAAACTTTGCTGCTCAGCTTTTTTTGAAGCAATAAATGTAGAATCGATTCTACTCATTTGCCCCGCACCAACGCCTAATGTTTTCTTATTTTTAGCAAATACTATTGCATTTGATTTAACATATTTTGCTACTATCCAAGCGAAATCTAAATCCTCCAATTCCTCTTGAGTAGGTAATCTTTTTGACACTACTTTATATTTTTCAATTTGATCTTCTTTTGAATAATCTTGGTCCTGTATTAAAATTCCATCACTAATGTTTTTTATCTGCTCTGTATTACTGCAATCTGTTTTCTCATAATCTACATACTCAATTATTCGAACATTTTTTTTTGTTTTTGCATACTCTAGTGAGTCATTAGAAAAGGATGGGGCTACAATTAATTCAACGAACTGATTATCGAGAATATTTTTTATCAATTCCTCGTTAACTTTACTATTAAAAGCTATTACACCTCCAAATGCTGAAACTGAGTCTGTTAAGTAAGCTTTTTTATATGCATCTTGTAAATTATTATCACTCGATACCCCGCACGGATTTGCATGCTTCACAATTACACAAGATGGCATTTTAAAATTTATTACACAAGATAACGCGGTATCACCATCTACGATATTATTGAACGATAACTCTTTTCCTTGTAATGTTTTTGAGTTTACAATACTGACTTCTCTGTCATTATGATTCTGGTATAAAGAAGCTTTCTGGTGTGGATTCTCGCCGTATCTTAAATCACTGATTTTTTTAAACGTATGAAATTTTGGGAATCTCTCTCCTTCTATCTCTTTATCTAAATAATTAGCTATGCAAATATCATAATGCGCTACATATTGGAACGCCTTTAATGACATTTTTTTATTCATTTCTTCATTTGATGCTTTTTGCACATTGTAATTATTTATAAAGTATTGATAATCCTTGGGGTTTATTAAAACACTGCAATTTGGATAGTTTTTTGCAGCTGCTCTAACCATAGCGGGACCACCTATATCTATATTTTCTATAGCGTCATCGAATTTCACGTCAGGTTTATTTATAGTGCTTTCAAAAGGATAGAAATTAACTACTAACACATCTATTCGCTTAATATTTAGCTCTGTTAGCGTCTGATCATCGCGTTTTCTTGCAAGTAGTCCTGCGTGAACATTAGGATGAAGCGTCTTCACTCTTCCGTCCATAATTTCTGGGAAATTTGTTATTTCTGAAATACTTACAACGTCTATTTTTAATTCTTTCAGTTTTTTGTATGTCCCGCCAGTAGAAATAATTTTAAAATTATTACTTATCAAAAAATTGGCTAACTTCTCTATATTAGATTTATCAGAAACGCTTATTAACGCATATTTTTTATTTTTACTCAAAATACATTATCCTTTTATGAAATATTATATTGCTTCATTTTCTTCCTTAGGGTTCCTCTACTTAAGCCTAATAATTTTGAAGCTCTGGATTGATTACCTTTGCAATATTTTATCGTTTCTTCTATTAAAGGTCTTTCTACCTCACCGATAACCAGATTGTAAACTTTATCTATTGGATAGCCATCAATTTTCTTGAAATACTCTTTCATTTGCTGACTAACAAATTCCCTCAATAGTGTATTTGGTGTATTAGGTGTATTAGGTTTATTTGTTTTATTTGTTTTATTTGTTTTATTCTGATCCATTTTCACGTTTAAATTTATTTTCTAAATAATTGATGCTGAATCCACCTTTTTGAAATTCCGTATCTAAAATTAATTTTTTTTGAAGATCTATATTTGTATCTATTCCATCTATAACAATTTCATTTAACGCGTTACTCATTCGTCTAATTGCTGCATCTCTATTATTACCATACGATATTAATTTACCAATCATAGAATCATAGTTTGGTGGAACTTTATAACCATTATAAATATGAGTATCCATTCTGACCCCAGGACCTCCTGGCGCATGAAATTGATCTATAGTTCCTGGGCACGGAATAAAAGTTTCAGAATTCTCGGCATTGATTCTACATTCTATAGCATGCCCTCTGACTTCTATTTCATTTTGTTTATAACCAACTTTTTCTCCAGATGCTATCAAAAGCTGCTGTCTAACAATGTCGATTCCTGTAATCATTTCCGTTACAGGATGCTCTACTTGAATTCTTGTATTCATCTCTATAAAGTAAAACTCTCCATCCTGATACAAAAATTCAAATGTTCCTGCGCCAATATAATTAATTTCTTTGCAAGCACTGACTACTAATTCACTCATCTTCTTTCTAATTTCTGACGTCAAACCTGGAGCAGGTGCTTCCTCAATTACTTTTTGATGTTTTCTTTGCATTGAACAATCTCTTTCTCCTAAGCATATTGCATTTCCAAAATTATCACATAGGACTTGGAACTCAATATGTCTAGGTTTTTGTAAAAACTTTTCCATGAAAACTGTGTCATTGCCGAATGCTAGTAGTGCTTCGTTTTTTGTCATACTAATTGCTTCTTCTAAGTCTTCTTCTTTATCAACATTCCTCATGCCTCGCCCACCACCACCATGAGCTGCTTTAATTAAAATTGGATATCCAACTTGTTTTGCAATTTTCTTACTTTCTTTAATGTCATTTGTGATCTTGCCTTTAGATCCAGGGATCCCTGTAATACCTACATCTGCCATAGCTTTTTTCGCAAGGATTTTATCGCCCATCAATTTGATTGTTTCTGCTCTTGGGCCTACAAAAATAAAATCTGATTTAGTTACTTGTTCTGCAAAATCAGCATTCTCAGATAAAAAACCAAAACCTGGATGAATCGCGTCAGCATTTGTGATTTCTGCTGCACTAATAATTGCTGACGGTAGCAAATAACTTGCTCTAGAATCTGCTGGTCCAATACACACAGTCTCATCAGCCAACCTAACGTGCATAAGATCTCTATCAACTTCTGAATGTACAGCGACAGTTTTTATACCAAGATCTTTACAAGCTCTTAAAATACGTAATGCTATCTCACCCCTGTTAGCTATCAATAACTTTTTAATCATTTTCTACTCTACTATAAACATGACTTGATTAAATTCAACAGGCTGAGCATTTTCTAAAAGAATTGCTTTTACTATTCCGCTTTTGTCTGATTCAATCTGGTTTAGCATTTTCATAGCTTCTATTATACATAGTGTATCACCAGCTTTGACTGAGTCACCTACCCTGACAAATGGTTTGGCTTCTGGTGATGGCGCCTCATAAAAAGTGCCCACCATAGGAGATTTAATTTCATGCCCAGTTATTTCTGAAGGAGCCGCTATGGTTTCATTCACGCTCGGATTTGTTTGAAGATTTGTCAGGCCTGAATTTATTGGATTATTAACTACTGGAAATTGATTTACTTCATTTTGACTAAATACATTATTAGCTTTACTTAATCTTATTGATTCTTCACCTTCTATTATTTCTAACTCACTAAGAGATGATTCTTCCAACATCTCCATTAATTTTTTTACTTTTCTTATATCCACAGCTATTTCCTTTTGTTAATAATATTAAAGGCCGACATTAAAGCCAACTCGTATCCAAATATTCCATGTCCTGATATTACTCCTACAGCAATATCTGAGAGATAGGATTTTTTCCTAAAATCTTCTCTAGCAAAAACGTTTGAGATATGAATTTCTATAAATGGAATAGAAACGCCTAAAAGCGCATCTCTTAAGGCTATACTAGTATGAGTATAAGCCCCGGGATTAAAAATTATAAATTCTATTTTTTGTTTTTTTGCCCTATGAATCTCATCTATTAGCCCAGACTCTGAATTAAATTGCTGATGGTCCAGGTTAACATTGATTTCTTTTGCAACTGCATCTAAACCGAATGAAATATCATCTAGAGACTCATATCCATATATTTCAGGCTCTCTTTCACCTAAAAGATTAAGATTCGGACCATTAAGTATCAGGATTTTACTCATAAGTTCTTTTAAATTCTTTAAATATCGGTTATTTTCATAAAAATAACACTTAATATAATTTTAATCAATCTTTTTTAATTCTTTTAGATGATTTATAAATTCTTCTGGGCCCATGTAACCCTGAATCATAAAGCCTTTATACTCAAGGCCTTTATTATTATAAAATTTATAAGCTGGGGGGCCTAGAATGTTTAAATATCTTAGCAACTCTATATCTTCCTTATTATTATTTGTTACATCTATTTTAACCAACCTATAATTTTTTAGAAGTTGTTCTACATTCTGATTTTTAAAAGTCTTATGCTCCATCAGCTTGCATTCAACGCACCAATCAGCATAAACATCTAGGAAAATAATATTATCACTATCTTGATTTAAATACTTCTTAAGATCACTTACATTCTCAATTTTTTTAAAGATTAAATTTGATTCTTGGCTATTGATATTGAAAATAGGAATCAGTCTATCTATAAATGTTAACGCTACAAAAAGTAATATAATGCCTATTATATAATTGATACCTTTCATCCATTTTCCAGTTTTTGGGACAAACCTTCCCATAAATGTTCCATAAGCAAGCAACGGAATACTCATTCCTAAACCTAAACTTAAAAATAATAAACCTGTAATAAGTGCCCCAGGGTTATTAGATGTTACATATAAAAATATCGCTGCTAAAGGAGGGGCTACACATGGGCCTATTATTAACGCAGATATAAATCCCATTATAAATGAACCACCATAAGTACCAGTATTACTTTTATTACTAGATTTACTAGCCCATTTCTGTATGAAACTCGGAATTTTAATATCATAAAAACCGAACATTGAAAAAGATAACGCTACTAATATTAAAATAAAAAATACTAAATAAATAGGGTTTTGAAAAGCACTTTGAAGATTATATATATTTGTTGAATAGCCTATAAATAATCCTACTATAAAGTGTAAAGTACAAAGCCCTGCTACATAATTTAAAGATAGTAAAAATGGTTTATATGCATTACTGCTATTTGCTTTTAATATTATACCTGACAGTATTGGCACCATTGGCAATACGCATGGTGTAAACGATAAAAGGAGTCCGAATCCTATAAAAAGTAATATATTTTTTAAAATATTATTGTCTGCAATTTTACCAAGAATTTTATCCGGTTCAGATACTTTATCTCTTGGGCTAATATCTTTTTGTATTTCCTGATCTATATAAAAAAACTTTTTAGCTGGCGGGTAACATAACCCTTTATTAGCGCATCCTTGGTAATGAACTTCTAATAAATCTATTCTTGTTTTCGTATTTATTATTATCTTAAAATTATTTTCGTATATATTACTTTTTCCAAAGTACTCGTCTTCTTTTATTTTTGAAGCTGGAAAATCTATTTGAGTTAATTCTTTTTTATTGATATAGAATTTTATTTTCTCTTTGTATAAATAATATCCCGGCTTGATACTAAAATTTATTTTTAATAAATTTTTTGATTGATTCTCTACGGATACTTTGAAAGCTTCCTCAGCCTTTAAAAATATACTATTGTCGTTGGATGAAAATAAACCATCAGCAATAGAATTGCTGAATACTAAAAAAAATAATAGAAGATATTTTAGAATTAGATAATTTAACTTCATATTAGTATACTAACTTAATGTAACTTCCTTGTTCTGGTTCCCCTGTTGGGAACATGTTATTAATAACTCTCAACCTATTTTCGGCGTGGCTACTAAAATCTGTCTTAAGAGATAATTTTTTATACGTATCTCCTGCTTTTACTTTGTATACAACTATTTTTTTTGGTTCGCTTAATTTTCTTTCTTTCTCTTTTAATTTTCTAATGCTACCTATCGTCTTATCAAAAAGATATTCATTTTTTGCATAATCTTTTTTATGTTTACAGGTTGCCAATACATGAAACGCTTCTTTTTTATTTTTATATAATATTGCGACCCTACACTTTCTGCTCTTTCCAAAACTTGTGTCTATCTCGACTGTTGCTGCATAACCCTTATATTGGGATGTATTGATTTCTTTGCCGTTTTTATAATTCTCCCCATATAATTTTTTAATTAACTGCTCTGCGGTTATCTTTCTATTTAAATCTCTCATTGTCACCTCTATTACCACTTCTCTGTTTTTAGATGTTGCGAGTATAGAGTTCTGTAGATTTTCTATTTTCCAGTCCTCTGGAAACTCTACTGTAAAATTTAGCTCGCCATGATAAAAGCTAGATCCTCTTGCCGAACCCTGACCCTCTCCTGGTCCAAACGGTATGCCGGCTATCATATTTAAATATTTTTGCTTGTTATTTCCTAATTTTTTTTTATTAATATTTTTTTTAGCTGCCTTTATAACCTCTTGTAGCCTTTTGTCGTTATCAGGATGCGAAGAAAAAACTCCGTGGTAGGCATAAGGCTCTCTATTTTCTTCTTTAGCTAGAACTTTATCGAATTCTTCTTGGTTTTTAAGAACTCCTATTACGTTTTGTAATGCTTCTGGGTTGTAACCTACTTTTGCTATATATTCTGCACCTACTCTATCAGCCTCTAACTCGGCCTCTCTTCCAAAGCCACGTAAAATTGCTTGCGTGGCTAACTGACTTAAGTTTGATATTTGTCGATTACCCACAACTATACTAAATACCGTACTTAAAATATTTGTAACTTGATTTTTAGAGTATTGCTTTACTCCGTGTCTCGCAGTTATATGGCCTAACTCATGCCCTATTACTCCGGACAACTCTGCCTCGCTACCCAAATAGACCAACATTCCCCTTGTTATGTATACATATCCTCCTGGTACTGCAAAAGCATTGACTTGAGGACTATCTAAAATTGTAAAATGATATATTAGCTCTTTTCTATGACTAACAGCGGCAAGTTTTTCACCTAGTTCTGTTACATATTGTAGTAATTTTAGGTCTTGATAGGGTCTATATGACTTCATAACCTGTATGTGAGATGTTCTTCCTATCTCAATCTCTTCATCCTCTGACAGCAGAGCTAGATCACGTTTCCCTGTTACTGGATTTGTAGCGCATGATGACAAAGAACCTGTCATGGTGAAAAAAGTTGTAGCCTTTAAAAATGTTCGCCTATTCATAGACTAATATTGCACATAAAGCACAAAAATATAAAGCATTATAAATAGAATTTATGTTTTACTGTATCTCTTTTTAAACTTATCTACTTGGCCAGCAGTATCTAATATCTTCTGCTTACCTGTGTAGAATGGATGACACTGAGAGCATACATCTATTGAAAGGCTAGAGTCTTTATAGGTTGATTTAGTTGTGATTTTACTTCCACAACTACATACAACTTCTATTTCGTTATATTTTGGATGAATATCTTTTTGCATAATCTTAATGTTATCGTTGAATTCAAGAGAATGAATAATACCTAAAGAACCATATTGCTACAAGTAATATCGTTGCTAATACAAATATATCTATTATTAGTAAAATTATTAAGGGCATTTAGCACTATCTTTGGTATTAAATATTAATAAATCTACATAAATTACTGTTTTTCTGGGATATTTTTTATATCCACAAAAATTGTGGATAACTCTGTGCAAAAAACTTATTTTTTTCTTTAAACTTCAGCTGCTCTATAAGGCCACGTTAGATTGTGCAATTTTTGTACAATATAAGTGATTGATTTATATATATAAAATTTATGTTTTTTCAGTATAAGGAGTTTATTATGGATCACATAAAAAACCCGAAAAAAATACCAACTGTGTATAAAATTTCAATTTTCTCAGTAATTTTATAAAAAAAAATCAAAAATCAACATAAATTTACTTTTTTTTTGAAAAAAACTATAACCTATATGTGATTGATTATATTGAGAATGATTCTCAATTGCATTTCATGCAACTTTATAAATTACGCATTATTTCCATAAAGTCTAATTTAAATAACTCTAATGCTTTACCACGATGACTAATTGCATTTTTTTGGCTCTCAGACAACTCTGCAGCCGTGCATTTCAGGTCTGGAAGGTAAAACAATGCATCGTATCCAAAACCGTTCTTACCTGTTCTTCCTTCATTGATATAGCCCTCCCATGATGCATTATATATATTTGGCACAGGGCAATCATGATAAGGAAGGAATACAATAGCGCAATGATATCGCGCTGTTCTCTTTTTAGACGGAATATTCTCAAGCTCTTTCAATAAAAGAGAGTTATTTGCTTCGTCATCACATTCTTCACCTGCATATCGGGCAGAATAAATACCAGGCCTCCCAGATAACGCGTCTACCTCTATCCCAGAATCATCTGCTATTGCTGGTAAACCAGATACAAAACATGCATTTCTTGCTTTTAATATTGCATTTTCTATAAATGTTAAGCCCGTTTCTGCAGCCTCAGGTATATTTAAAGAGGATTGGGAAATTATCTCTACTGACGCCCCGTCTAATATCTTCTCAAATTCCTTAATTTTATGAGAATTGTTAGAAGCTAAAACAATTTTACTCATAGCTATTTAATACTTCTTTCTGAATCTTAATAATAGAATTCACTCCTTCTGTCGCCAAAACTATCATCTTATTTAATTCATCTTGTGAAAACGCACCTTTTTCAGCTGTTCCCTGAATCTCAATGAAGTTACCCTCATCGTTCATAATAAAGTTCATATCTGTCTCAGCATTAGAGTCTTCTTGATAATCAAGATCTAAAAGAATTTCGCCATCTACTTTTCCTAGTGATACGGAACCTGTGTATGACTTAATAGCATCAGCGGAGCTGAAACTATCATTCTCTTGAGTTCTTAATGCCAAACAAAGCGCTACAAATCCACCAGTTATTGATGCTGTCCTGGTTCCTCCATCAGCCTGTATAACATCACAGTCAATAGTTATTGATCTTTCACCTAATTTATCTAGATGAACCGAGGATCGTAAAGAACGACCAATTAATCTTTGGATCTCCATAGTTCTTCCGCTTTGCTTATTTTTTGCTTCTCTGCGCATTCTTTCATTCGTAGATCTAGGAAGCATGCCGTACTCTGCGGTCACCCACCCCATGTTTTTTCCTTTTAAAAAACGCGGGACGTTATTTTCTATGGTTGCATTGCATATGACTTTTGTGTCCCCAAATTCTACTAAAACTGACCCTTCTGGGTGAGCTATGTAATTTTTAGTTATCTTAATATCTCTTAATTCATTAGGCTTTCTATTATCTTTTCTCATTATTAGTTTTTCTCGGAATTTTGATGGGTAAAATAAATTTGCTTATTTCTTATTTTTATGAAGAATTACATTCAAATGAATAATAACATAGTATTAAATCGTAGTGGAGAACAGAAATTATGAAAATAGCGATCCTTACAACTGGCGGTACATTCGACAAAGTGTATTTTGATGCTAATAGTGAATATAGTATAGGTGAGCCATGCATATCATCTATCTTGGATGAAGGTAATGTAACTTCTGACTACCGAGTTCAATCTATTTTAAAAAAAGATAGTCTTGATATAAATCAAGATGAAAGAGAAGTGATAAAGAATTCTATTATTGCTTGCGAAGAAGAAAGAATAATTATAACTCATGGAACTGATACCATGATTGAGACTGCAAAGTTCTTAGAAGATATACAAAATAAAACTATTATCCTTACTGGGTCTATGCAACCAGCTAGATTCAGAAAAACTGACGCTATATTTAATTCAGGATTTGCTTTTGCTGCAGCCTCATGCTTAGAAAAAGGTGTGTATATAGCTATGAGTGGTAGAATATTTAAATCAGGTGATGTAAGAAAAAATATAGACTTAGGAAAATTTGAAAATAAAAACTAATGTTTGAGAGTGACGACTATGATAAAAAAAATATGCACAATCATTTTCATGCTAATTTCAACAGCCTCTTTCTCTAATCAATCAAATTTATTTAGCGCTGGTGTTCCTTCACTAGCTCCTATGTTAGAAAATGTAACGCCTGCGGTTGTAAATATATATACAATTAGCGAGGCTGAAGAAACAACCCAACAAATAGACGATCCTTTTCTAAGAAAATTTTTTAATATTCCTGGTCAGCAAAAATCCAAAAAGAAAAACCGAGCTGGTCTTGGGTCTGGAGTGATCATTAATAGCAAGAAAGGGTATATTATTACTAACAATCATGTGATAGCAAGAGCTAAGGATATAAAGGTAAAACTTCAAGATGGAAGGGAGTTTAAAGCTACTTTAGTTGGGTCCGACCCTGCATCAGATGTGGCCGTAATAAAAATCTCTCCAGATAAATTACATGCTATAAGATTCTCTGATTCAGATAAATTAAGAGTTGGTGATTTTGTTGTAGCCATTGGTAATCCATTTGGTATTGGTCAAACTGTTACCTCAGGAATAGTTAGCGCATTAGGGCGATCAGGTTTAGGAATAGAGGCTTATGAAAATTTTATACAGACAGACGCATCAATTAATCCAGGCAACTCAGGTGGAGCTTTAGTCAACCTTAAAGGCGAACTTATTGGTATTAATACGGCTATAATTGGTTCAAGGGGTGGTTCTGGTAGCGTTGGGATTGGACTTGCAATCCCTGTAAATATGGCTCTTGATATAACAAAACAACTTATAAAATACGGTAAAGTCAGAAGAGGATACCTTGGGGTATCGGCACAAGATCTAACAAATGATTTGTCAAAGGCGTTTGGTATTAAAACAAATAAAGGCGCCATAATAACTCAGGTTTTAAAAGATTCTCCAGCAGATCTTGCAGGGATATCTATAGGAGATGTTGTTATAAAAATCAATAATGAAAATGTGCAAAATGCTTCTGCAATGAGAAATAAAATAGGTCTTCTAAAGCTTAACAGTATTATAACTATGGAGATTAATCGAAAGGGTAAAATTATTACTACAGAAGTTCAAATTACTGAGCCGAAGATTTCTAAGAATGACAGTATTAAAATAAACTCAAGACTACAGGGAATTATTTTTAGCGAAATCCTAGAAAATATGCCTGAGTACGGTAAAATTACTGGTATTAAAATTATAAGAATGAGGAAAGATAGCGTAGCTTTCTCAGCTGGCATAAGACCTAATGATATAATATTATCTATAAATAATATCCCTGTTCAAAAAATCCAGGATTTAGAAATTGTTGCTGGGAAAAATGATTCTGAGATCGTGGTGCATGTCCAAAGAAAAAATAGAACAGCGTTTATTTTATTGAAATAAAAATTAGCCACCAGTTATTGTAGGGAAAAATGCTACTTCATCGCCGTCCTTAACAATTGACTTAAAGTCTGAATGTTCATAATTTTTTGCCGAATAAATACTATACTTAATTTTATCTAAATTAAGTTTTAAAAATATATATTCTATAGTGGATTCTGATTTTGGTAATTCCATATACTCTTCTTTTTTACCAATATCTTCAGAGAGCCTAGCTAAGTAAATTACTTTTATTTTCATATTTTGTTACACTACTGAAAATCTAAATATTATTTAAATGAAAAAAGATCTAACACACTTTACAAAATCTGGTGATGCACATATGGTAGATATCCATAAAAAGGATATCACAAATAGAATAGCTGTAGCCAGTGGTAAAATTTATATGTCTAACCATTCTATCAAAAAGATAAAAGAAGGTAGCCATAAGAAGGGCGATGTTCTTGGTATAGCAAGGATTGCTGCTATCATGGCCGCAAAAAAAACATCTGACCTCATACCCCTATGTCATAATATAAATTTATCATCTGTAAATGTTTCATATAAAATTAATCTTTCAAAAAAGCTCGTATCTTGTGAAGTGTCAGTAGCCACTATTGGAAAAACAGGTGTTGAAATGGAAGCCCTAACAGCTGTACAAATTGGATTACTCACAATTTATGATATGTGTAAAGCTATAGACAGAGGTATGATAATTACTGATATTCAACTTGAGTCTAAAAAAGGTGGTGCTTCAGGTGAATGGAAGCGTTCAAAGCAATAATCAATTAAAAGAATTTTCTAAAAGTTTAATAACATGGCATAAGAACAATGGTAGGCATGACTTACCATGGCAAATAAATATAAATCCATACAGTGTTTGGATTTCAGAAGTAATGCTTCAACAAACCCAAGTAAAAACTGTTTTACCTTACTATAAGAAATTTCTTATAAAGTACCCAAATATCAAAGTGCTGAGCGAATCATGCCTTGAAGATATATTAGAGTCTTGGACTGGCTTAGGATTTTACCGTAGAGCAGAAAATATTTATAAGTCTTCACAAATAATTAAAGAAAAATACGAGTGTATTTTTCCGAAACAATATGAAGACATTATAAGTCTGCCTGGTATCGGGAGATCCACAGCTGGGGCAATACTCTCAATAGCATATAATAAAAAGTACCCAATTCTAGATGGTAATGTAAAAAGAGTCATAAAAAGATACTTTGCAGTTAGGGCCGAGTCTAATGCTGAAAAAAATCTTTGGAATATTTCTGAAAGCTTGCTACCCAGTAACAATAATAATATTTTTACACAAGCTATTATGGATTTAGGATCAATGATATGTATTAAAAGCAATCCCTTGTGTATCCAGTGTCCTATTAATTCAAATTGTAAATCATTTAAATTAAATTTAACTAGTATTATTCCTGAAAAAAAAACTCCTATTAAAAGAAAGAAAATGAAGTTATATTTTTTACTAATACAAAATTTTAAAAATAAAAATTTAATATTAATGAAGAAAAATTTAAAAACTGGAATCTGGGAGAACTTATGGAATTTACCAAGTTTTGATAGTGTAAAAAGCTACGAAAAATTTATAAAAGACAGCAAAATACCACTTCATATTTTACAATATGACAAAATAAAACATAATTTATCACACATAGAGATGGATATTTCCATTATAAGAGTTAACTTATTAAAAGATTTTCATTTTGCCAGTTACACTTGGAAAAATATTTATGATAGCATTGCATGCCCAAAACCAGTTATCATGGTAATCACAAAATTAACAAAGGAGTTGGATTAATGAGAATGGTAATGTGCTCTAAACTGAAAAAAGAACTCGAAGGTCTTGATAGACCAAGCTACCCTGGAGAACTCGGTAAAAAAGTATTTGATAATATTTCAAAAGAAGCATGGGCTTTGTGGTTAAAACATTTAACTATGCTTATAAATGAAAACAGACTAACTCCAATTGAGCCAAAAGCCAGAACTTTCTTGGAAGGAGAGATGGAGAAATTTTTATTTACTGATGACTCAGAAGCTGTTGCAGGATTCAAACCAGAGTAAAATAATTTATTAATTATTTTTAGGCCACATATTTAATATCATATGAGGTAGTGTTAAACATGCAAGCGTCATAAATATGTATTTTATTATAGTTTCATTTATTGTCATATGATAAAAATTTGAAAAGAATATAATCGAGGTAATTGATGTCACTAATGAGATCATTACTATTAAAAAAATAAACTGTTTTATAGAATATTTTTTTGGAATATGCTTTAGAATTAATATTGATTCGATAAAATGTCTAATAGAGTGCAAAAAACAAAAGTACAATACAAATGAAATTATTGGTGGTAATAATATAAAGTTAATTATTCCCATCAAATCTTCAGCTTTATTTATTAAGCTACTTTTTTTATTAAAAATAATATACGTGAACGATAAAACTAAAAATAATATTTTATTATTCTGCGTAAAGTTATAATATCTAAAATCACTATTTGTCAGGATTACAAATAATTCTCTTACCTCGTTATAATGAAATATTATTGGCGCCATTACTATTATCAATCCTTTTATGAATATATTGATATTTTTATAATTTATCTTATTTTTGCTCAAATAATTAAAGTCTTCATAGCCAAAATGATATGCAGCTATCATAAGAAAAAATATTAAGGATTCTTTGGGAAAGAAAACCCATGTCGTTAAGTATAATGCAGATACCGCTAGATATAAGGTTATGAATACTAAAAACCATGCATTAAAGTATTCTTTAAACACTTTTCTTCCTATTGAAAAATCAAAAAAACCATGTGGTATACCTACTAGGGAAACCAAGATAAATAAAATGTAGTTTTGAGTATCTGATAACAATGACAAACCTAACCCAATAAAAGATACTAAGCTTAGAAAGCTTACAGCTATAAAAGTATATTTTTGAATTTTATCTATTTTTTTTATCATTTAGTCCTAAAGCGTACTTTAAAAATTTCAATTTAGGTAGGCGTAATATTATTTTAATAATATCTATGATGCCTGGTATGTCTGAAAGAAACTTAATCTGAGAATTATGATTCTTACCTCTAAAAAGAGATATTAAAGCTGCTTTCATATAAGCTGGATTTTCTTTAATGATTTTTAAAAATATACTATCCATTTTTCTTAGTACAAAAGAATGGAAGTACTTATTGGCCTTATACGTGTTATTTTTACCTATTTCAATACGCTCTGTAATGCCATCTAATTGCTTTTGAATATTTATAAAAGTATATCCTGTACTTGCTCTTGTTACTCCTGAATAAGCGCCGATTTTTGTTATGTAGGTATTACTTAAGTTACATATAGTTGGATCCATAGGTATTGACCCATGTTCTTTTTTTTCTATCTGATATTTTGTGTTTTTATATTCTGAAGCCATATAACTCTCAATATATTTATCATCAAGATACTTAGTTTCTTTATTTGAAGAGAAATATGTTGATTCTATTAGAGCCGTATTTTTAGAAAATGGTAATACATACATAAAATGAAATTTATCTTCTATTTTACTAAAATCCATTAATATAGCTGTATTATCTTCAAACACATCTTTTTTAGTTTTTACATAAACCCCATAAAATTGTTGCCACATATAAATTTCCCTGCTGTCTGGCCTACTATCAAATACATGACAACATTTATATGTTGCTTCTTTTGTTAATACTTCAACATAATTTTTATTATTTATGATGTCCAAGACGTTTGACATATACTTGATATCTATATTTTTATTTCTATCTATTTCTTCTAACACGAAATTATTAAATTCTTTTGAGTCTATGGATTGGTAATTAAACTTACTACAATTTATCTTTTGAGTTTCATTATTTTTTCTTATTACCATTTGATCCCATTTTTTTCTTGCCAAATGATTAAATGGGGTGTCATATGTATTCCAGAATGACCATGTTTTATTTCTTAAATTAATATCACCACTACTCTCTATTAGGCATATTTTAAATTTTTTATTTCTTAATCTATAAGCTAAACTTAAGCCCGCACATCCTGCCCCAATAATTATGAAGTCATATATTTTATTCATGAATTTTTTCTAAACCATTCAAGTTTTTGTGTAAATATGCATTATGTCTTTTTTTATATAATGGCACTATAAAGAAAATAATAAATTCTATTATTGTTTTAAAAATTATGAATATTTTTTCTTTTTTTGTGATAAATATATTTTCATGTAGAAACCTTGTGTCTGTTTTTTTTATTTTTACTCCTATTGCTTGGTAGATTCTTAGCGCTACAAGTATCGAAAACCTAGATCTTAAAGGAATATATCTTATTCCATTCATAGAGCTAATATAATATGTGTCAGCCATCTGAAGGACTTTCAATACTGTATTTCTTATTTTAATTTCATTTTTTCTAGATAAATTTCCTATTGTTTCTATGTTAATGTTTGTATCTTCCGGGAGATAAATTCTATCTTTCTTATAATCTTCTAGCACATCTCTAGCTATATTTGTTAATTGCATAGCTATTCCTAGATCTATTGCAAAATAACTTGCCTCTTTTACTTTTATCTGGATTGTTTGAACCATCATGATTCCCACAACCCCAGCGACTTTATAACAATATCTTAGAAGTTCTCTATTAGACTTGTATCTTTTGAAATTTTTATCAGAACTTATTCCACTTATTAATTCTTTTATTATTTTGTCTTCAATGCCGTATCTTTTTATAGTGCTTGTTAATTCATTAATTTCATTCTTACTTCCTAAGCTAACTCCTTCGTCCACCAAATCATCATGAAATCTGCAAAATGTGTAAATATTTACAACTTTTTTTAAAATATTTCTTGATAAGAATCTACTAGCCCAAAAAAAAGACTTACTATTATTATAAATTATTGCTTTGTTATTTATTATCCCCATAATCTCTCGTGATTAATTTCTCCGTTACTTTTGCTGTAGACAATACACCAGGAACCCCGGCACCTGGATGAGTGCTTGCTCCCACAAAATACAAACCCTCTGTTTCTAGTGACTTATTTCCATACCTAAAATATGCTGACTGCGTAAATACTGGCTGAATTCCAAAACCACTTCCTGCATATGTATTTAATTCATTTTCGAAATAATCTGGCGTTACATAAAAACTATCTACAATATTTCCTTTTAAACCAGGCATGACCTTTTCTTGCAATATATCAATTATTATTGATTCAAATTCTTCTCCTCTCTTATCCCAATCAATTCCACTTATATTATTTGGAACTGGGGCCAACACATAAAAGGTATCTTTATTATTTTGTATCATAGAAGGGTCTGTTGCACCAGGCCTATGTAAATATAAGCTTGGGTCTGTTATAAATATTTTTTTATTAAATATATCGTTTAATAACTCATAATGTCTTTTACTAAAAATTATCGTATGGTGTTTTACGTTCTCATATAATTTATTTGTAGAAAAATATAATACAAATAAGCCCATGGAATGTTTTAGATTTAAATTATTAGATATCTTTTTTGACTTATACCCTAATAATTTTTTATATGTATATGTTGGGTCAGAATTACACACTACTCCGTCGCTAGCTATCATACCTTGTGATGTCTCAACTCCAATTACCTTATTTTTCCTAATAACTATTTTATGAGCCTCTGTATTTTTTTTTATTTCCACACCTTTATTTATTAATAGGTTTTCTAAAGCATCTATTATTTTTCCTGTTCCACCTTCTGAATAATATACTCCCCATTTCCACTCTAGGTACTGTATTAATAAATATATTGAAGTTGTACTATATGGATTTCCACCTACTAAAAGTGGATGCATGCTCAATGCCTGGCTTAAATTTTTATTACTGAAATGCATATCTACTGCTTTGTAGACTGATCTGTCAAACCTTATTCTTAATAATTCAGGTAGATGTTTCATCATACTGCCCATTGTTTCAAATGGTTCGTCTGCTAATTCTATAAATGCTTTATTAAATATTCTTTTAGAATGTTTTAATAACTTTACATAACCCTTTGCGTCTCCATAACCGTATTTTGATTTTATTTCTCTTACCGTTGTGCTAAGTTTATCACCGTAATCTAAGTATTCTCCGTTATCAAATAAGAACCTATACCATGGCTTTACTGGCAATAAATTAACATGATTGCTTAATTTGTCTGAATGAATTGTAAAAAGCTCATCTATTAGATATGGCGCTGTGATTACGGTTGGGCCAGCATCATATTTATATCCGTTATGCACAAAAGTCCGCGCTCTCCCTCCTAAATCATTCTGCTTCTCTATTAATGTTATATTGAATCCTTTACTTCTAAGTCTTGTGGCTATTGATAGCCCCCCAAATCCAGACCCTATAACAACAATATTTTTCATATTTATCCCAGAAATAAAAAAGGCCCACTAGTTACAGCGAGCCTTTTGTTAAACTTATTAAGAATTCTACTTACGCAGATTCTTTAACAGCTGCTGCCCATATAACTACACCAAATGCGATTTTATTAACAAAATCAGCTAGGTTGTAAACTATATTTACAGTTGCTGGATCTGTACCACCAGCTAAGTATCCTAAGAAGTATCCTAGTGGATAGATAGCCCAACCTACAGTTACGATTAAACGCATCGCGCCGAAGGCTGTTTGACATGCCGCACTTCCACTTGAAGCGTTAGCTTTACTAGCTTCACCAGCAAATATCTCATAAAGAATATATAACCAACCGATCATTCCTACTATGAAACCTGTCATAACTGATACCATTCCTGCTTCACCTGCAAAACCACCTATAAGCATCACTAAAGTACCAACTAGTAATCTCCAGAAAACACCTGCAGAAACTACTGTTACAGCAGCTAGAATTAAGTAGAACTCAATCATTTGTAATGGAACTGTTAACAACCAATCTATATATCTAAATACAGTTGGCGAATCTCCTGTAGAAACCCACACTTCTCTCATGTAGAAATAATGCACTGCTGCAATTAATGTGATTAAACCAGCTACAGTTAATGATGTTTTCCATTTTGCACTTACTCTGTCACGCTCAACAATAAAGAATACTGTTGCTGCAACCATTGCTATCGAAATTATCCAAAAAGTAATCCCAACTGAGTCACCAGTGCTTAGACCGCCACCTGCATGGCCGTCAGCTAATGCTAATGTTGGTAATGCGATCACTACTAGAAGTGATGCAAAAAGTTTTTTGCTATAATCTAATAAATTAATCATTTTGTCTTATCCTCGAGTTATTATAAATATATTTTTATGTACACTCTCATTCTAAGGAATTATTATAAAAAATATACACTTAATTTTATACAAAATCTGTTCATTTCACTTATTTTAAGTAATTGATTATATTAATAATTTTTATGAGCATGATAAGCATTCTCATTAATCTTAATATAGTAATAAACTAATATATGGAAAAATTTGCTCAACCTTACGCTCTCTTTTCTTAGAAAACTTACCTTCATCTATTTTCTCATTAGTGTATACTCATTTTTTTTGAAATATTTATAAATGATTTTAGGCTTGGTAGCTCAGTCGGTAGAGCAGTGGACTGAAAATCCTCGTGTCGCCAGTTCGATTCTGGCCCGAGCCACCATTTATAGATAAGGTGAGATAGTTGTATTTCAAAGTAGGTCTACTGCATGTTTCTTTAGTAAGTCTATGTCTATAACTTCTAATGCAAGCCTATTGGTACTTTTTATCAATATTGGGGGAGCAACGTTATCATTAAGCGCTTCAAGCCACCTTGCGGCACATACGCACCATTTATCACCATCTTTGAGACCTGGAAAATTTAATTCTGGTCTTGGTGTTATTAAGTCATTTCCTTTGTCTCTTGAGTACTCTAAAAACTTTTTTGTAACCTTTGCGCAAACAGTATGGCTTCCAATATCATCGTCTAAGGTTTCGCATGAGCCATTTCTCAAATAACCAGTCATTGTCTCTTCGCTACAAACTTCTATTTTTTCTCCAAATACATTAATAGCGCCGGAAGATAAGTCTATTTTATTATCCATATTTTTTTAAAGTTAAAATTAAAATTAGGGTTGATAATATCATGCTTACAGAAACAAATATAAAGGCCGTCTCTATATTGTATAAACTACTTATAATTCCAATGAACAATGCTCCTGTTGCATAACCAGTATCTCTCCAAAATCTATATATTCCAATTGCTGAGGCTCGCCAGTTATCATCACAGTTGTCATTAACAGCTGAACTAATTGATGGGTATAATAGAGCCATCCCTAATCCTAAGAAAAAGCTACATGTTAACCACCAACTTATATTGAGACTTAGCATGCATAATGGTAATGTAATAGCGCAAATCAACATACCTAATACTATTAAAAGATTTCTGCCAATATAATCTGAGTACAACCCAGAGAAAATTTGTAAAACCCCCCAAGTAAAAGCATAGACACCGACGATATAACTTATATTTAATAAAGTTACATCATAACTATATAAATAAATTGGGAAAAAAATCCAAATGCAAGTATCAATAAATTTTTCAATATGACCAGCTTGAGAGTATGCAAATAACTTTTTATTTTTCCATGTAACGTATAGAAAAATATTTTTTGGGTCTGTATTATGTGAAATATTTGCATATTTTTTTGTATCTTCTATTAAAATTAAGCAATATAAAAGAGCTATTAGAATGAATATTATGCTAAATATAAATAGAGCTAGTTTTATTGGAAATAATGAAGTCATGTAGCTAATTAAGATACCCCCAATTGCAACACCAAAATAGCCAGAGAATTCATTTAATCCTACTACAAAGCCTCTATTTTCTTTATTTGTAATATCAACGCTAGAAATTTGTGTGACAGACCAAGTAAGACCTTGGTTAATTCCAATAATAAATGTTGCCGCTATTATGTAATACCAGCTTGTAGCAAAATAAATTATGAAAGGAACTGGTAATGCCACTACCCAACCCGCCAAAAGAACGCTCTTTCTATCATATTTATCAGCAAAAATACCAGCATAATAATTTGAAACACCTTTTATTAAGCCAAAAGCTATTACGAATGTAGAAAGAAAAATAAAAGAGTTTTTTGGCACGTTAAAAATACTTTCAGATAGAGCAGGCACAGCTGTTCTAAAAAGACCAAGTAAAATTCCAACAAACATTACCTGTAATAGAAAATTCACTAATAACGATTTTTTATTTTCTGGTATCATAATATCTAAGTAACTGGAGAATAATAAATACAGATTAGATGAAATGGAACTCAATAGAAACTTTTTTTTTAGACATGGATGGGACATTACTTGATTTATCTTACGATAACTATTTTTGGCATGAACACATTCCCGCATTGTATTCCAAAAAAAATGGCATCACTACTCAAGAAGGTAAGCTTATATTTGAAAAATTATATAAAAATAAACAAAACACAATCGAGTGGTATTCCATAAGCTATTGGAGTGAAGTGCTGAAAATTGATCTTGAGTTGGAAATTTTAAAAACTAAGAATCAAATTAAGGTTTTCTCTGGCACAATAGATTTATTAATAAAATTGAAAAGACATAAAATAAAAATATATCTTCTAACAAACTGCCCGAGAGAGATGCTTGATATTAAAATGACTCAAACAAAATTATGGGGGTATTTTGATAAAATCATTTCATCTGAGGACTGCGGTTATATAAAAGAAAGTGATGAATTCTGGAGTTATTTGAATAAAAACATAGAATATAATATGGAAAAAACTGTGTTTATTGATGATAATCAAAATGTTCTAAAATATTCAAAAAAAAATGGCATTCAAAATATTTATTGTATAGATTTTCCAGATTCTAAAAAAGACAGGCAAATTATTAATGGCTATAATTCTATAGAAAATATCTCTTTGTTTGAGAAGAAATTTATATGTTAATTGTTTTGCAATTGGCTGCTAGCTTGAGTAAAAATTTACCTAGTTTACCCCAGTCTGATTCTGTAACAATAAAACCTACACAATTTTTTGAGCCACATTTGCACACATGATCTCTAAAATCTTCTTTATGAAATGAGAACCCATAGTCATAGGTTAATTCTTCGCCTTTTTTGATATCTTTGAAAGATCGTATCCATATTTTATCATCTACGATGTCTGTATCACAATTCGGATTACACGAATGATTCATTAGTCTTGCTTTGTTATATGGGAAATCACCATTGATGTCATGCTTTCTATCCAAGGTAAATATGTAAACTTGCCCTTCCTCTTTATTTTTTTTCGCTTTTTTAAGCTGTTGGCCAGCTATTTTTTCTGACTGAGCTTTGGTTATTTTTTCTCCTACATATTCTACTATGTGATTACCTGACCTAATTACGCCTTCAGCAAATAAGCCTTTTCCATGTAGTTTTGAGTTTTTTATTTTGTATAGTTTTTTCAAGATACCAATATTTTAAACCGAAGCATCCCACGCAAAAGAGCAATCTAATTCTGATCTAACCTTACTGAGGCCATTTATCCCTTCTTCCAATATAATTATCAAAGGCGTTTTATTATCGAATCTTCTATGTTGAGTTTTTAACCATTTTTCAGCCATATTTAAATTTCTGGGAAAAGTGGTTCTTAATGCGTCTGAAATACCGACTATATGACTTAGTCTTTTAATGATTAAATCATCCTTTGGAAATGCTCTCATACTCTTATATTTATCTAGCTGTCTTTTCTTAGTTTGCTTAGAAAGTCCTAATACTGAGACACTCTGCTCTGTTGTAAGATTCCATGAGTCCAATACTTTCATAACAGTACTGGTTATGTACATAAATTCTTCTTCTGTATAATCTGTCATAATTTACCAAAAATTTTATGTTACTTTATATCTTAATAATATAATTATCAATAATATAATGTTATCTTCCGTTAATAGCTACAGTAAAGTTACATAATTTTAATTAAAGGAAAAGGAACGCCTAAATGATGAGTCTATTTAAGAAAATTTTTAAAAAAAGGGGTAATGAAGTTAATGAGGTACCCAATACAAATCTATCCTGCGCAATACTTTTAATAGAGGTAAGTTATGCAGATTTTAATATTTCAGATATTGAAATAAATTCAATAATTAACCTATTTGTAGAAAAATTGAATCTTTCAAAACAAGATGCGGGATGGCTTAGTGAAGAAGCTAAAAGTCTGCATGCAGATGCAAATTGCCTGAGAAAGTATATTAAAATAATTAATGAAAATTATTCTAATTCACAGAAAAAAGATCTTATTAAGATGGCATGGGAGATTGCAAGAGCTGATAATGTAGTAGATAAACATGAAGAGCATAGAATTAGAAAACTCTCAGAACTCTTACATTTGAATCATAGTGATTTTATAAAAGCAAAAATTAACACAAAGTGATTAATCTTTTTTAAATCTGTATAAAGCAATTTCACCAAATAAATTTGGCAATATCTTTAATAAAAAATTTGAAGAATAATTATGATTTAACACTTTTTTTTCAATAATCGTAATATCAAGATCTTTGCAAAAATTTTCAAAGTCATTAAATGTGCATAAATGTATATTTGGCGTATCAAACCACTTATTAGGTAATGACTCAGATATTGGCATACGTCCTAGAAAACCTAGTTGAAATCTATTTTTCCAAAAACCCATATTTGGAAAAGTTACTATTCCTTCCTTTGCCACCCTCACCATTTCTAAAATTATAGAATTAGGATCCTCATTTTCTTGAAGTGCTTGCGTCATAACTGCATAATCGAAAAAATTTTTCTCAAAGTAAGTATCTAAGTCGTTGTTAAAATCTGCCTGAATTACATTTATATTTTTTTTAATGGACTCTTGAACTTTTTCGATATTCTTCTCGAAGCCGTACCCTGATGAATTTTTGTTTAACACAAGATATTCTAGTAACGTAGAATCACCACAACCTAAATCTAGGATAGTTGAATCTTCCCTAATCCAATCTGATATTATTTTAAAATCTTTTCTTTTCATTTTATAATATATTACTCATAAAGTTTCTCAGTACACCTAAATATTGCGGTATTGGCATTAAAAATGCATCGTGCCCATTATTTGATTCGATCTCAGAATACGAAACATTTTTTCTTGCCTTCACAAGAGATTTTACAATTTCATGTGATTTGGATGATGAGAACCTCCAATCACTAGTAAAAGACACTACAAGAAACCTTGCTCTCGTTTCTTTAAATGCTTGCGATAAATTGCCACTATATTTTTGTGCTGGGTCAAAATAATCTAATGCTTTAGTCATCAATAGATATGTATTTGCATCAAATCTTTCTACAAAAGCTTGTGCTTGATACCTTAAGTAGCTTTCAACTTGGAAATCTACATCGTAACCAAAATGAAGCTTTCCCTCTCTTAAATCCCTTCCAAATTTTTGACGCATTGAGTCATCTGACAAATAAGTTATATGCCCAAGCATTCTTGCGATACTCAAACCTCTTTTTGGAACTACTCCAAAATTATTATATCTTCCATCATGAAATTCAGGATCTGTGATAATTGCTTGCCTGGCAACTTCATTAAACGCAATATTTTGAGCTGATAATTTTGCTGCTGACGCTATTATAATTGAATTCTTTATTTTATCAGGATAACTAATTGCCCACTGCATGGCTTGCATTCCTCCAAGACTACCGCCAATTACGCATGCCCAAGCTTCGATACCTAGGTAATCAGCTAATAACTTCTGGCTTTTTACCCAATCATTTACCGTTACTATCGGGAAGTCTGGACCGTATTCATTTCCTGTATTTTTATCAACTGTATTGGGTCCAGTTGAGCCCATACAGCCACCAATATTATTTAGTGAAACTACAAAAAATTTATTTGTATCAAATGGCTTTCCTGGGCCTATGCATGAATCCCACCACCCAGGTTTTTTATCGTCAATACTATGATATCCAGCAGCATGATGATCACCAGATAAGGCATGGCAAATTAAAATTGCATTATTTTTTTCTTGATTGAGATTGCCATAGGTTTCATAAATTAAAGAAAAATTATCTAATGTTTTTCCACAGTCAAGATCAAGACTCTGCTCAATATTTACAAAGCTTGGTTTAACTATACCAATAGAGTTATCTTCAAATTTGTGCTGCATATAATAATCCCATAATTTCAGTTTTAAAATCATCTTCAGGATATGCGGGATTTGGGTTTACTAGAGAATATTTTCGCTTTAGCTGTATTTCCTCACCCGCAAGCTGACTTCAAATCGGTGTATCAAGAATAATATATATGAATTTTGAAATATATACAAATACAACTATAAAATAATAGACACAAGATTTTGTGCAAAATGTATTAAAACTAACGCAATTATTACAGAAAAATCTATTACACCAACTGAGGTTGGGATGAATTTTCTAATAATAGATAGTATGGGGTTAGAAATTTGATAAATTATATCTAATGCTGGATTTCTATTTGATTGAGATGATTGTGAAAACCAGCTAGATATAGCTAATATAATAAAGATTACTGTTAATGCATTTAATAAGCTAAACATAGAACTCTTCAATGAAAATAATACTAATTTTTCAAAAATTATACTACTACCTACTAATGTACTTTGTAGATAAATATTTAAAAAATGGCAAATACTAATTATTACAAAACTAGACAACTCAAATTTACCAATATTTGGCAGAAAAAATAAAGCCTTAATTGGGCTTGTAATTTTAATTATTGACTGAGTAACTGGATTTTGTGTATTTGCACTAAACAAGGCCAGAAAAATTCTTAATGTAAATGCCAATATAACAAATGATAAAACCATATCTATTATAAATCCGAGTCCTGAAAATGAGTTTGACATTATTTTTCCTTATTTTGAAATTTCAATTGATTTATTTTTTGCACTTTCTATTGCTTTTTTAATAGTCTCTGATAATTTATTTTCTTCAAATATTGTTATTGCAGCTTCAGTTGTTCCACCTTTAGAAGTAACCTTTGAGCGCAATTTTTTTATATCTTCATTCAAAAATAACATTTTTGAAGTGCTATTTAAAAGGTTTAACACCAATAGTGATTTTTCTTCCGAGGTTATACTCTCAAAATCCCCACTATCTATTATAGATTCAATGAAATACATTATATAAGCTGGACCACTTCCAAATATAGATGTGAATAAATGCATCTCATTCTCATTTATTTCTTTAACATGACCAACAGTTTTAAAGATATTCTTTATAAAATCTTGCTTACTAAGCTCAATATTATTTTCCACACATATACCTGTAATGCTTTCATTTATTACTGAGCATAAGTTTGGCATAGCTCTTATTACATATATATTTTTATTGATAATTTTTTTTATTGCTTCTATTGTTACGCCTGCTGCTATTGAAACTATTATTTGGTTATCTGAAAATATCTTAATATTTTCATTAATAGATGATTTTATATCCGCTGGCTTAGTACATAAAAAAACTATATCGAACTTGCTCTGAGAAATTTCACCTGATTTTTTAAATTTACACCTATCTAACTTATATTGAGAATTTTCTTTATTATGAAAAATATATAAATCATCAGACAAAATATTTTTATCCGAAGCAAGAATGCCATTTATTAATGCATTCGCCATATTTCCATAACCTATAAATGCTAACTTCATTTTTCTCTTTCGCCAAATATTGCTGTTCCAATTCTAACTATTGTTGACCCTGATCCTATTGCCTCTTCATAATCAGCACTCATACCTATTGATAGTGTGTCTAACTTGTATCCTTTTTTCACTAGATCATCAAATAGGCGTTTGATTTTCTTAAATGCTAAATTTTTCAAATCGTTATCTTTTTGGAATTTTGGTATAGCCATTAGACCTCTTATATTTATCTGACTCATACTACTACACTCTTTTATAAAATCTTCCACTTCACTGATATGAATACCTGATTTAGTCTCTTCGGAATCAATATTTACCTGTATGCAAATATTTATTTTTTCTTTGGCGCTATCCCTATAATTATTGATTTTTTTTAGAGTAGCTATTTTAGCAACACTATGAACCCAATCATAATTTTCTGCTATTAACTTTGACTTATTACTCTGTATGCTTCCAATATAGTGCCATACAATTTCTAAATCACGAAGTTCTTGTATTTTACTAATAGACTCTTGTAAATAATTTTCTCCAAAATCTGTTTGCCCAGCTTGATATGCTTCTCTTATACTTGAAGTGCTTTGTTGTTTACTCACAGCCATTAGAGTAACGCTATCTTCTGCTCTATTAAAATCCAGCAAAATTTTAGCAATATTTTTTTTGACTTCTAAAATATTTTTTTTGATTTTACTCATACTAATGATTATCTTTTTTCATAAACAATTTTTCCATTACAAATTGTTTTTTCTACTTGTGTATTAAATGTTTTTCCAATGAAAGGATTATTTTTTCCAGAACTTAAAATCTGCTTATCATCAAATAACCACTCTTTTCTTCTAAAGATACATAAATCTGCTGCTGATCCTTTTTTTATAACACCAGCCTCAATACCTAAAGTATTTGCTGGGTTTATTGTAACTTTTGCAATCGCTGTATTTATATCTATGATTTTTAAATCGACTAATTCCATTAATAATGGCAAAAGTATCTCTATTGTTGAAACACCATGTTGGGTATCAGAAAATGGGGCTTGTTTTGCATCCTTATTATGTGGTTGATGGTCAGAGCATATAGAGTTTATTGTTTCTTCTGAAATAGCTTTTTGCAAGGCAGCTAAATCTTCTTCTGTCCGAAATGGTGGCATAACATGAAAGTCACTATTAAAATTAGTTATAGAATTTTCGTCAAAAAATAATTGGTGAATAGCTACATCACATGTCAAAGGTAAATTTAGTAATTGCGCATTCTTTATTAATTCTACTGATTCTGCACAAGATATTCTACACAAATGTAATTTTACTCCTGTTAATTTCATTAGTAATATTGCCTCAGCAACTGCTACGGACTCAGCTTCAGAAGGTATGCCTGGTAACCCTAATTTATTAGAAATTTTCCCTTCATGAGCACATCCATTATTAGCTAAATAATTATTCTGTGGTTGATAAAAAATTGTAATATCTTGCCCAGCAGCATACTCCATAGCTCTTCTTAGAACTAATGAATCTCTTATTGGGTTTAGACAATTAGTTAAAGCTACCGCTCCAGATTCTCTTAATTCCACCATAGAGCTTAGCTTATTTCCATCAAGTCCTTTTGTTAGCGCTGCTAATACCTTAACCTTACATATACCAATATTATTAAAAATTTCTTCCACTAGTTTTATTTGCGCAGGAGTGTCTATAACTGGCTGTGTATCTGGCATGTAACAAACTGTTGTTACTCCTGAAGAAACTGCTGCTTTTGACTCGCTCGCAACTGTAGCTTCTTTCTCTAATCCAGGCTCTCTAAATCTAACGGATAAATCAACCAAGCCAGGGCAAACTATACAATTTTCTGCTTCTATTATTATTGGCGAATTTAACTTTTTATTATCTTCGTCAATTCCAATAATAACCCCATCTTTAATATAAATATCATGCACACCAGAAAACTCTCCTCCTGGATTCACTAAATTTCCTGACTTTATGATTAAATCATTCATTATTTCTCCGCCTATGGTTGCATAGATAATGATAAAATCGCCATTCTAACAGCAATGCCGTTCGAAACCTGTTGCAGTATTACAGACCTATCACCATCAGCTACTTCTGAACTTATCTCTACCCCGCGGTTTACTGGACCTGGGTGCATAACAATTCCATTTTTGGCTATCATACCCAATCTCTTAGGTGTAAAACCATAAAGATTATAATATTCGTGTTCGTCTGGTATAAAACTTGAATCCATTCTTTCATTTTGCAATCTTAACATTATGACAACGTTACAATCTTTTATACCTTCGTCCATATTCACATACGATGTTACACCCATATGCTCAATACCTTTTGGAAGAAGTGTTTTGGGTCCGATGACTCGTACATCAGGCACCTCAAGAATCCTTAAGGCATGCATCAATGATCTTGCTACCCTAGAATGCAGAATGTCCCCTACTATAGCTATTTTAATTTTTGTAAAATCTGGGAAATATTTCCTGATAGTAAAAATATCAAGCATCGCTTGAGTTGGGTGAGCGTGTCTTCCATCTCCGGCATTTATAACACTGGTATTTTGAGATACATTTTTTGATATGAATTCTGCCGCTCCTGATGATGGGTGCCTCACTATAAACATATCGCAATGCATTGCCTCTAAATTCCTCAAAGTATCTAGGAGCGTTTCGCCTTTCTTTGTTGCACTAAAATCTATATTAATATTTAAGAAATCTGCTGATAATCTCTTTGCTGCAAGTTCAAAAGTAGTTCTAGTTCTTGTGCTTGCCTCAAAAAATAAGTTTATAATTGTTTTGCCGCGTAATAGAGGCACTTTCTTTACAGGCTGCCCAGAAACACCTGCGAATGATTCCGCTAAATCTAAAATATCTAAGATTAGAGATTTTGGGAGATTCTCTATATCTAGAAAATGTCGAAGATGTTTTTGAGAAACGGCATTGTTTTGATTTAAATTTTTTTCTTTTAAATCCCTTTTTTCATTTTCACTCAAATTACTTTCCCCCTAATTTTCTTTATCTATTATTTCCAAAATTATTGGATCAGGACCCAATAATTTAATATTTTTATTATTATCTAATTCCAGTGTTTCTCCAATAATATCTGCAGCTATAGGTAGCTCTCTGCCATTTCTTTGCACCAATACAACTAATGTCACTGAAAGTGGCCTTCCAAAATCAAATATCTCATTTATGGCTGCTCTAGTAGTCCTACCTGTAAAAAGCACGTCATCAACTAGTATGATATGTTTTTCATCTATAGAGACAGGCATTTCGCTAGGCTCGACCTTTGGATTCACTCCTACTCTACTAAAATCATCTCTATAAAAACTGATATTGAGTGATGCTGCTTTACCCTTAAAACCTAAAGCTTTGTGCAGCCAGTCAGCAACCCAAGCTCCGCCTGTGTGGACACCAATTATTATAGGATTTTCGATATTGTTTTTTAAAAGATATTCCCTTAGAGAATTCTCAATCTTTAGAAGTAGGTCTGCTGTCTGTTCTTTTGAATATTTCATTTTCAAAATAAGATTGTAATATTATTGTTGCTGCAATTCTATCAATTTCTTCCTTATTAATCCTTTTTTTTCTACCTGCTTTCATTTGATGGACTAGCTCAGACTGAGCATAATTAGATGAATAATCTTCATTATAGAAAAAAATGTCTAAATTTAGATTTTTTTTTAGAGTTTTTTCGAAATGTTTGATTTTTTTATTGATTTTTTGATCAGAAAAAATTTCCGGCATCCCAATTACAATTCTATTAATTTGCCATTCATCTACAATTTTAACTATCTCATTACAAACATTTTCATAACCATGATTTTTAATAGTTTTTAATGGTGTTGCAATTTTACTTTCTGAGTCACCAACAGCAAGACCTATTCTAATTTCTCCAAAATCTATTGCCAGAACTTTAATCAAGCTCATTTACAGCTTCCCAAAACCTCTTCCCAAGATCTATGTTATGAAAATCATTTATTTCTGCTAAACAGGTTGGGGACGTTATATTTACTTCCGTAATTTTATTACCTATCATATCTATTCCTGCTAAAAAAATATTTTTTTCAAATAGAAATTTAGCTACTTCTTTGCAAATTTTGATTTCTTCTTGTGTTAAGTTATATTTTTTAATTGAACCGCCAGAGGCAAGGTTTGCTCTATGATCATTATTATTGGGAACTCGTATAACCGATTCTTCTATGACTTTACCATTTATAACTATTATTCTTTTATCGCCTTCGATTGCATCAGGTAAGTATTCTTGAGCTATAATATAATTTTTCCATGAGCAAGTCATGTCCTCAGCGATAACATTAAAATTTTTATCAGACTCGTCTATTAAGTAAATAGACTTTCCTCCCATTAAATTCAATGGTTTTAAAATAATTTTTTTATGCTTCTTTTTAAAAAGAGAAAGTTCATTTTTGCAACAGGTAAGTATTGTGTCTGGTATATGGTTTGGAAAATTTAAAGTAATTAACTTTTCATTATAATTCCTTAAAGATGATCCGGTATTCAGCACTTTTACATTTTTATTTTTTACCATATCTAGAATGTATGTAATATAGATATAATTATTATTTACTGGTGGGTCTAAACGCATTAAAATGATGTCAAATTTTGATAGCTGAATTTTATTAGCTTCTAATTTCTCATAAAATATCTTTTTTTCTTTGTGTAATTTAATTCTTGAAATGCTGCCAACAGGCTCACATGAATTTATTGATAATGATCCAGGGACCATATAGTAGAGCTCATGACCGTATGCTTGAGCTGAAAGCATTAACTGATATGTTGTGTCCTTTTTTATATTTATAGATTCTACGGGATCCATAATTACAAGAATTTTTTTACTCATTATCTTCACTATTTTTCATTATTTTTATATATGCGAATGCTGATATTGCAGCTGTCTCTACTCTTAAGATATTAGCACCTAAACTAGCTGAAGAAAAATTTGATTCTTTTGCATACCCATACTCTTCATTGCTAAAATCCCCTTCTGGCCCTATTAAAATAGAGCATGACTTTACCTTATGATCATATATTTTTGATAACATGTTATTTGACTTTGTATCTAGTACTATTTTTTGCTTCTTGTCACAGCTTTCAATATATTCTTGAAATGAAATAATATTTTTTATCTCAGGTGTATATGATCTCTCAGATTGCTCACACGCACTTATAGATATATTTTTCCAGTGGTTGGTTTTTTTTTCTGAATCTATTTTTTTTTGATTAAAGAGTGAGTTTTTGGAAATTATTGGTTGTATTGAGTCTATACCTAATTCTGTTAATTTTTGAATTATTAAATCTGAACAAGGATTTTTACATACGCTGAAAGCTATTTCTATTTCTGAATCTTTCTTCTCAATAAAAACTTTTTTTTCTATATATATTTCAAAATCTTTATTTGTTATTTTTTTTACATAACCGTGATAATTGAAACCTGAATTATTAAATAATACAATAGATTGCTTTTCTTTTACTCTTAAAACTTTTGACAAATAATGGTAAGATTTTTTTTTTAGAAACACTGAAGAATCTGCATCTAAAGACTCCTCAGTATATAATCTAATTAAGCGCACTATTTAATTAATATCTATAAGTATCATTCTTAAATGGACCTTTAACATCCACGCTAATATAATCAGCCTGCTCTTTAGTTAACTTAGTTAATGTTGCTCCAACTTTTTCAAGGTGAAGTCTTGCCACCTCTTCGTCTAAAATTTTTGGCAAAACATAAACTTCATTTTTATAGTTTTTAGAATTTTTCCATAATTCAATTTGAGCAAGAACCTGATTTGTAAATGAAGCTGACATTACATAACTTGGATGTCCTGTTCCACAACCTAAATTTATGAGTCTTCCCTCTGCAAGAAGGATTATCTTCTTACCATCTGGAAACTCTACATGGTCAACCTGTGGTTTTATGTTATCCCATTTACATTTCTTAATTGAGTCAACATCTATTTCATTATCAAAGTGGCCAATATTACATACAATTGCTTGGTCTTTCATATTACTCATATGAGTATAGTTGATAATTGATGCGTTGCCTGTTGCTGTTACAAATATGTCTACTTCAGATATCACTGATTCTATAGTAACAACTTTAAAGCCTTCCATAGCTGCCTGCAATGCACAAATAGGGTCTACTTCTGTAACCCAAACAATAGCACCAGCATTTCTTAGAGATTGTGCTGACCCTTTGCCAACATCGCCAAATCCACAAACTAAAGCTGTTTTCCCTGATATCATTACATCTGTAGCTCTTTTAATTCCATCCACTAATGACTCTCTACATCCATATAAATTATCAAATTTAGATTTTGTTACAGAATCATTGACATTGAAAGCCGGAACCTTAAGCTCATCTTTTTTTATCATTTCGTATAAACGATGAACTCCTGTGGTTGTTTCTTCTGATAAACCTTTGACTTCTGTCAGCATTTTTGGATATTTCGTGTGCATTATAGAAGTTAAATCACCACCATCATCTAAAATCATATTAGGCTTCCAAGAGGGCTCGCCTATGATTGTTTGATCTATACACCATAAGTATTCTTCTTCTGTCTCACCTTTCCATGCAAATACTGGTATTCCTTTTTCAGCCATTGCTGCTGCCGCATGATCTTGCGTTGAATATATATTACAAGAAGACCATCTTACGCTTGCTCCAAGACATACTAGAGTGTCAATGAGAACTGCAGTTTGTATAGTCATATGGAGACAGCCTACTATTCTTGCGTCTTTTAGAGGCTTTTCTTCGCCATATTTATCTCTAAGAGCCATTAAACCTGGCATTTCTGTCTCAGCTATTCTCATTTCTTTATGACCCCAGTCAGCTAAAGAAATATCTGCTACCTTATAATCTGGTCCAATTTTTTCTACTACTTTACCCATTTCATCACTCCGTTATATTAAACTTTTAATTTTTTCAACCTGATCGGTTTTTTCCCAAGAAAGACTTAAATCACTTCTTCCAAAATGTCCGTATGATGCGGTATTTTGATACATAGGTTTCAATAAATCCAACATTTTTATTATACCCCATGGGCGCAGGTCAAATACCTCATTAATAATCTGTACAATCTTTGACTCGTCAAGTTTTGATGTTCCGAATGTATCTACGCTTATAGAAGTAGGCTTCGCAACACCTATTGCATAAGATACCTGAATCTCACATTTATCTGCTATTCCTGCAGCAACTATGTTTTTCGCTACGTATCTAGCAGCATAAGCAGCTGATCTATCTACTTTTGAAGGATCTTTACCGGAAAATGCACCGCCACCATGTCTAGCCATCCCACCATAAGTATCAACTATTATTTTTCTTCCTGTAAGACCACAATCTCCAACTGGTCCTCCGATTTCGAACAAACCTGTTGGGTTAATGTGGACTATAGTCTCCTTATTAAGGTACCCTGAAGGAAGCACTTCTTTTATTACTTGTTCATACACATACTCTTTGATATCTTTTTGACTGACCTCTGGAGAGTGTTGCGTTGAAATCACAATAGTATCTATAGAGTAAACTTTCCCAGACTGATACTTAAAAGTTACCTGGCTTTTTGCATCCGGCCTTAACCAATTAACATCTTTTTCTTTTCTAAGTGATGCTAACTTATGGACTAATCTATGTGCATAGGTAATTGGGGCAGGCATTAAAACATCTGTTTCATTATTTGCATATCCAAACATTAACCCTTGATCACCAGCTCCTTGTGATTCATTATTTTCTCTATCAACACCTTGTGCTATATCAGCAGACTGATGTCCTATTTTATTTATAAACTCTACTGTACTGGAATCAAAGCCTAAATCTTTCGAGTTATAACCTATATCATGAATTGTTTTTCTGACAATTTCTTCATAGTTAATTTTTGCAGAAGTTGTTATCTCTCCAGCTAAAACAATAACTCCTAAAGAACCCTCTTCAGACTTAACAAGAGTTTCGCAAGCAACCCTAGCCTTTTTATCTTTTGCCAAGGCCGCATCCAATATTGCATCAGAAACCTGATCGCATAATTTATCTGGATGGCCTTCTGATACTGATTCTGAGGTAAAAACTTTTCCTGTCATAACTGCTTCCTAAATTCTAATTAGTTGAGAATAATATCACAATCAATTCTTTTGGGCTATAAATACAGCCCTACAAACTGGGGGGAAACCCTCTATTGTCCTACCATCTGGTAAGATAAAATCTTTAAAGCTTTTTCCTTGGATCCATTTTGTGGCTCTCTGCTCAGAGGTATCAGTAAAGTGCTCATTTACACATTCTGTATTTTTAAATCCGCTTATATTCATTAATTTAATCAAATTATCTTTAGTGAAAATTGTCCCTATATTTCTCATTCCAGCAAAAGTCTCGCCTTTTTTAATATTTATATTATCTTGAGTTAAAGAGATGATCGTTTCTAAGAGTACAAAACCATTTCTATTAAGTAATTTATTTAATACACTAATGTGATCCTCTGGTTTTTTTGAATGGTACAAAATTCCCATTGATAATATTAAATCAAAATCCATTTTTTCTTGAGAAAACTCTTCTGCTGAACAAGGCAATACTATTAATTCTTGCACCTTATTCGCATAGTATTTTGTAGCAAGAAATTGCATTATATATAATGGCGTTTTATCTAAACCAACCACTACTTCAGGCTCTAGATTCATCAGCTTGTAAGAGTAATAACCATTACTACAACCTAGATCAGCAATTCTCATGTTTTTATTCTTCGGCAAATAATCTTTTATCCTTTCCCATTTATTTTCGCAACGCCATTCAGAATCAACTTCCAGGCCAAATAAATTAAATGGGCCTTTTCTCCAGGGACTAAGTGACAGTAAAGCGCTCTCTAAAATTACCTTTTGTAAGGAATTTATTTCATTGGATTTGCCAATAATAATTGCTGGGTCTGTGAGACAAATATGATTGGTATTAATTTCAGGGAGAAGATCAAGAATACCTTGCCATTCTAATAAATTCCCATGGTTAAAAAAAATTTTGTTAGTAGTAAAAATATTAAAAATATCGCTGTATTCTTTCAATACTTCTTTAGAATATATATTTTTATTTTCTAGGTAAGGTAATATATTTATTTTATTAATACCCACGATACAAAGTTGTAACATTGAAACCATTTATAAAATTTCTTACAGCCAATATCCTTAAATCTTTCTTCGTGTATTTGCTCGCTTTCAATTATCATTGTTTCTGAAAGAGCTATTTTTTTTCTATCAATTTCTTCTTTTGTGTATCCGTTATTTTCTTTAAAAAAGTCATGAAAATTTTTAAAAAAAATGTCGTCTGAAGTCTTATCTAATTTTATTTTTTCTGTAATGATAATGATTCCATTATCATTGAGCTGGGAAAATATTTTTTTCAATAATTCTGTTCTTTTTTTAACCAATATAAACTGTAAAGTTAAATTTAAAATAACAATTGAAGAGTTATTTATTTCAACATCTTCAATATCAGAGTTTATAAATTTTATTTCCTTTCTATCTATGCTTTTCTTACATATATCTATCATTGCTTTAGAAGAATCTACAGCGTATATCTGCACCTCAGTATTTTGCACCTTCTCTAAAATAGACAGTGAGCATGCGCACAAGGAGGATCCTAAGTCATATATTTTAGTATTTGGTTGATAAAACTTTTTTGATAATACGCCTATATTTTCTATTAAAAATTCATACCCTGGAACTGATCTATTTACCATGTCCCCAAAAACATTAGCTACGTCACTGTTAAAAGTAAATTTATGATTTTTTGGAAAATTACTTTTATATAAATTATCTTTTTTAATATCTTTCATATATTTATATTTTAATTACTTTAACTTTTTTATTTTTAAACGAAGTGTATAAAGGAATTCCATTTTTATATTTTGGAAAATCTTCACCCTCTATTAATGGAGCCATATATTTTCTGCAAGCACTAGTGATGTGGTAACCATCTGTTGTTATATAATTTTTCGGCATTTTCTTCTCTACATTTGCAACTCTATTAAGTGGTACTGCTGTTAACTTCCATTTATATGGGTTGCTAGAAGTTCTTTTAATGCTCGTCATAACAGCATTTTTGCCGCTTACTGCTAAATCTACAGCATAGGATCCTAACTGGTAAGCTTGCTCTACATCTGTCTTAGAGGCTATATGTCTGGCAGACCTTTGTAGGTAATCTGCGACAGCCCAATGACATTTATAGCCATTATTAATTTTAATTAATTCAGAAAGATATGGGGCTACACCACCTAATTGAGCATGACCAAAAGCGTCTTCAATACCGCTTTCAGCTAAAAATTTACCTCGTTTATTTTTTGTTCCTTCAGATGCCACGACAACACAATATCCATGCCTTGCTACAGTTTTTTTAACATTTTTTAGGAATGATTTTTCATTAAATACAATTTCTGGAAATAAAATAATATGCGGTGGATTTTTTCTAGAATCACTGGCAAGAGCTGATGAAGCAGCAATCCAACCCGCATGCCTCCCCATTACTTCCAGAATAAAGACTTTGGTTGAGGTCTCACACATAGACTTAACATCAAGCCCCGCCTCTAAGGTTGAGATTGCTGTGTATTTTCCAACAGATCCAAATCCAGGAGAGCAATCTGTTAATGGTAAATCATTATCAACTGTTTTTGGAATCCCAATACACTTGATATCAAAACCTTTTTTGCTGCAGTATTCTGATATTTTATTTGTTGTATCTTGAGAGTCTCCGCCACCGTTATAGAAAAAATAACCAATATTGTGTGCCTTAAAAACTTTTAAGATTGTTTCGTAATCAACTTCATTTTTCTTATAATCTTCTAGTTTATACCTACAGGAACCAAAAATTCCTCCTGGTGTGTATTTAAGATTCTCTATATCTGAATTACTTTCGAATGAGGTGTCAATCAAATCTTGGTTTAGAGCCCCTAGTATTCCATTTCTTCCTGCATAAAGTTTATTGATATATTTTTTATGTTTTCTAGCTGCCTGAATTACTCCGCATGCACTTGCGTTAATAACGGACGTTACTCCTCCGGACTGAGCATAAAATGCATTTTTCTTTATGTTTTTCATGAAAATTAATCAGCTGATTGTTTAAATTATCACATCATTTTAGCATAGTAAGATAGTGTTGAGAGTAAACTTGGTCAATGTTTTTTATGGGTTTATACAAGTTACTTATTTGATAATTCTCACATGCGAGGTTATATTTAACTTCTCTAAAATGATAATGAACTTTTTAAGGATTTCATATGCAGATTATATTACTAGGTGCCCCTGGAGCTGGGAAAGGTACTCAAGCACAATTTATATCAAAACATCTAAATATACCGCAAATATCTACTGGCGACATGCTGCGAGGCGCCGTAGCAAACAAAACAGAACTCGGCTTAAAAGCTAAAGATCTCATGGAGAAAGGTGAATTAGTTCCTGATGAATTAATACTAGATTTGGTCCAAGATAGAATTAATGAAAAAGACTGTATTAATGGTTTTTTATTTGATGGCTTCCCCAGAACTTTGGAGCAAGCCAATTCTTTAAAAGAAAGGAATGTAAAAATTGATGTTGTGATCGAAATCATGGTGGATGACTTGGAGATTATTCAAAGAATGAGCGGAAGAAGAGTACATTCAAAGTCAGGGCGTACTTACCATATTGAACACAACCCACCAAAAGTAGAAAACATTGATGACGAAACTGGAGAGGCTTTAATTCAAAGACCTGATGATACTGAAGAAACAGTCAAGAAAAGGCTAACCATATACCATGATCAGACTTACCCTCTAGTTGAATTTTATAAAGATATATCTAACGCTGAGTCTTTAACATCTTACGTAGAGATCAACGGAATAGGTGGTATAGACGCCATTCAATCCCAAATCCTTAGTAATATTGAAAAATTGCGATAAATACTGCCTTTTAAGTAGATTATGAGTTGTATATATATAAATTCTTGGGTATTATTCACAACCTTACATAGGGTTTAATATTATGATGACAAAAACAACAATTAGTGCAAATAAAGAAACGGTAACAAGAGATTGGTACGTTATAGATGCTACTGATAAAATACTTGGACGCCTTTGCACCGAAATTACTGACACACTAAGGGGTAAAAACAAACCTTCTTACACTCCGCATTGCGATACTGGGGACCATGTTGTAGTAATAAACGCTGAAAAAGTTAAGGTATCAGGAAATAAATTTGAAGATAAAATGTACTATAGACATACTGGGTACATAGGTAACTTAAAATCTATAAACTTTGCAAAACTACAGGCGAAAAAACCGGAAAGCATTATTGAAAAAGCTGTTAAAGGTATGATGCCAAAAAATAAATTAGGTAGCGCGATGATTAAAAAACTCCATGTTTATAAAGGAACAGAACATAATCATCATGCTCAAAAACCAATAAAAAAGGAAATATAAGATGGAAAATGTTTTTTACTCAACTGGCAGAAGAAAAGAGTCAACAGCTAGAGTTTTTCTATCAAGAGGAACTGGAAAAATAACAGTGAACTCAGATCCACTGGAAAAATACTTTGGTCGTGAAACTAATATAATGCTTGTGAAGCAAGCGTTAAAGTTGACAGAAACATTAGATACAACAGATCTAAAAATCACTGTAAAGGGTGGCGGTTCAACAGGTCAAGCTGGCGCAATCAAACTTGGTATTTCACGTGCTCTATTAAAATTTGACGAGACACTAAGACCTTTACTCAAAAAGAATGGTTTTCTTACAAGAGACGCAAGAGTAGTTGAAAGGAAGAAAGTTGGTCTTCGTAAAGCGAGAAAAGCCGTACAATTCTCAAAAAGATAATTTATATTTTTTCTACATTAAATACATGTGTAAATATATTACACTGAAGGTTACAACTGTGCGTATTAGTAGATACATCAAAAATTCTTTATTTTTAAATAAAAGTAAAAAATCTATTGTCCAGGCCATAAAGTAACCAAAAGCTAGTAATGATAAATTATTAGGGAATGATAAGAAAATAGCTGAAAAAGCAATTATTGATGGCGCTACACTTAGGTAAAATAATTTCGCATTTTTCTCTACACTATTTCTTCCCCAGTTAATTGCGCCTATAAATGATAAAATAATTGCACTATAATGGATAAAAATTGCAAGACCGTGATCAAAATCATAAGTTTGCAAATAGTAGATTGCGGCGGCAAACGGGCTAATGCCGATTAGCATTAAAGCTATAGATGTTTTACTAGTATATTTTTGATTAGTTATCATGATATTAATTTTAAACTGTTAAATTTTTTTTGAAAGGGAAAATTATGCCGATATATGAGTATAAATGTGAGAGCTGTGGACATCAATTTGATATTATTCAGAAAATTTCTGATGAAAAACTGACATTATGTACAGAATGTAATAAGCATGACTTGAAGAAACTAGTTACTGCTGCCGGTTTTAAGCTAAAAGGAACAGGTTGGTATGAAACTGACTTTAAAACTAAACCCAAAAAATCTCCTGAGAAAACACCTAAAACTTAATCAATTCATATGATTTATTCAAAGCTTGGGCACACAGATATAGAAGTTAGTAAAATATGTTTAGGTACTATGACGTTTGGAGAGCAAAACACTGAGAGTGAGGCTCATGACCAGCTAAATTTTTCTCTAGAAAATGGTGTTAATTTTATTGATACGGCAGAGATGTATCCAGTTCCACCTAATGCAAAAACACAAGGTCTAACAGAAAAGTATATAGGTTCGTGGCTGAAAAAAAGCAATAATAGACATAATGTTATTATTGCTTCTAAGGTTACAGGTCCAGCCCCAGATTTTTCATATATTAGAAACTCTCTAAAAATTGACAAAAAAAATATAGAGCAAGCAATCACACAAAACTTACAGAGATTAAATACTGACTATATTGACTTATACCAGATTCATTGGCCACAAAGGCAAACAAATTATTTTGGGCAATTAAATTACAAATATAGCAAAGAGAATATAAATGAAATTACTGACAATTTAAATGAAAGCTATGAAACATTAAATGACCTGATGATTTCTGGGAAAATAAGATCTATCGGCTTATCTAATGATACATCTTGGGGCGCTATGAAATTCTTAGAAATTTCTAAAGAAAAATCTTTTGAAAAAGTTGTTAGCATTCAGAATCCATATAGTTTATTAAATAGATCTTATGAAATTAATATGGCGGAAATTGCTGAAATGGAAAACATAAAATTATTAGCATACTCTCCACTAGGTTTTGGTATGTTAACTGGGAAATATATTAATAAAAAACCAAAAAATTCGAGGCTTTCTTTGTTTAATAGATTTGATAGATATAGTAATAAAAATTCAAAAAATGCAACTATAGAGTATGTTGAGATAGCTAAAAAATATAATATTTCACCCACACAATTAGCTTTAGCATTTGTAAACCAACAACCTTTTGTAACTAGTAATATTATTGGAGCAACTAATCTATCTCAATTAGAAGAAAATATAAGCAGTATTAATATAACTCTAGATGAAGAAATATTAAGTGAAATTGAGTCTATACATTCAAATCAACCAAACCCTGCGCCTTAATGAGATTATCAAAATTTTTAGCTCATGCTGGTTACTGCTCTAGAAGGGAAGCAGAAAAATTTATCAAAGCTGATAAAGTAATTATTAATAATAATATTTGCAATGATTTCTCTTATCAAGTTGAAGCTGAAGATACTGTATTTATTAATGGTACTCATATATTACCTCAAACCGAAATTGAGCTTTATGTTTTGAATAAACCAAAAGGTTATATAACTTCTAAAAAAGACGAGCTAGATAGACAAACAGTCTATGATCTTCTTCCGGATGATAAAAGGCATTTAATAAGTATAGGTAGATTAGATTTCAATACAGAGGGATTATTGCTGTTTACAAATAATGGTGATTACGCGAGGTACTACGAACTTCCAAAAAATAGAATTCTAAGGACTTATAAAGTAAAAGTGTTTGGGGATATTACAGATTTCATTCTTGAACAGATCAGAGAAGGTGTTGAGGTAGATGGAATTACTCATAACGTAGAAGATATAATTTTAACTAAAAAACTTAAATCAAATAATTGGTTGAATATCCAACTAACTGAGGGTAAGAATAGAGAAATAAGAAAAATTTTCGAAAGCTTTAATATTGTTGTTAATAGAATAATACGGACACAATACGGAGATCATTCTATTGATAATATGCAATTAGGTGAGTTTAAAAAAGTAACAGCAAAAAAAATTTCTATGTAGTTTTTTTTAACTTGTATACCTCTGTTTCACTACTAACCAATACTAAATCTGCGCTCCTCATTGCAAAAAGACCAACAGTAAGTACGCCGGGTATTTGATTTAAATCTTTTTCCATACTAATGGGCTCTAAAATATCCATATGATTAATATCTAAAATAACGTTACTATTATCAGTGACAAATCCTTCTCGCAAGACAGGCATTCCTTTTTTCTTAATAATTTCTCTAGCAACAAATGATCGTGCCATAGGGAGAACTTCGAGCGGCAATGGGAATGACCCTAGGATATCAACTACTTTAGATTCATCTACGATACAAATAAACTTCTTAGATGCACCTGCAATAATTTTCTCTCTTGTTAATGCGCCACCGCCACCCTTAATTAATTGGAGATTTGAATTTACTTCATCTGCTCCATCAATATATATCGGGATCTCACTAACATCATTTAAATCTAGAACTCTTATTCCATTAGCCTCTAGTTTTTTCTGGGTTGAGATAGAACTCGCAACTGCGCCAGAAATTTTATTTTTCAGCGGTTTTAGGTATTCAATAAAATAATCGACTGTAGATCCAGTGCCCACACCTACAATGTCATCGTATTCTATAAATTCTATTGCTGCTTGCGCCACTGCTTGTTTTTTTTGTTCTGCGTTACTCATTAATATTTCACTAAATGATAAGAAAATATATTATAATTCATATATGCCGTATTTTGTATTTAAATATCACGATAATAAATTTAGGTCTGTAGATCATATTGAGACTTTCGACGCCTATAAAGACGCCAAAGTATTGGTGAAAGATATGCGTGTAAAAATGTCTCCTGATAACCCAGATACCTATAAAATAGTATTTGCCGAGGATATTCTTGAAGCAGAAATTTTAATTATGGAAAAAAGAGATGCTCCCATACTTAGAGAATGGGAGAAATAGCATTTTTACCTACCTACTCTTCTAAATTATGTCTGTCGATAGACGCCTTAGCCTCATCATTTGCATAAAACTCTCTGATACTTGCCACACTTTCTGTTCTATTCGCTCCAGAACCCACTAAAACTTTTTCATTTTTATCTACAGCCCAGAGAATATATGCTGTAAAATTTTTTAAATCATCAGGAAACTGTTCGTCATGAGGTATCCCGGTGTGCTCTACCTTATCTCCTTTTTTTCTTAGACCTTGTTTTATACTTAGAAGTACTTTTTTTAAATCTTCAACGCTCTCGCCATTCCATTGACCGACAACTTCTCCATTTTTTGATACAATATCATCTGACATCTCATTACCCCTATTTTTTTGTGGGGATATTACAACAATTAGGCTTATCTTTCAATAATATTTAACTATGAAAAAAGAAATTTCTCTTAAAGAAGCTACATTGTATTGGCTAAAACTAGGCTTTATTAGTTTTGGCGGTCCGGCTGCGCAAATTAGCATGATGCATGAGGAAGTTGTTGAGAAGAGAAAATGGATTGATGATAAAAGTTTTTTCCATGCCTTGAATTTCACTATGATACTTCCGGGGCCAGAAGCACAACAATTAGCTATTTACTTAGGTTGGATAATGCATGGAAGAGTTGGAGGATTAATTGCTGGAACTTTATTTATTTTGCCATCTTTTTTTATTTTATGTTTATTAACTTATGCTTACATTCATTATTCAAATAATATTTGGGGCGAAGGAATATTGTATGGAATAAAAGCTGCTGTCATAGCAATCATATTCGCAGCATCTATTAAAATAGCTAAAAAGGTTCTAAAAAAATCATATTATTGGGCAACAGCAATTTTAGCTTTTGTTGCAATAAATACCTTGAATACCCCTTTACCAGTTATCATTATAATTGCAGGTCTTTTTGGCTTCATATTTTATTATTTTAAAAATAAAAACCATGAAACTGTATCTGTAAATTACTTTAAAAATAAAATAGTAAAAAATTCTACCTACACTTTATTTAAAGCTTTATTTGCTTGGTTTATTGTATTTCTAGTAGTTCTTGCGACAAATGAAAATGTACTAATAGAGCTCTCTTTATTTTTTAGTAAAGCTGCATTAGTTACATTCGGTGGCGCTTATGCATTATTACCTTATGTTTTTCAAAACATCATTGAATCCCAAGGGTGGCTAACTAGCCAACAAATGATAGATGGATTAGCACTAGGAGAATCTACGCCTGGGCCTCTAATTATGATAGTTACCTATGTAGGCTTTATCGTCGGCTGGTACAGTGATGTAATCAGCCTAGGATCACCACTCACTATGGCTCTTTTATGTGCCCTAATCGCTACTTTCTTTACTTTCTTACCATCTTTTGCTTTTATTTTTATTGGGGCGCCTATTATTGAACTGACTAAGACAAACAAAAGTTTAGAGATTCCCTTAAATTTTATTACTGCTGCCGTAGTTGGTTTAATAGCTAACCTTGGCTATATGCTTGCATATAACTCATTATGGACAGATAATAATGGAATAGAATATTTTGATATTCACCTATTGATACTTATTGTTTTTAGTTTATTAGCTTTAACAAAAGCGAAAGTTGGAATACTTCCGCTAATAATAACTTTAGGGTTAACAGGTATGATGATGAAACTTTACTTTTAAAATTATGAAAAATACTATTACAAAAAATAAATATGTTGAGTTTACTTACTCTATTTTGAATGAAAAGGGAGAGATCATAGAGCAGGTAGAGGTTCCTGTAAACTATGTGCATGGCGTTAAGATGGGTTTATGGCCAAAACTTGAAGATGCTCTAGAAAATAAATCAATAGGTGATCAAGTAGGTGTATCTTTTGAGCCAGGAGAAGTTTTTGGAGAGGTGGATGAGAGTCTAATATTTGAAGACGACATAAAAAATGTACCAGAAGAGTACAGGCAGATTGGTAAAGTGGTGGAATTCCAAAGCGAGTCTGGAGACGTCAAACCTTTTACAGTTACTAATATTACAGACTCTAAAATTATCTTAGATGCTAATCACCCATTAAGCCATATGAAGATAAACTTCAATGTTAAAATTTTAGATATTAGAGAAGCAACTGAGGCAGAAGTTAGCGCGTTAAACGAAGTTACTGAAAGTTAAATATTTTCGAACAAACTCTCCACGAACTCAATTTCACAAGTATCAAACCACTCAATTCCTGAATGTTTTTGTGATATTTTTTTTGAGCAATCTAAAAAACACTTACAAATATCATAATTTATTTTATTTTCGCAAGATAAATATTTCTCATTACTATGTAAGTCCCAAAATAATATAAATTTTCTAACAAGGTTTTTTTCAATAAACCTATTTGCTTTTGACTTTTCTTTTTTCCCGCCTCTTGTAATTTTTTGTAAAGTTTCAGACATCTTTAACAATTTATAACTCATTGAGCTTGCGGGGTGTGGCATACCCTCAAGTAACTTACTTGTTTTTTGTAAATTAAAAATTGACTCAATATATATTTTATTCCTTTCTTCTATTGTATAACTATTATTTTCACTTAATACTAAAATCATAAAATCGTTAAAAGTTTTATGTAACTCATGTGAAATTTTATCACTTACCTCAACATTGAGGCTATATTTTTTCTGTAATGATAAGCAAAAATTTTCATCGAAAATATCTTTTATCTGGAATAATGCTGTCAAATTCAAGTCCTCTATTCTTTTTTTTATTATATATTCAAATTATAGATATTTGATTTTTTTTTAAATAATGCTATATTTAAATCTGGTTATACCACGCAAGAACATGCGTAACAAGTTCACTAAAATAATTAAATTTCTTATTACGCTTAGTGGGGTAGTTATGCAAAATCAGGTTTATCGAGGCATCATATACCAATCTTTTGCTTTACCCGTTCAAAGCTTAATTCAAACTGTAAAGCTTCATTATAGAGGCATTATATATAAAGGTTTTGCTGATAAAAAACAAAGTGCTAGTGAATCGATGATGTGTTATCGAGGTGCTGTTTACATTAAAAAAGTTTTTTAGTAGGGCAGAAGTTGAGATGCTATATTAGTTGAGGTTCGCTCCCGATTCTTGATAGCATCTTGATTTTTTTTCTAAAATATTGATGAGCTAAGTTCGTTAACTGCCTTCAACATATCTGGGTCATCTGTAATAGCTTCTGAAATTGAACATCTGCATGCTGTAGCTGGACTTACACCCGACACTATTAGTTTTGCTGCATGAACCAGAAGCCTTGTGCTGGCACCTTCATCTAATCCGTTGCCTTTTAAATTTCTTGTCATTTGAGCAAACTTTACTAGCGACATACTTAACACACTATCAGCGCCAGTTTCGCTCTCTATGATTGACTGCTCTACTTTTGCCTCAGGGTAGTCGAACTCTAATGCTACAAATCTTTGACGTGTGCTTTGCTTTAAATCCTTAAGAATACTTTGGTAGCCTGGGTTATAAGAAATAGCCATACAGAACTCTGGAGTAGCCTCTAAGACCTCACCAATCTTTTCGATAGGTAAAACCCTTCTGTCATCACATAATGGGTGTATTACCACTGTTGTATCCTTCCTAGCCTCTACGATTTCATCTAAATAACATATAGCTCCTGATCTTACTGCTCTTGCTAATGGTCCATCAATCCATACTGTATCGCTTCCAGCGATAAGATATCTCCCCACTAAATCAGATGCTGTTAAGTCATCATGACAAGATACCGTTATAAGCGGTCTTTTTAAACGCCATGCCATGTATTCCATAAATCTTGTTTTACCACAGCCTGTTGGGCCTTTTAGCAAAACTGGTAATTGATTTTTATAAGCGCTCTCAAAAACCTCAATCTCATCTTTGACAGGATGATAATATGGTTCCTCACTTATTATATAGTCTTCTGGCTTGAAAGAATTTGCGTCCATTATTTGTTTCTCAATGTTAAAGCATAAAATTATATTACTAACATAATAATGGCAAGCTGTTTATTATTTATATTTTAAAGAAAAGTAAAAAATCTCTAATTAAAACCTAATTAAAGCAATATGGAATTATATCCCATACTTGATCTTTTATTTCAATTTGCATGAAGCAAGGCCCGCCATCGTTATTTCTAGTATGTCCGCAAGCCCCAGGATTAATAACCCAAGGCGTTTGCTCTTGATCGCAAACTTGAATATGTGTATGACCGTATATAATAATATCTATATCGGAATATTCTTCTCTTAATTTTTGGTGTTGCGGATGATGACCAAATCTATCTCCATGCTCTATAACTATAGATTTTCCCTTTATATTGGTTTTCTCTACAGCATTTAATTTTGATATGATTTTTTTATCGGCGCTATCTTGATATTTTTCAGGTGTGTCATTATTTCCAGCAATACATATTACGTTGTCACAGTATGTTTCAAGATCCTTGATGATCTTGGTGTCACAGATATCTCCAGCATGGATTATACAATTAGACTTTTTTAAATAAGGCCTTATATAGTTACTTATTTCTCCATGAGTATCGGAAATAACAGAAACCGTATATAGATTACCCATTTAGTATAGACCTATAAAAATTCTAATAAATAAAATGCGATGCAGTACTGATCTTAAAAGATTGTAGCTCCAAAGACTTTAACATTATCATCCTCAAGACCTAAAACTAATCTTCCTAGATAATCTCCGGGGTACTCATTGCTATCAGTACTATTCTGCTTATATATGACAGTAATATAATCCTTCCTTCTTAGACAACCAATTGGATTCGCTTCTTCTGTCAGTGTGGATAATAACTTATTATTAACCCATTGTTTGCCAATTTCAATTTCATGCGCGCCTAAAAGCATCGTCTCTGAAAAATGTTTAGTAAAGCCCCCGTAATCTTGCTTATTGGAAGCTTGCACTAAATTGACCCATAAGGGATTAGCTATTTCAAATATTTCGTCGTCCGTTTTTTTCATAAATTCCATTTTAACCCGCCTTTTTTTTCTCCTCATCTACTATATGATAAAGCGGTGCTTTTTCCATAGTAAATTTTCCAGTTTTTGGATCACGACGAGATAATGTTAAGCAATGCCAGTTCTCATCATCAAGTTTCATATGATCACCTCGGTAATAGTATCCAGGCCAACGTGTTTCTTCCCTAAATAATGTATGCTCTGTTACACACTGAGATACTAAAGCACGATGTCTTAACTCCCATCCTCTCATAAGTTGATGCAAATCTTCAGCACCAATATTCTCTAAATCTTCTTGTAGTATTTCTAAATGATGTAAACCTTTTTTCAGCCCGACTCCATTTGTCATATAATTACTTGTAATACCACCACAATTCTCATCCATAATTTTTTGCAAACGTTGTAAGCCTTGGATCGGTAAGATGTAACTTGGGGATACTGTCCCTCCTGTTATTTCATTTCTTCCAATAGTGTAGTTATCTAAAGGCTTAAATACTTCTTCTTTAAAATCACTGATTTGTTTTTCAGAAACACTTGGTTTATCTTTCATATCATTTATATATTGAACGGCAGCTTTAGCAGCAAGACGTCCTTCTGTAAATGAACCTGATGAGAATTTATGAGCTGTTCCACCAACGGTATCACCAGCACCAAATACGCCATCAACTGTCATCATACGATTATAACCCCAGAAATATTCTTTTGGGGATAAGTCAGACGGACCACTTACCCAAGCCCCAGAACAAGTTGCATGAGAGCCCATAACGTATGGCTCTGATGTTGTTAACTCTGGATTTTCATATTTAGGATCAATATCTTGTGAGGCCCATACTACAGCTTGACCAACCGTCATACCTAAAAAGTTTTCCCACCCAATAGTTTCTAAATGAGGGTCCTGGAATGCTTCCATAGTTACCATATGAATAGGACCTCTTCCAGCCTTAACTTCCTCTAAGAAAGCATGATTTCTCAAGCAAGTTGGAGTAGGGGTATGATCAATATAATCACCAACCATTTCTTTAGTATGGTCATACCATTTTGACTCATACTCGTCACCATAAGCATTTTGTGTGTAAGTTTTAAGATGTAAAAAGTATGCTCCAACCGGACCATAACCATCTTTGAATCGACATAACACAATTCTGTTTTCCATTTGTGTCATTTTTGCACCCAAAAGAATTGGTAATGCATAACACGATCCAGTACTCCATGGCGCGTACCAAGTACGACCCATTCCCTCACCAACAGAGCGAGGTTTAAAGATATGTGAAGCACCGCCAGCGCATATAATTGTCGCTTTTGCGCGGAATACATGGAAGTCACCTGTTCTCATATTGAAACCAACAGCACCACCACAACGATTATCATTACTTTCATCTTTTAGAAGATGAGTGATCATTACACGATTATAAATTTTACTCGCAGATTTTTTTGCAGCTTCCGCTACGATTGGTTTATAACTTTCCCCATGAATCATGATCTGCCATTTTCCTTCTCGCTGATACTTACCTTCTTTGTTTTTCATTAAAGGTAGGCCCCACTCTTCGAACATATGAACAGCTGAGTCAACATGGCGAGCCATATCAAGAGCTAAATCTTCACGAACCATTCCCATTAAGTCATTTCTTGCATAACGCACATGATCTTCTGGTTGATTTTCATTCCAACGAGTTCCCATATAACAGTTAATAGCATAGAGTCCTTGCGCTACAGCACCACTACGATCTATATTCGCTTTTTCTACGCAGATGATGTTCATGTCGCGGCCCCAGTATCTAGATTCAAAGGTAGCACCAGTTCCAGCCATTCCACCACCAACTATTAATACATCACAATCTTCGTAAACTGTTTTATGTTTAGCCATTAGTAGTACACCCCTTGTTTAAATGTATCTTTCGCACGAGATGGTAGACCATCTGGATTAATTAATTTTGCGTCTCTGTTATCGCCAATTTTTAAATAGTCTGGCTCATTAAATAATAATTGCGACTCATGAGCAGCCTGGTCAGGCACTTCAGCTTCTGCAACTTTATGGATGTGTTTTCCCCAAGGCTTAGTTGTAATAGGAGAAACAAAGTTTTTTTCTGTTCCATTTCTAAAGACTATTTTCCAAGAAATTGTGCCTTTTTCTTCTTCTCTTAGAACTCGAACTTTGTGACCCATAGGAGCAAAGTCAGCATATCCTCGAACATCAATTGCATTTTGTGGGCATGCTTTTACACACGAATAACACTCCCAACAAAAATTTGGTTCTATATTTACTGCACGTCTTATTGTTTCATCGATATGCATAATATCTGAAGGGCAAATATCTACGCAATGTCCGCAACCATCACAACGGGTCATATATACAAATGTTGACATAACTTTTTCTCCTTTTTCTTGCTAAATAATATGTTAATTAAAAATACTTTACTTATAAATCCTTTAATAATGTTTTGGTGACTCACGTCTAATTCCTAAACCAAATTGCTTCGGTGCGTCTGCAGGCTCTGGCAAATTATCATTTGAGCCATCAGCTTGCGCTAAATGTTTTTGAATTGCTGCGCCAGGTTTATAGAACATATGAGCGAACTTAGACCAATAAACTCCCCCGAATAAAACTGTATTCGAAAGAATAAATAAAACTAAAAATAAATTATTCCATGCTGAACCTTCAGCTTGCAAGTAAGACCAAGCTAATCCAAATGTAGAAGTTATAACTAATGCGAGTACAAACAAATCTGCGAAGATAACTTTATACCATTTGTGTCCTTCTGCTGAGACATCAACTCTTAAGAAAAACCAGAACCAATAAGCTCCTAAGCATGTCATTGCTGCACCTAAGTGCCAAAGCTGTGAAATGATTACAGGTGTTTCAGATATTGGTGTGGCGTATTTAAATACTAAAATTGCTGAAGTAACCCAAAATATAATTGTCCCGTACATTCCTAGTAAATGAGCAACTCTTCTTTTCCACCCACAAAATTCGCCTGATGTTAAAACATCATATGCTACTGTTTTTGCGATGATCTCTGCTTTTTTCCCTGCACTTACGTTAACTGTAGCTCTTTCTTTTGCTTTTTTCGCATCATTGAAAAAGTACTGAACATTCTTTTTATGCATTATATCAAGAAGAACGCCACCTACTGTTAAAGCAGCCATAGCTATTAGAAAGCCTTGCAAAGCAACTGTTGGTATTAAGTTCGATAGTTCTACGAACGGATTAATTGAAACAAATGTTGGCATATCTCCTCCCGTGTATGTCAAAATTTTATTAGACGTCTTACGCGTCCTTTTGTATGCTTGTACTATATCTTACAAAGATTGACTAAAGCTAATAGCAAAATTTTAACCAACTATAAAAAAAACTTATAATGTCTGAGACCTCAACACCTGTATGCACCTTCGGAGAAGATGCTCATAAATTTAATCTAAAATGTACCAACGAACAAATATGGACCCTAGATAAACTTAAAGGAGAACGTGGATTATTAATATTCTTTATTTGTAACCACTGCCCGTTTGTTAAAGCTATACTTCCGAAATTAGTAAGGATCACCAATACACTTGTTGATCATGGTATAAATTCTGTTGGTATTATGTCTAATGATCCTAATGAATACACCGAAGACTCATTTGAAAATATGCATAAGGTTGCGGTAAAAAATAAATTTTCTTTTCCTTATTTATATGATGAAACCCAAGAAGTTGCTAAAAAATATGGTGCTGTTTGTACGCCTGATTTTTTTGGGTATAACGAGATGCTTAAATTACAGTATCGAGGACGTCTAGATGCTACGCGCATGACAGAAGCAAGTAATGATTTAAAACCAGAATTGTTGGAAGCTATGATACAGATTAGTCAAACTGGTGAAGGACCTGTAGAACAAACACCGAGCGTCGGTTGCTCTATTAAGTGGAAATAAAATAAATAAAAATATATTTTCCCTGGATTTTTTACGACCCTTTATTCTCTAAGGTCTCTTTTAGTAAATCTTCCTGGCTTCCCCATTTGTCAGTAAAATCTTTAGGGGACTGATGATATGACTCTTCGCTATTTCTATGGTGGTGAGGGCAAAGCGGTATAACTTCATAATTAGTGGCCTTCTTTCCCATCCCTGTATTACTCATTATGTGGTGTAATTCCGCAGGGCTTCCTGGAAAACCCATTTTTTCGCAAATAATGCAGCCTAATTCTGCAACTGACCTCATGTGCAATTTTTCTGCTTTTGTTTTTGATTTTTTTGCCATTTTAAATTCTGCTGGTATCTATAGATTTTTTCTATTTTATATTACTTTTACCAATTCATCCCAATTAGTTGTGTATCTAGGTGATCGATGCTCACATTTTCGGGCCCACGGATGTTCAACTCCTTGTGCCGCAAAACGAATTGTATCTTGGCCCATGGTGATATTCATTTGATCAATTGTTTTCATTAATTGACTACGAACTTGTGTTTCTTCCGAATCAAACATTTCCATTTGTTTGTATGTGGAGGGCACTATATCTAACAGCATGATTCCGGCCTTGTGATATTTATACCCTTTAGAATAAATTTGCTCTAAGCATTTTCGTGCTGCTTGAATAATTAAGGTTGTATCATCGCTGGGCTCCATAAAGCCATAAGTAACACCATTATCGTATTGCGGATCTTGACGACGAAAAGGATTAGTTCTTAAGTAAACATAAATGCCTTGGGTTTTACTATTTTGTGCGCGTAGTTTGTGACAGGCTCGTGTTGTATAATTTGCTACAGCATTCATTAACTCTTTTTTATCTTCAACTAATTTTCCAAATGACTTTGAGGATGTAATATTTTTTTTTGCCATCACTTCTTCTAATTCTAAGCAATTCGCTCCTCTTAACTCTCTTACTAATCTTTCGCCTACAACTGTAAAATGTTTGCGGGCCCAGGTGATATCTACGTCTCTTAATTTTAAAGCAGTGTTGATACCCATCTCATTTAATCGCTTAGATAATTGGCGCCCAACTCCCCAAAGATCGCCTACTGGAAAAGTAGCAAGCACTTTATTTTGTGTTGTTTTTTTACAGATATTAAACACACCACTTTCAGTATGTTTTTTTGCTATGTGATTCGCAACTTTCGCTAGAGTTTTGTTAGGTGCAAGACCAATAGAAACCGGAATCCCTGTCCACTGCTTAACAGTTTTTCGTATTTCCAAACAATACTTTATTAAATCTAATCGCTGAAATTCTTCTAAACGTAAAAAAGCTTCGTCAATAGAATAGACTTCCATTGAAGGAGTGAACTGACGTAATGTTTCCATCACGCGCTGCGACATATCACCATATAATTGGTAGTTCGAGGAAAGAATAATAGCCTTCTTTTGCTCTAGTAATTTTTTATACTGAAACATTGGTGCCCCCATAGGTATGCCCAATGATTTAATTTCATTTGAACGGGCGATAATACATCCGTCGTTATTTGATAATACCGCCATGGGTTTTTTTTCTAAAGCAGGATTAAAGACACGTTCGCAAGAGCAGTAAAAATTATTACAATCGACTAACGCATAAACTGGATCTGGTTTGAGTGATGGCATGCATTAAACCGCATGAATAACATTGGTGACGACTCCCCAAATATGAACTTCATCTTCCTCACTGACTAAAATTGGTTGATAGTTTTCATTTTCTGGAGCTAAATAAACTTTACCATCTTTCTTAACATAGCGTTTCACAGTAAGTTCATGCTGAATGGCAGCTATTACAATTTTTCCAACTTGTGGCTCAATACTTCTATCTACGACTAATAAATCACCATCATGTATTCCTGCATTAATCATTGAATCCCCTGAGACACGTACAAAGAAAGTGGCGCTCGGAGTTTTAATTAAATGACTATTCAAATCAAGCTTGGTGTCCATAAAATCATCGGCTGGAGATGGAAAGCCGGCGGATACTTTTGATGCAAACATTGGCAAGCTGTATTCTTCTGAATCTTCAGACTGAATAAAATCTCTAACTTCACCTACCATATGTTCTGGCACTCGGATTGCTTTGGTTGGAGAACCATAAAGACTCTTACGTCCAGCACCTGAGCGTTTGCCACCTCGTTTTGAAGATATATTTTTGATTTCGTACATAATCTAAAGATACTGTAAATAATAGCGTATGTCAATTAACCTAAGTGGCCAGTTTTAACAAATATGAGCGCGCCTTCTTCCTTGGTAAAGGGTGTGTGCTGACTTAAATGCGGACTCCTTAACCATGAGCCTTTCGGGTATGCTCCAAACTCGTCATGGAATACTCCCTCTAAAACTAAAATTTCTTCACCGCCCCAATGCTGATGTGGGTTAAAGACCGTATTAGGTTTCCATTTCACTAAAGCAGCGTGTTCGGTTTCAAAATTATGTAGTGGCATAACTGATAATCCGCTCACTAAACCTGGGAGCCAAGGCTCTTTATTTGTATTAATTTTTACCGGCTTCACATCATTATTTTGAAACTGACGTAACTTAACAAATAGTACGCAGCCTGATTCGCTATAAGGATTATGAGATGATCCTTTTGGATTTCTAATATATGTGCCTTTTGGATAAGAGCCAAATTCGTCAGAGAAAACCCCATCTAAGACTAAAAATTCTTCACCACCATCATGTATGTGTTGATCAAACTTACTGCCTGGTGAAAACCGTACTATGGTTGTAGCAACAGCTGACTCGCCTGCGTCATCCCTTTCAAGATGAAGGCGCTCAACGCCATCAGCCGGTGACTTATGCCAACTTTCTTCTGTAGAATTAACACAAACATATTTTGTAAAATCTTGATTGATACTCATATAAAATTTAAGCTAATTGGTCTAATGGCCATCTTGGTTTCACTTCACCCTGTAAATCATACACTTGACCTGCCTCATATTTTTTATAACCAGCATAAGCAATCATCGCACCATTATCTGTGCAGAATTTCTTTGTTGGGTAATATGCTTTAGCATTTATTGAATGCGCAAAACTAGTTATTTTTTCTCTGATAAACTGATTGGCACTCACACCACCTGAAATAACAATTGATGGATAACCCTCTTCATCATATGCCCGTTTTAATTTCCCAACCAAGCAATCTGTAACTGAATTTTGCAGCTCTAGTGAAATATTTTTTCGTACTTGCTCGGTTTTTTCTGAAGCATTCCATGTAAGCATGATATGTGTCTTTAATCCGCTAAAACTAAAATCACAATTTGGTTTATTTAATACTGGGCGGGGAAACTTATAGCTACCATCGACACCCTCTTTTGCTAATTTTTCTATCAAAGGCCCACCTGGATAATCAAGTCCCATTAATTTTGCTGTTTTATCAAAGGCCTCACCCACTGCGTCATCTAAAGTTTCACCCATGATTTCATATTCACCAATAGCTTCAGCATTGACAATCATAGTGTGTCCGCCAGAAATCAATAAACCAAAAAATGGGAAAGATAGCTCAGGGTATTCCATAAATGGTGCTAATAAATGGGCCTCAACATGATTAACTGAAATGATTGGTTTGTCTGTTATATAGGCTAAAGTTCTTGCGAAAGTTGAACCTACCAATAAGCAGCCCTTTAAACCAGGCCCAGCAGTATAGGCTATCAAGTCGATATCATCTAAAACTTTGCCTGAGCTCTTTAATAGGTTTGTAAGTAACGGTAGTACTCTGTCAGCATGGTCTCTTGAAGCTAATTCCGGCACTACACCGCCATAATCTTTATGGATCTCGATTTGACTAAACAGTTCATCTGCTATCAGACCCTCTTTAGAATCATAGAGCGCCAGACCAGTCTCATCGCAAGATGTTTCGATACCAAGAACTAACATACTATATATCCCACTTTGTTTTGATTTTTCTTCATACAACTGTATAATCCCATCACTAACTTATTTAAAGGTAAATTATGCCAAGTATTAAAGTAAAAGAAAACGAACCATTTGACATAGCGATCAGAAGATTCAGACGCGCATGTGAAAAAGCAGGTGTTTTAACTGAAATTAGAAAAAGAGAGTTTTACGAAAAACCTACTTCTGTAAGAAAGAGAAAAGCAGCAGCAGCAGTGAAAAGAGTTCATAAAAGATCAAATAGAACTGCAACTGGTAGAAGAATTAAACTTTATTAATGTCTAATCCACAAGATACTAATTCCGCTCTAAAAATACAGATCACAGAAGATAAAAAATCTTCTATGAAAAGTGGCGACAAAAAAAGACTAGCTGCTATTAAATTAATACTTGCTGCTGTTCTAAATCAAGAAGTTGACACAAGAAAAGTTTTAACCGATGAAGATATTTTTGCAATCTTAAAAAAATTATCTAAAAAAAGCAAAGAATCCCTAGGTCATTATCAAGAAGCAAATCGTGCTGATCTTGCGGAGCAAGAAGAATTTGAATTGTCTGTTTATAAAGAATATCTTCCCGAAGATATGTCGCAAGCAGATGTTCAAAAAATGATTGAAGATATCCTTTCAGAAAAATCTATATCTCAAATGAGCCAAATTGGTCAAGTTATGGGCGAGCTAAAAAAACGTTCTAATAATAGGGCTGATATGGGTTTCGCTAGTAAATTTGTTAAAGAAAAGCTTTCTTAATCAACATATAAGTTATATTCAAGCCTTAATTTCTCTATATCTATTGAATGCTAAGCAGGTTAGTCCTATAATTACTACATTAAATATATACGTTCATCCTAAAAGGACGGAAGTAAGCCGAAAAGCTGAAGGAACGCACCAAACTTTAAGCCTAGAGTTTGGTGAAATTATCATCAAATTCTGAGTAAGTTTAATTTTTATAAGCTTGGTGCTACGAATATGAAAAATGCAATGCAGTTTTTAGATGTTAAAAGAGAAGAGCCTTCTGTCCAAAAAGCAGAAGTTAGGATCTATACCTATGATGAAATATATTCTAATTTCCCTGCAGAAAAAGCTTCTGAGCAAGCCGGAAGATGCTTAGATTGTGGTAACCCATATTGTGAATGGAAGTGTCCAGTTCATAACTATATCCCTACCTGGTTAGACCTTATTCGAGATGGAAAAATTATAGAGGCCGCAGAAATGTCTCATAAAACTAATTCTCTTCCAGAGATATGTGGACGAATATGCCCTCAGGATAGATTGTGTGAAGGTGCTTGTACACTAGAAGATGGTTTTGGTGCTGTTACTATCGGATCAATTGAAAAATATATTACTGATGAAGCATTTCGTCTTGGCTGGAAACCAGATATGTCTAATGTCATTAAAACAGACAAGACTGTGGCAATTATAGGTGCAGGACCAGCTGGTCTAGCATGCGCTGATATCTTGACTCGGAATGGTGTTAAAGCAAAAATATATGATAAATATTCTAGAATCGGTGGGCTGCTAACATTTGGAATACCACCCTTCAAGTTAGATAAAGACATAGTTGAAAAAAGAAAAGAAATTTTAGAGGGTATGGGAGTTGAATTTATTTTAAATACCGAGATTGGTAAAGATATTGATTTTCAAGAAATCTATGATTCTCATGACGCAGTTTTTCTAGGAATGGGAACATACAAGCCAATGAAAGGCGGTTTTGCAGGGGAGGATCTTGACGGTGTTCACGAAGCATTGCCATTCTTAATTTCAAATATAAATAATGTATTAGAAATAGATAATAATGTTATCTCAATGGAAAAACAGAAAGTCATAGTTTTAGGTGGTGGTGATACAGCAATGGATTGTAATAGAACATCCATTAGGCAAGAAGCAGAAAGTGTGACATGTATCTATCGAAGAGATGAAGAGAATATGCCTGGCTCAAAAAAAGAAGTTAAAAATGCAAAAGAAGAAGGTGTAGAATTTTTATTTAATTATCAACCAATTGAGATTATTGGAGATAAGAAAGTAGAAGGCGTTAAAGTAGTCAAAACTAAATTAGGTCCGGCAGATGCAATGGGAAGGAAAAACCCTATTGTGTTGAAAAATTCTGAAAAAATTATTCCTGCTGATAAAGTTATCATAGCATTTGGATTTCAACCAAGCCCAGCTGCATGGTTTGAAAAACATAATATTGAAACTAAAGATAATGGGCTTTTAAAAATTGACAATGAATACTCATACCAGAGTACTAACAATAAAATTTTCGCTGGCGGCGACATGACTAGAGGTTCGGACCTAGTTGTTACAGCAGTATTTGAAGGTAGAGAAGCTGCTGAAAATATTCTGGATTACCTAGAGATATAAAAAATGGGTGAGATAAAAAATAAAAGAATACTTGATGTTTTAAATGGAATTCCTGTAGATAAGACACCCATTTGGATCATGAGACAAGCTGGTAGGTATTTACCAGAATATAAAAAAACTAGGGCAGAAGCTGGTAGTTTTCTAGATTTATGTAAAAACCCAGAACTAGCCTCTGAAGTAACTATCCAACCTATCAGAAGATTTGATCTTGATGCAGCAATAATTTTTTCAGATATTTTAACAATACCTGACGCGATGGGTCTTGAATTAAAGTTTAAGGATAATCATGGCCCCTACTTTGATAATCCTATAAATAATTTAGATGATGTAAAGGCGCTTAGTGAGAAAAATACAGAATCTAAATTAGAATATGTTGCTGAAGCTATTATTCATACTAAAGAAAAATTAAATAATGAAATACCATTAATAGGCTTCTCCGGGAGTCCATGGACCTTATCAACCTATATGGTTGAAGGATCAGCAACCAAGGAATTTAGAAAAGTTAGATCCCTAGTATTTAGTAACCCAGAAATACTTGAGCTCCTTACTAAAAAATTGATTGAATCAATTTCTGAATATTTGATTATGCAGGCTAAAGCAGGGGCAAATATTTTAATGATATTTGATTCATGGGGTGGCTTGTTAAATACTGAAAATTATGAGCATTTTTCCTTAAATCCAATGAAACAAATAATTAGTAATCTCAGAAAGAATGCAATTACTAAAAATATACCAATAATATTATTTACAAAAGGTGGTGGTGGGTGGTTGAGCCAAATATCTGAATCAGGCTGTAATGCTATTGGGTTAGATTGGTCAACTGATATTTCATCTGCTAGGAAAATAGTTGGTGAGAATATTTGCCTACAAGGTAATTTAGATCCTTGCTCGCTTCATGGGACAGAAGAATCATTAAAGGATGCAGCCTCAAAAATCGTAGATGGGTATGGTTTTGGGCATCGACATATATTTAATTTAGGCCACGGGATTGATCAATATGTAAACCCAGATAACCTTAAAATTTTAATAGATCACGTTAAAGAATATAGTAAAAAATACCATCAAAACTAAAAGAGTTTTTCTATCTCTAACTCATTTTTATCCACACCATTAATTTTATTTTTCTTACTAAAAGTATTCGGGACATTTTCTTTTCTAAAAACTTCTATTATAGAATTTTTTGAATCAGGCGATGCTAACAAACCATTTTTACTATCGATTTTAGCACTTACCAAACCATCCGGCTCATCCATATTAGATATAGGTGCGCCTTTTAATGCAGTTTTCATATAATTGATCCACATTGGTAGAGCGGCTGTACTCCCAAATTCTCTCTTCCCTAACGAAGTGTGATTATCGAACCCAAGAAAACTTACACCCACTATATCTCCATTAAAACCGCTAAACCAAGCATCTTTTTGGTCATTTGTAGTTCCTGTTTTCCCAGCAATATCAGGTCTTTTTAGCACCTTTGCTCTTTTTGCTGTCCCGTACTTAACCACATCTTTCATCATACTTACCATTTGATACACGTTTCTAGGGTCTAGATTTTGTGTTGCAAATCTCGGTAAACCAGCTATTTTTCTTAGCTCTGCAATTTCTTCAACGCTATCTGCGTAAGTGAACTGTAAAGTATCCAAACTCATATAATCACAGGGGTTACCACAAACTCTTATTGGGTTTTCAACATAAATAATTGCGTCATCCCTCGTTCTTACTTGCTCTATTAAATAAGGCTCGATACCATAACCACCATTAGAGAAGTTTGCATAAGATTTCGCTAGGTTTATAGGGGTAATTTCCCCACTTCCAAGTGCCAAGGTAAGATCTCTTGGGAGCTTTTCAGACAATATTCCAAATTTTTTCATGTAATTTATAGTGTACTTAATGCCGATATCATCTAATAATCTTATCGCTATCATGTTTCTTGATTTTGCAAGCCCATACCTTAACCTTGTTGGCCCATAAAATTTTCCACTATAATTTTTTGGTCTCCACGCGCCACTCACAGTATTTTCTTTAAAAACTTTTGGGGCATCATTTATTATCGAAGCAGGTGTGTATCCTTTATTTAAGGCTGCAGAGTATATAAATGGTTTAAAGCTAGACCCTGGCTGTCTTTTTGCTTGAATTGCCCTATTAAATTTACTTAATCTATAATCATACCCGCCGGACAAAGCTTCTATAGAACCACTATTAGAATTAATTGAAAGAAAAGCACCATTCACATTTGGGATTTGGGATAAACGCCACTTCTTTTGCACCTGTTTTATTCTTACTACATCTCCTATACTTAAAACTTGGTTAAAACTCTTTATTTTTTTTGTGTAATTAACATCAAGATATTGTTTTTTTATTATAGATTCACTTAGATTAATATCTAATAATTGATTATATTTTGAATAAACTTGTATCTTCTTAGAAGATACATTTAAAACCACAGCTGGTATATTATTATTGATTTCATAAAAACCTTTTAAATAATTGCCAATATTTTTCATTGAGGCATCAAGATCATGTTCAAAATCAGCATTTAACAACTCATTGTAATTAATTTTTGCTTCTGCGCCTCGGTACCCGTGACGAACATCATATTGCTCAATACTATTCTTCAGAGCTGTTTGTGCGCTTTTTTGTAGCTTACTATCAATTGTTGTAAATACGTCAAAACCTTTTGTATATGCGACTTCCCCAAACTTTTCCTGCATCTTTATTCTTGCCATCTCAGAAACATAAGGGGCTGTAAACTCTATTTTTGCGCTATTTAACTGTGCAGACACTGGCATCATGTACGCTGCAATATATTCATCTTGCGAAATAAAATTATTTTCTAACATCCTGCGTAGAACATAATCTCTTCTTTGTAGGGCCCTATTAGCATTAGAAATGGGGTTATAGTTTGATGGGGCTTTTGGTAAGCCAGCTATCATTGCCATTTGAGCTAAAGATAACTCTGATAATCTTTTGCCATAATAAACTTGTGCTGCTGCAGCAACTCCATATGCCCTATGGCCTAGATATATTTTATTCATATATAATTCAAAAATTCTCTCTTTGCTTAAATTATTCTCCATCTTATAAGCTAATAATATTTCTCTTAATTTTCTAATTATTTTTTTTTCTCTAGTTAAATAAAAATTTCTTGCGACCTGCATCGTAATAGTGCTTCCGCCTTGAGAAACTCTCCCAGTAGTCAAGAAACTCTTTAGCGCTCTGAGCAGACCAAAATAATCAACACCGTTGTGTTGATAGTACCTGTTATCTTCAGTTGCTATAAATGCATTTTTTAAATTATCAGGTATTTCTTCAAAGGTTACTGGTATCCTCTTTTTTTCTCCATAAACTGCAATTAGTTTTTTATCTTGGGTATAGATTCTCATTGGAATCTGCATTCTCATATCTTGAATTTCTTCTACTGTCGGAAGGCTATTAGACAAGCTTATGTATAAAGATATAAGCGCAATGGCTATTACACCAATTAAATATAAAGTTGGTTTTAAAGCTTTTTTTAAAAAAATACTCATACTAGTTGGTAGCAATAAAATTTCTTGTTAATATCTATATAATACTATTAAAAATAAAAATTATCTTGCCTAAACTAAAAAACAATATAATCCTAATTGGGCCAATGGGTTCTGGAAAGACCTCAATTGGTAAAAAACTATCTAAACTAATGAGTTGTGATTTCATAGATACAGATGCTCTTATCGAAGAAAAAACCGGCGCCAATATCTCAACAATATTTGAGCATGAAGGCGAAACAGGTTTTAGAGAGAGGGAGTCAAAAATTTTAGAAGAAATTATGACTTGCGAAAATACTATAGTGGGAACTGGTGGCGGTATTATATTATCTGAAATAAATAGGAAGATAATTATAGGTATGGGTTTTGTTGTATACCTAACAGCTAGTATAAAAGAGTTAGTCTACAGGACAGAATATGATAAAAATCGACCCTTGATTAGTGACGGTAATGCAGAAGCTAAAATAACAAACATTCTTAAAGAAAGGCAAGAATACTATGAAAATACTTCTAATGTCATAATTAGCACAGATAATTATGATACAGTAAAATTATCAAAAATTATTATCAAAAATTATGAAAAATATGCAAAAAATAATTGTTAAATTAGATAATAGATCATATCCAATTTTTATTGGTGCAAATATTTTATCTGACAAAGCTCTCTTTAATAATATTAAAGAAAGTAATTTTGCTTTAGTTACAAATAAAAAAATTAAATCCTTACATCTAAATAAAATTAAACATAATATTATAAAAAAAAATAAAATTATTTTAGGTGATGGTGAGAAATATAAAAATCAGGATAGTGTTACAAAAATATACAGCTACCTATTAAAGAACAAGTTTTCCAGAGACTCTTGTCTAGTAGCATTTGGAGGAGGAGTTATAGGAGATATGACAGGTTATGCAGCTGCTACATATCAACGCGGAATTAATTTTATTCAGATTCCTACCACACTATTATCAATGGTAGATTCTTCCGTAGGTGGGAAAACCGGTATAAATCATACCTTAGGTAAAAATATGATAGGTGCTTTTCATCAACCTGTTGCGGTTATTATTGATACGGAAATTTTAAAAACATTATCAAAAAGACAATTTAATGCTGGTATGGCCGAAGTAATAAAATATGGAATTATTAAAGATAAAATTTTTTTTGATTGGATAGCCAAGGATCATGAAAAAATTAAGGCGCAGGATCCAAAAAGTATTATTAAGATTATTAAGAAGTCATGTGAAATTAAAGCAAAAATAGTTTCTCTTGATGAAAAAGAAAAAAATATTAGAGCGCTTTTAAATCTTGGGCATACTTTTGGCCATGCTATAGAAAATAATTTAGGTTATGGGAAATGGCTGCATGGAGAAGCTATAGCATGCGGATTTTTAATTGCATCTTCTGTTGCTATTAAAAATAAAACTATGGATATTTCCGAATACAATAAAATAGAAAATCTTCTAAAATTATTTAATCTACCTACAAGGTTGCCGAAAAATTTAAATGTTAAAAAATTATTTGACACAATGCTTCTTGATAAGAAAGTTATAAATAATAAAGTGACTTTTGTGCTCCCAAAAAATATTGGTAGCGCCTACATCACAAATAAAATTTCTAAAAAAACTGTAATGGATTCCTTAAAACAGCATGTTGAATGATTTTGAAAATAATCTTGCCTCTTATGCTTTAAAATCTTCTGATACCTTGGGAAGAGAATATCCTGAGGATTCTACATTACTAAGATCTGACTTCCAAAGAGATAGGGAAAGAATTGTTCATTCAAGGGCGTTCAGAAGACTTGAATATAAAACCCAAGTTTTTGTTAACCATGAGGGGGATATTTATCGAACTAGATTGACTCATACTATTGAAGTTGCACAAATTTCTAGAGCAGCTGCTAGGGCACTGAATATCAATGAAGACCTTGCTGAGGCTATTTCATTAGCTCATGATTTAGGGCATACGCCGTTTGGTCATGCTGGCCAAGATATACTAAATTTGTGTATGAAAGATTATGGTGGTTTTGAGCATAATATCCAATCACTTAGAATCATTGATAAACTTGAAAACAGTTATGCTAGTTTTCCTGGGCTAAATTTATGCTTTGAAACGAGAGAAGGAATTTTGAAAAAATGTAATCAAGCTCGAGCTAGAGCATTAGGTGCGGTTGCAGTTAGATTTATTAATAAAAAACAATCTTCGTTAGAAGCTCAACTAACAAATGTTTGTGATGAAATTGCTTATAACAACCATGACATACAGGATGGTGTTAAAGCTCGTAAAATATTTGTCGAGCAACTAGAGACAGTTGATATTTTTCACGATCAGATGAAGATTGTTTTAAAAAAATACCCAAAATTGACTGGGTCAAAAATTATCAATGAAACTGTTAGGTTAATTATTAATTTGCTAGTTACTGATCTGATCAAAAACTCTAACAGCAATATTAAAAGTATAGGTATTGTAACTACTGAAGATGTAAAAAACTGTAGTAAAGTAGTGATTGGGTTCTCTAACGAGGTTAAAAAATTAAATATAGAGTTAAAGAAATTTCTTTATGCAAATCTATACAAACACCCTGATGTAGTGCAAATGACGAACCAAGCGAATCTAGTTATTAAGGATCTATTTTCAAGTTATATGAATGATATTAAGCTACTACCAAATGATTACTATCAATATAACCTTAAGAAAATTAATTCTGGCTTTAAGGAAAGAGTAATTTGTGATTATATTGCTGGTATGACTGATAGATTTGCGCAACAAGAACATGGTAAGCTATTTAATAATATTTAAGTAATATATATTGAATGAACACCTTTCTGGTTCTATAATGATTTGAGCGTTCATCCTTTATGTTTATAATTTAGGACGGAAGTAGGCTAAAAAGCTGAAGGAACGCACCAAACTTTAACCCTAGAGTTTGGTGAAATTATCATCAAATTCTTAGGCAAGTTATTACATAATTGAGCTTATTTCATGAAAGAAAAAAAGATAACTGGTTTGTACGACAAAAGCTTTGAAAAAGATAGCTGTGGTTTCGGCTTAATTGCAAATATTGATAATAAGCCTAGCCACTGGCTGCTAAAAACTGCAATCACATCTCTTGAAAGATTAGCTCACAGGGGTGCTGTTGGTGCCGATGGAACATCCGGAGACGGATGTGGAATATTGTTTAAAATCCCAGAATTTTTCTTTAGATCAATTGCCAACAAACAAAAAATTAATATAGCAAAGAATTTTGCTATAGGTATGTTTTTTCTAAACACAAACCCTAAAAAAAGAAAATCATCAATCAAGATTATAGAAACTGTTCTAAAAGATCATCATTTTGATCTGGCTGGCTGGAGAGTGGTTCCTACTAATAAAGAGATTTGTGGTCAAGATGCCCTGAAAACATTACCTTATATTTCTCAACTTTTTATAAATCCACCAGATGAAATAAATGCTAAAGATATTGAATCCAAGCTACTTATCATAAGAAGAAAAATAGAAATACTAATTTCTAAAACTGATGACAATATTTTTTATATATGTAGTTTTTCTTCAAAAGTAATATTATACAAAGGCATGGTTATGCCAAAACATCTTTCTCAATTCTTTTTGGATCTGTCTGACGAAACCTTAGAAACTTCTCTATGTGTTTATCATCAAAGATTTTCAACAAATACAAAGCCTGAGTGGAGTTTAGCCCAACCTTTCAGAATGCTAGCGCATAATGGAGAAATTAATACTATAAGAGCTAATAGAAACTGGGCGCAAGCAAGATCTAGTATATTTAAAACATCAAAAATTCCAGAACTTAGTGAACTAAAACCTCTTGTTTCTATGGAGGGGTCTGACTCAAAAAGTCTTGATAATATGCTTGAGGTTCTGACTTTAGGTGGAGTAAATTTATTTAAAGCTATAAAGCTGCTTGTCCCCCCAGCGTGGAAGAGTATCTCAGACAGCGATCCTGATCTAAAAGCATTTTATGAATATAATGCAAAACACATGGAGTCTTGGGATGGTCCTGCAGGAATAGTTTTAACGGACGGGAGATTTGCTGCCTGCATTACTGACAGAAATGGTCTTAGACCTGCTAGATATATCATAACAAATGATAGACACATTACAGTAGCTTCTGAAATTGGGGTCTATGATTACGATGAAGCAGATATTATTGAAAAAGGAAAGCTTGGCCCGGGCCAGATAATAGCTATAGACACCGAAAAATCAGAGATTTTATATACTGGTGATATAGACAACATCCTAAAAACAAGGTGTCCATACAAAGAATGGATGGAAGCAGGCGCAGAATCTATGCGCAAAATAATTCCGGATCAGTTCCCTAAGATAAATTTCTTCAATGAAGATAAAGTTAAGCAATATGAGAAAATGTTTAATGTTTCTTACGAGGAAAAAGATCAGATATTGAAGCCTCTCTCAAAATTAGGTCAAGAGGCTATAGGATCTATGGGTGATGATACTCCATTCCCAGTCATGTCAAATAAAACAAGATCTCTATATGATTATTTTAGACAGCAATTCGCTCAAGTAACTAACCCTCCTATAGATTCAATAAGAGAAAGCAATGTAATGTCGCTAGAGACTTATCTTGGCCCAGATTTAAATGTATTTGAAGAAGGCTCTAAACATGCACATAGATTGACAATAGAATCTCCAATTCTATCTTACAGAAAATTTAAGCAGCTTCAGGAATTAGAAAATAAAAAATTTACGTACACGATTTTAGATCTAAACTATGATAAAGAAATAAAGCTCAAAGACGCTATTAGTAATTTAACTAAAGAAGCAATAAACGCAGCAAAAAATAATAAAGTATTTATTATCTTAAGTGATAAAAATATTAAAAAAGATAAATTACCAATACATGCTTTACTTGCGACTGGCGCAGTTCATCATGCTTTAATTAAAAATGGCTTAAGAACGAGTATAAATATTATTGTAGAAACTGCTACAGCACGCGACTCTCATCACTGCGCTGCTTTGATTGGTTATGGGGCTACAGCGATATATCCATATCTAGCCTATCAATCATTAAATAACATGTTAATTAATGATTCTGATAATAGTAGGGCAGAGTTTTTTCAAGCTACAAGAAATTATAGACAAGGTATAAATAAAGGCCTTTATAAAATTTTATCAAAAATGGGAATTTCTACTGTATCAAGTTATAGAGGGTCACAATTGTTTGAGACTATAGGTCTGCACCAAGAAGTCATAGATTTATGTTTTTGTGATACCACCAACAGATTATCTGGGGCAACTTTTAACGACCTGAATGATGATCAAAAAAAATTAGCTAAAGATGCTTGGAGCCAAAGAAAAAATATAAGACAAGGTGGTTTATTAAAGTATGTACATGGTGAAGAATTTCATGCCTATAACCCAGATGTTGTAAAAACATTACAAGACGCTGTTAAAAGTAGTAAGTATGAAGATTATAAAAAATATAGTGAGATAGTTCATTCTCGAGATAAAATGGTTTTAAGGGATATGTTGGACTTTACAAGTCCCAATAAACCCATACCTTTAGATCAAGTTGAGCCTATAGAAGATATTCTTTTAAGGTTTGATTCTGCCGGAATGTCCCTAGGAGCTTTATCGCCTGATGCTCACGAAACTCTTGCTCAAGCAATGAATAAAATGGGTGGTAGGTCAAATTCTGGGGAAGGTGGGGAAGATAAAAAACGATTTAATACTGATAAAAACTCAAAAATTAAACAAGTTGCTTCTGGTAGGTTTGGAGTTACACCACATTACCTTGTTAATGCAGAAGTAATACAAATTAAGATAGCTCAAGGCGCTAAGCCTGGGGAAGGTGGGCAACTCCCAGGAGATAAAGTTGACAAACTTATAGCAACCTTAAGGTATGCGAACCCTGGAATTACATTAATATCGCCGCCGCCCCATCATGATATCTATTCCATTGAGGATTTAGCTCAACTTATTTTTGATCTAAAGCAAATAAACCCAAAGGCTTTGGTGTCTGTCAAGCTAGTGGCGGAAGCAGGAGTTGGTACCATAGCTGCAGGAGTTGCTAAAGCTTACGCAGATCTAATAACCATATCTGGTTATGATGGTGGAACTGGTGCTAGCCCACTATCCAGCATAAAATATGCTGGAGGACCTTGGGAAATGGGATTATCAGAAACCCATCAAACATTAAGAGCAAGTAATTTAAGAAGAAATGTTAGGCTTCAAGCTGACGGCGGTCTTAAAACTGGTGTGGATGTTGTTAAAGCAGCTATGCTGGGAGCAGAAAGCTTTGGTTTTGGTACTGGCCCAATGATAGCTATGGGTTGTAAATATTTAAGAATTTGTCATTTAAACAATTGCGCCACTGGCGTTGCAACTCAAAATACAGTACTAAGAAAATATCATTTTATTGGGAAAGATGAAATGGTAATAAATTATTTTAGATTTATAGCAGAAGAAACCAGAACAATTTTAGCGAGCTTAGGGTATAAAAAACTATCAGACGTAATTGGTCAAACTAAACTTTTAAAAACTATAAAAATAGACAATGGGAAACTTAAAAACTTAAATATAAACCCAATAATTTCCGATGCTAATGTTGATAAAGACGTAGCCCATATGTGTGAAGTAAAAAATAATGCGCCATGGGATAAAGCTGATCTATCTAAAAAAATTGATGCTGATTTATTAGAAAGTATTAAACAAAAATTAGGCGGTAACTTTAATTACATAATTAAAAATACAGATAGGTCTGTAGGGGCTAGTATTTCCGGCTTAGTTGCTACTCATCATGGAAATTACAGTATGTCTGAAAACCCTATTAATATTTACTTTAAAGGGACAGCTGGACAAAGTTTTGGCGTTTGGAATGCTGGCGGATTAAATTTAAATCTTGAAGGTGATGCTAATGATTATGTTGGTAAAGGTATGGCAGCTGGACAAATAGTAGTCTACCCACCTAAGAATGTTACCTATAAAACCCAAGATTCAGTTATTATTGGCAACACATGCCTTTACGGTGCAACTGGAGGTACACTCCATGCCGCTGGCATTGCTGGTGAAAGGTTTGCTGTTAGAAATTCTGGTGCTAGCGCTATAGTTGAAGGTATTGGAGACCATGGTTGTGAATATATGACAAATGGCGTTGTTATAGTTCTTGGTAAAACTGGCGTTAACTTTGGCGCTGGTATGACCGGTGGGTTTGCAGTAGTTTTAGATGAGGACGAAACCTTTAAAGATAAATATAATTCTGAATTAGTAGAAATTGTAAAAATGAATAAAAATAAATATCCTGATCATGAGGTGTTTCTAAAGAATTCAATAATCGCATATGTGAAAAATACTAATAGCAACTGGGGTAAAACTATATTAGAAAATTTTGATAATTACATTAATAAATTTCTAATTGTTAAACCTAAAGCTATTAAGCTTGAAGCACTATTAAATAAAGATACCGAAGTAGCTGCTTGAAATGGCTCAAAATATACCAAAAGACTTTATAGATAATTTATTAGAGAGAGCCAATATTGTAGATATAATTGGTAATTATATAAAATTAGAAAAAAAAGGTAATGATTATTGGGCTAGATGCCCTTTTCACAGTGAAAAAACCTCATCTTTTAGCGTTAGCGAAAACAAACAATTTTTTCATTGTTTTGGGTGCAGCGCACATGGAAACTCAATAGGTTTCATTATGGACCATGCAAACAAAACCTATCCTGAGGCTATAGAGTCCATTGCAAATACTATTGGTCTAGAGATTCCTAGAGATAAGGAAGCTAGTAAAAAATATGCAGAAAGAAAGAATATTCAAGGCCTACTCTATAAAACTAAAAAAACTTATTCTGGTCAGCTGAAAAATTCTGAAGCGGCAATATCTTACTTAAAAGAGAGAAATATCTCAGGAGAGACCGCTAGAATATTTGGCCTAGGTTATGCAGAGAATGATTTTCAAATGCTAATTAATAAATTTAGTGGTACTTATTCAGAAATAGATTTGGTTAATGCTGGGCTTATAGTAAAAAAAGATAGTAATACCTATGATAAATTTAGAGATAGGATTATGTTTCCTATTCATGACGCATCAGGAAACACGATTGCCTTTGGTGGAAGAATATTAAAAGACAATACTGATAAACCTCAGGCAAAGTATATGAATTCGCCTGAAACTCTTTTATTTAGTAAGAAGAAGGTTTTGTATAATTTACATCTTGCACGAAAAGACAAGAAAACAAATAATTTTTTGCAGATTGTTGAAGGCTATATGGATGTTATAGCGCTACATCAGGCAGGAATTACAAATGTAGTTGCTACTCTTGGTACTGCTGTCACCCAAGAAAATTTAACTCAATGCTTTAAGTATACAAATGAAATTATCTGTTGCTTTGACGGAGACAAAGCTGGAGAAAAGGCTGCCTGGCAAGGCGTAGAAAATATTATCCCAGTAATAAAAGATGGAGATGTAATTAGCTTTGTATTTCTTCCTCAAGATCAGGACCCTGACGATATTATTAAGCAGGGTGGAGCGCCACTATGGAATGACAATATAAGTAAAAAAATTAGTATAGAAGAATTTATTTTTAGAAAATTTTCAAAAGAATTTAACTTAGATACTGCTACAGGAAAAACACAGTACTTAAAAAAAATTGAAGAACTTTTAAAAAATATGAAAGCTGAAATTTTAAAAACAATACTTATAGATAGCTTAAGAAGTAAGATTGGCTCAAGATATTTAAAAGCACAAAAGATTGTTACTCCTGTAATTAACTCTTCTAAACATAGAAAAAATTCACCTATGCATAAAGCTGTCTTAATTTTAATGCATCATCCTAATATTGTTATAGAGCAAGATTTGATTAATGATGCTCGTATTGAAGATAATCTTGGCGTTATTATAATAAAATCCATTATTATCTTAATTAAAGAAAAAAGTGATATCAATATAGCAAGAATTCTAGAAAATTTTAGAGATGAGCCTGATACTTATAGTGCTCTGACGAAAATCAGTATGATGCCTATAGCAGATTATGATTTTCCTGAAAAAGAATTCCATGCTTGTATATGTTTAGTTATAAGAAACTTCTTAATATCTCAATTAAGTGATATTGATCCCTCTAACCTGAAGGAATTCTCTCTAGCTCAAAGTAAAATTAGAGAAATTGAAGATAAATCAAAGAATTTTTAAAATTTTTATAGTTTTATATGGTATAATCCATGTCCTTACAAAGACGTATTTACACTCAAATAAATGACGATAGCCCAAGATCAACAAACTAAAATTAAAGAGCTTATTTCTAAAGGAAAGGAGCAAGGTTACCTTACTTACGCAGAAGTAAATGACCATCTTCCTGAAGGAATTGTAGACTCTGATCAAATTGAAGATATCATCAACATGATTACTGAGATGGGTATTGTTGTCCAGGAACAAGCTCCTGACGAAGATACTTTAAGCAAGTTACAAACATCAACAGATGATGATGCCGCAGAAGAAGCTGCGCAAGCTCTAATTAATGTAGATAAAGAATTTGGAAGAACTACAGACCCAGTAAGAATGTATATGCGTGAAATGGGCACTGTAAATCTCTTAACAAGAGAAGGTGAGATTAGTATCGCCAAGAGGATAGAAGAAGGGCTAAATCAAGTAACACATGCGCTAGCATTTTATCCAAATACCATTGAAAAGCTTTTAGCTGCTTATACATTGGTAATTGACCAACCTGAGGATGAGGGTGAGGATGGAGAAGATACAGAAAGATTGAAGTTTGATGATCTACTTAATGGTTTTATTGATCCAGATGCCGATAACGAGGTCATACAGACTCATACAGCAAAAGATCCTGATGCTGATGATGAAGATGATGAAGATGAAGAAATTGTTGATACTGGGATTGATCCTGAAGAAGCGATAAAGCATTTTGAAGATTTAATTAAGCTATATAAGAAAACAAATCAACCTGCAGTTAAAAGCGATCCTCAAAAACTCCTAAAAGCTAGAGAAAAAACTGCTGACTATTTCATGAGATTTAAAATAGTACCTGTGCTTTTAACAGAGCTAAAACAAGATCTAAAGGTAGTTGTTGCAAAGATTAGGGATTATGAAAGAAACATAGCGAAATTAGCGACATCTACCGGAATGGTTAGAAGAGAATTCATCAAAACTTTTACTGAAAACAGCACTAATTTGTCCTGGGTTCAAAACAGATTAAAAGGAAAACCTAAATACGCTACAAAACTTAAAGCATGTAAAGACGATATTGTGAAATTGCAGAAAAAACTAGGTAGGATCGAGGTCCAAACCAATTTATCTGTAAGTGAAATAAAAGAAATTAACAGAAGAATGTCTATTGGTGAAGCTAAATCAAAACGCGCTAAAAAAGAAATGATTGAAGCAAACCTTAGATTAGTTATATCAATTGCAAAAAAATACACCAATAGAGGATTACAATTTTTAGATTTAATTCAGGAAGGAAACATTGGGTTAATGAAAGCTGTAGATAAGTTTGAGTATAGAAGAGGCTACAAATTTTCAACTTACGCTACATGGTGGATTAGACAGGCTATCACTAGATCTATAGCTGACCAAGCTAGGACAATTAGAATTCCTGTGCATATGATAGAAACAATAAATAAGCTTAATAGAATATCAAGACAAATGACTCAAGAGAATGGCAAAGAGCCTACGCCGGAAGAATTATCTATTAAAATGCAAATGCCGGAAGACAAAGTAAGAAAAGTTTTAAAAATTGCTAAAGAACCTATTTCAATGGAGACTCCTATTGGTGACGACGAAGATTCACACTTAGGTGATTTTATAGAGGATGGTAATATTCTTACACCAATGGAATCTGCGGCAAATGAAAGTCTTGGAGAAGCAACAAGAAGTATACTGGGATCACTGACGCCTAGAGAAGCTAAGGTTTTAAGAATGCGTTTTGGTATAGATATGAATACTGACCATACTCTTGAAGAAGTTGGTAAACAATTTGATGTTACTAGAGAAAGAATAAGACAAATAGAAGCAAAAGCCCTTAGAAAATTGAGGCATCCGAGTCGTTCAGAACAATTGAAAAGTTTTTTAGATTTAGAATAAACTATATTGCTATAGCGTGCGGTATTGTTTCATGTAACTTTTCTATAATAAATGTCATATCATCTCCAAAATATAAATAAATAAAGATTATAGATCCCAGCAGGATAAATATAAACATTAGTATCGTATAAGAAAACATCTTTACGAAGAATCCAATAAAAAATAAAAAGAAATTTAAAATAAAGTTCATAATAATACAATTTACTTTTTTAGATAAAAATATTTGCCCCGGTTGATACTATTATTAATAAAAATACCATGCTAATAGAAAAAATAAACCCAAAAAATATTCTTCTTGATCTTATATAAAATTCTTCTGGTGAAACCTTATATTGAATAATTTTTTGTTGGTTAGTTTTATTTGACACAGGATTAGTATCATTGTGTGATTTTTTTAATAATCTAGCTAAAGTTCTCTCAATGATCTCTATTCTCTTCAACCTAAGATTATCTGCTACCACATACCCTTTTCTCTTATTTATAGACCTTGATTGAAAAGTAATTGTCTTTAAATAACTATCGTCTGTTGATGCTTTTTCAGAGTCGTTTTTCTGTGAAATGAGCTCTATCTTAGCTTCTAATTCTTTAATTTTTGAATTAATTTTATTTAAATCTATTGAGGGCTGTTTTAAATTCGAGCCTCTATCGCTTATCATAGAAAGATTGTGATCTAGCTCCTCTAACTTATTATCTAATCCAGATATAGCTGTTATTAGAGATAGCTCTACTTCAGAGATAGTTTTATTTTCATTTTCCACGTTAAATATTTTATCCTAATATAATATATTATTATAGCTTATTCCTTAGAATATCTTTTTGTGTCTCATCCACGATATAGTTCCTGTTATGGACAGTATCAACATACCTAGCGTTACAATATCAATTAACGTTATTCCTACAACCCCAAATAATCTTCCAGTATGAAGATCTACTATGATTCGCTCGTAAGTGATCGTGCTACTTATACTTTTGTCTTCTATTATTCTTTTTAGACCTTTATTTATTATATTATCTTTTAACTCTATTTTATATCTTGCGTCATCATCTTTATGACCAATACTTTGTATTTCATAGTTTTCTGACACTGTTATCATATGATCATCGTAATAAATGTAATATACGTCCTTATGCTTGTAAGCAGCTGTAATATTATCTACATTACTTAGTATTTTTTTCGTATCTAGATATAAATTACTGTTGCATAAAGAAATCCACTTATTTTCTATTTTAATTGATGATATTTGACATGGCTTTAAATTATAGAAATTTTTCGCAATACTGCTTGATGCGTATTTTTGTCGAATATTTATATCTTCCGCATGTTGCAAAAGTGCGCCTGTAATTAATAATACCATTACAAAAAATACTAAAGTAATGCCTAGCAACCTATGTATTTTAATAAACATTTGGTGATTATAATTTGTATTATATAAAAAAGATACTTTATAGCTATTTTGTTATAATTTTATTTCCTATAATTTACATATATGATATGAATTTTATCAAGTCATTAATTATTGTGTCCTGCATTAGTATTTTAGTTATTAGTTGTTCCAAAAATAATCTACACGTATTAAGGGGTAATGCCTTCGGGTCCATCTACCACGTTACTTTTAACGCCAAAAATGATCCTGATTTAATTGACGTTAAATCTAATATAGAGAATATTATTTCGCTTATCGATCGTGCCGCTTCAAGCTATAATTATAACTCTGAAATATCTGTTTTTAATAGATTGTCACATACAAGATTTACTACAATATCCTCAAATTTGTCAAATATTTTGCAAAAAGCTAACCTTGTCAGTGAAATGACAGATGGTTTTTTTGATATCACCATTGGGAACATTAAGATTTACAAGGGTTTTTATGGGCATTTAAAATCAAACAGTGTTACTAAAGAATCAATTTTTGATTTCAAAGATATTGTTTTATCACAAAATAAAAACTTATTAAGAAAAAATAGTATAGATATTGAGGTTGATTTATCTGGTATTGCAAAAGGATATGCTGTTGATCTTATTTATAATTACTTACTTAGCAAAAATATAAATAATTTTGTTGTTAACATAGGCGGCGAGATTAAAGTACATTCAGACTTAGACCCTCTTCCTGTTTCTATAGATGATCCATCTGGAATCAAACAGTATTCAGAGACTGTGTTTCTCTTAAACGAAGCTATAGCGTCTTCTGGGACTTATATAGACACTATTATTTATAATGACCAGGAGATAAGCCATATTATTAACCCTTTAACTTCTAGCAATATATCTAACCTTAATTTGTTAGTTTCCGTTATACATATCGATTGTGTAATCGCTGATGCACTTGCTACAGGATTAATTGCTATGAATGCCAAAGATATTATTAATTTTTCAAATGCTAATAACATAGCTTCTATGCTAATCATTAATAATAATAACGTGTTGGAAAAATATTATTCAGAGAGTTTTATAAAATACCTTAAACCTTAATTCTAATATCTTATATTATTGTGTATAAATAGAGAGATAACTTAGATAGCTTTCTCATTGCTTTTACAGATAATGTTGCGCCTGATATATTTGCTATGCTTTTTACCAATTTACCATTCTTTTTCACAGAGTTACCTCTTATCTGATCTAGAAAATAATCATGCTCAATTTCGTATCCGTAATTTTCGCGGTACACAAGAACTTTTGCATCAATGATTTTATTATTCTCTACTATGTATCCAGTTGTTATAAACTCATGTTTCCCAATTGCTTCTAGAACGAAACCAACCTTATTTCCTGCTTTCCAATATTTAATAATTGGCAAATGATATGTATCTTTCAATATCTTTTTTATATTGTCTTGAATTTCTTCATTTATTATTATGTATGAGTGGCTTGGTAATTCCTTAACATCTAGTCCAGACATGAGAAATCTATTCTTATCTGCTATTTCTTCACTGAATGCACTTGTTGATATTGTTGCTATGATTAATAAAAGAGTTTTTATTATGTTTTTCATATTTTTATAAAAAGAGGCTAGTTAACAGTCGAAGTTCAAAATTCTTAAGAATGAAAAGAACAAGGAGAATATCATCTTGTCATCCCTTAAAGTTTAGTTTATCTGAGTGGAGGAGAAAAAACTAAACTTTTGTTAACTAGCCAAAACACGTCCTAATGTTTTATTACTTACTTCTTATTATTATTCTTAAAATTCATACCCCATACCTAAATGGAAACCATCAAAGTCACTTGATTTTAAACTATCACTTGAGTGCTCTTTGTCAATAAAGTTCGCTTTTAAAACAGTATTTGTACCTTGTGGCCAGTAACTGAAACCAGCTTGCATTACTGTGTACTGTCTAGATAATTTCTCACCTGATACTATAGAATTGTTTACAAACAAACCAAGGTTACCTATTCTTTTTGATACTTCTAAGAATGTTCCTTGATGCTCATCAAATCCATTTGTAAAGAAAGATCCTGTTTCATCTTTACCACTGAAGTCAGCTTGCACATGCAAAGCCTTAACTTCATATCCGTCTACATTATATATAGCTGTAACACCATACATATTCATTTCTTCTATGTTGTCGCTTGAAACTTGCGTGAAGTCTGATTGACGGTTAAAAAATACAGATGTTTTTAATCCAGGAATACCTGTGTATGTAACTCTAGCTGTGTAAGCTAAATCATTAGCTTTAGCCTGAGCTGATTTTTGACGTCCGCCTCTAATATAACCTGCAGTTGTACCTTTTAGTCCTTCAGATATCATTGCTTCGAATCTAAGACCATTATTTAATTTATGAGATACTTTCACACCTGCTGCCCACCATGTTGCTGGGATTAGGTATTTTTCTACGTCATTTCTTTCTACACCGTAGAATGATGGAGGCTCATGAGTTTCGTTCATTATTCCAACTGGTACAAGTATCACACCTGTTTGAACTGTTGTTTGATCTGTTAGATCAATTTCTATGTACATTTGCTCTAGCTCTACTTCACCGCCGTTAGATCCATCAGAAGTATCTTTCACTAGTCCATGCTCTAACTCAAATTCAGACCTAAATCTAACTTTGTCGTTGTAGTCATAACCAAAGAATAATACAAATCTGTGCGCGTCTGCAGTCTTAGACTTAGTTCCTGCGTCAGTTTCTGTGTCGTTGTAATGAAGCTCACCATATCCACCGATATGTATTTTTTCAAATTTCTTCGCTGCTTTAGCAACGCTTGATAATGTTGCTTCTTGAACGGCACCTTGCATTTTTACCGCATCTTCCAAAGCATTGATTTGAGCTTTTAAAAGCTGAATTGTTTCCATTGCAACATGAACTTCCTGTTCAACGTGCTCTAGAGTTTCAGCAAAACTTACTGGCGTGATTGCTAGTAATGCTGCTAATACTAATTTTTTCATTGTCTATCTCCTAAGTTAAATTTCTTGGTAATGATAATGATTATTAGTACCATTTGCAACAGTAAATGAGATTCATTCGCAACTAATTTTATAATAACAATCATATCAATATCTTAGAAGAAAATTATTTTTCTAAATATTAGTAAATTATTGTTTAATTATGGATTTTTTTGATATTTAGTGACGATTTTTGATATTTAGCTACAAATAGAACAGATGCCACTGATCTCGCAGACTACATTACTTTGATTAAATTTTGCTTTTTTGACAACTTTGCTAAATGCATTGTCTAGTTCATTACTACAGCATTCTGTTATATCACCGCACTCTGTACAGGATAAAAAATAACATTGATCATGTGCATTTGCGTGCTCGCATCCAATATATGATTGTTGGGAACTTAGCTTATGTATTAATCTATTATCTAAAAGAAAATTTAGCGCTCTATAAACTGTAGGTGGCTTTTCAGCCCCTATTCCTTTGAGCTTGTCTAATATATCGTATGCCTTAATAGGATTATGAGTTTCCCATATTATTTCTAATACTTTTTTTCGTATACTTGTGAAGCGTAGCCCTCGTGAATTGCAATATTGGTCTGCGGCTTTAATAGCTTTTTTTGTACACTTATTATGATGGTCGCAATTTTGCATATTATTTGTGAGTGTGTTTACTTCCTAAGTCTTTTTCAACGTCTTCATGATCACCTATTATAATATGATGCTCACTTTTAGTAACATATTTTTCAAGAAAGGGTATCAATGGTAAGGGTAAAAGACCTCCTATTACTATACCTAATGTTGCGCTCCGTAAGTCAGGATCTAGAGTTGCCGCAATTAAATCTGCTATGACATGAGCAAGAACAACGCCGATAATACCTGCTATAAAACCATTTGAAACTAGTTTTAGCGTTCTATTGATGCTCCAACCACTATAATAGCCGATTAGCATTATTGATACATGAACCAAACCAAATACTAGCCCCCTAGTTAAATCTCTATTCTCTAACTCAAGCCAATGTTCTATCAAATGCTCCATTATAAACTCTTTATAAGTGATGATTTTTATTATGTGTTATATTATAACATTAATATACAATGTAAAGAGAATAATAAAAAAATGTCACTTTGGCTAGAATTAGATTCTTCAAGTATTTATCTAGCTCCGTTATCTTGTAAGTCATTTTTATTTAAAATTTATTACCATTAATTTTTTTTATTAGGATATTTTCTTATGATGTTTATTAATATGTAATGACTCTTGTTAATGAAAATATCTTAATTCACTTATTATATTTGCAATTAGCTATTGATATTTTTCTAAATACAAATAATAATCATTAGCAATTAGGAAATATCAATAAAAAAAGGAGCTGGTGAAATTTTGAATAAAATAACTCTATATATAGTAGCGTTTTTATCTTTTAATGCAGAAGCACACGAAATAAACAACCTCGCACACTTCCATTCAAATGATTACATAATGACCGCCATTATTGGAATTATTTTATTAGGAACCTATATCACTTCAAGATTAGTTACAAAAAAAGGAGACAAAAATGTTTAAAATATCTAAAGTTTCAGCGCACTGCGATATACCATGCAAAATATATGACCCAGCTGCAGCACAATATGCAGTTCTAAGTGTCATCAGATTTTTAGATTTAATTAATGAAATTGATGATTCAAGCATGAATAAGAAAAATTCAGCAGAAGTCGCAAGATTAACAGTTCAGAAAGAAGAGCATGCTCAAATAGCTAAAGATGAAATTGTAACAATTTGGGGTGATTACTTTAAAGAACCACAGATTACAAAATTCCCAGAAGTACACGAATTAGTTCACGGAATTATGATGTCAGGATCAAAATCTAAACAAAGTCTTAATAGAGAAAATGCTGAAGACCTATTAAAAAAAGTAAATAGATTTGCAGAAATATTTTGGGCAACAAAGGATATTGAAACAGAAAATTTGATATCACCATACCCTCCTAGTATGCCAGTAGTTTGCCCAAAATTACAAAGTGCTTAAAGTTTTTAAAGTAGTTGGCAATAGTATGTTGCCAACTCTAAAGCCTAATGACGTTATTTTTACTTATTCATTTAGTAAAATGAACAAAAGTGATGTTGTGGTTTTAAATACTAAAACTTATGGAAATATAATAAAAAGAATTTCTATTATAAATGATAAAAAAGTTAATATAGAAAGTGATAATAAAGAAACATACTCTTCAGCCTGCCAACATGATCATTTAATATCAAGCATAATAGGGAAAGTGATATTCAAAATAAACGCGGGAAATATCTTTAGACGGTTATTATTTATTTAGATTCACACTTATAATCAATAAAATTATTTATAGTCTCATCAATCTTATTCTTTGATGCCACTATATCTTTAGAATTTTTATACTCTTCTGCTTGCGTGAAATGGTAAATAAATAATGGATTTTCTTTGTATTGCTTCTTTAAGCAAAATTTACTTTCGCTTAGCAATATTCTATCCCATTTATCTCTTACTATAGCCCAATATCCTTTTGTAGATTCCCAATATTTGTAAGCAGCATTAAAATCATAGTTCATAACTTTTTGATATCTTGCGAGGCCATATTCCGTCCCAATAAAATTCTTTGGAATTTTTATTTTGTCATTATTTTCTTCCATAACCCAGCCCCATGGCATAATTGAAATCTTATTAATCCCTTGAACAAGGTCGTAATCTTTGCGCACACTGTGCTCCCTTCTTGGCAAGGGACGGTTTGTAATTTTACTAATCCACCTCGAGGCTCCTTTTTCATGAACCCATGATCCATAGGACTCGTATCTAGGAGAATCATCAACTTGATAGACTGCCTGGCTCCAGGATTTCTGAATATCTTTCTTTTTTTGCACGAACCATTCATTATTTCCTTGGAATTCTAAAATTTTTCTATCTTCGAAGGACCAGTCTTGTCGCCAATGTTTTTGCACATAAGGACCCTTAATATCCCCATCTTCATTTTTCATGAACATTGTAAGAATGTGCTGAAGAGAAATAAAATTTTCACTATTTTGAATGACTATTATAGTTTCTGTTCCCCATGACTTATATGGATTATCGAGTTCATAATTTGGATTACTTCCAAATAACTCTGTGAACTCAAAATTAGCCCTATATTCTCCAGTCATTGATAAGATTGCTAATCTATCTTTAGCTTTTTTGCTTTCTGTTTTCTGGAGTTCGAGAAAGTATTCTGAAGGAATTATATCTATTTCTGGCTCCAAACCATTTGATGTGCCACCACGTGACTCTTGAATAAGGTGTCTGTCTAATACCCAATTTATCTTACTTTGATCAACTTTTTCTTTAACTGCGCCATATTTTTTTTCTTCGGCACTCGAAAATGTATTAAAAACCAAAGCCATTAATAATATATAAATTTTCATAATTTTCATCTTACTGTATTTTTCATATAATTTGCATTTACACAAAGCATAAAGCTATAAAAGTAAATAATAATTATCAATTATAAAGTTTTCTTAAGATTTATTATTTTACACAATAAATATGCTAATATGCGTACTCATATAATACCTTATATATCTAAAGGCCCTGTAGCTCAGTTGGTTAGAGCAGTGGACTCATAATCCATTTGTCGTAGGTTCGAGTCCTACCGGGGCCACCATAGATACTACCCCGCCAATAAAATTTCAGAATAATGCTATAATTTAATTAATGAATACTATAAGCATAGTAATAATTGTTAAAAATGGACAAGATTTTATCGAGAAAGCCTTGATTAGTTCAACATGGGCGGATGAAATTCTTATTTTAGATTCAGGAAGTACGGATAGCACATTAGATATAGCCAAAAAGTATACAAACAATATTCACATCTCAGATTCTTGGCCTGGCTTTGGTAAACAGAGACAAAATGCTCAGCAATTAGCTTCTTCTGACTGGATCATGATGCTAGATGCTGATGAAGAAATAAGCTTAAACTTGCAGCACTCTATTAAAAAAGCTATTGAAGGGCATGATGATATTTATCAAATAAATAGATTAAGTAAAGCGTTTGGCCATGAAGTAAAGCACTCTGGCTGGCATCCTGATTGGATCAATAGATTATATCCAAAAAAATTAACTACCTATAATGACGCATTAGTTCATGAAACTCTGGTGATTCCTGAGCAATTCAAGCCAAAAAAGATTTCTGGAATACTTCACCATGAGACATATAAGAGTATGCAAGATTATTATCAAAAGATGAGTATATATATAGACGCATGGAGTACGCAAAATATTGATAAAAAAACTGGAGGATTCTTTATTGGTCTTATTAGGGGGCAGTGGGCTTTTTTTAAAATGTATATTTTAAAATTAGGTTTTCTAGATGGTTTTGTTGGAATCACTTTAGCTATCTTGAGATACGAGACAACCATCATGAAATATGTAGATTTAAAAATCAAAAAGACAGCGAGAAATAAAGAATAAGTATTATTTAATAATTTTTTTAAAAAAATGTACGCCAAGGTAGACAAGAGGCGTATCAAAAGCAGCAATAATAATCTTAAATATGTAACTAGCAATAATAATCTTAATTATAATATCCCACTGCAAATTAAGCCCGAAATATAGAAATATTGTATTGACGATTATAGTATCAATTAGCTGAGAAAACATTGTAGAAATATTATTCCTTAACCATAGTTTTTTTCCATTTGTAATTTTTTTTATATGATGGAATATGCGCACATCAATTAATTGAGCAACTAGGTATGCCAGCATTGATGCTGAAATTAAAAATCCTGGTAGTGTAAATACAGACTCGTATGCGTTTTGCATATCATTTATTGAATTATAACCAAGTGAATTGTTTATCCACACTATGGATCCTGGTAATAATACTGCGAAATTAATAAATATTAGAGATAGTATGCTAGCTATAAATCCAAGTATAACCATTCGAGTTGCTTTTTTATTACCAAATAACTCACATGTAATATCTGTCACTAAAAATGTTAAAGGGTAAGTTATGATTCCAGTAGTCAGCGTTATGGGGCCTGAAAAGAAAATATTTGAAAATGCACTTTCAGGCACTTCAAATATTTTTACTCCAATGATATTTGTTAAAACGATCATTGTGATAAATATCATTAATAAAAAACTATAAATTTTATCTGAATTATCCATTTTTTAACCTCTTATTCTTTCTCCATTCCCACGGAGGTATGGCTTCATTATTTTTGTCAGACCATATGCCAATTTCTTTTTTTCGCGCATAAATTTCTGCATCTTTTATTTTTTCGCGTTTGTTATAATAATCATAACACCAGGCTAATCCATTAATCACTAAATAATGATTGATCTCTATAGTCTCATAGTAAACAATCCCAACAATTCTGTTGTATCTATCAACCGTTATTTTGTTAAGTCTTATTGTTTTATTGCTTAAAATTTTACTAAGCCTTGCTGTTGCCTCTTTCCCATAAGGCTGGTCTTTTTCGGGAGCATCTATCTCTGCAAGTCTAATCTTTAATAATCCATATTTTTTATGACTTATATGTATAGTGTCTCCATCAACAACCTTTACTACTTTTGCATAAATAGTATTAGGTATGTCTTTTGAAGCCATACAGTGTACATTTGGTAAACAAATGAAAATAATTATGAATAGAGATTTAATATTTGATAACATAAAAGTATGATTTTAATAAATAAAATAATATCAACTACACTAATACTAACGCTTATGGTTTTCAATGCAAATGCAAAAGACGAACTTACTGAAGGAATGGATGCACCTAACTTTTCTCTCACTGATCAAGACAATATTTCAAGATCTTTAGAAGATTATAAGAATAAATGGGTTGTAATATATTTTTATCCTAAAGATGATACTCCTGGATGTACCACTGAAGCCTGCAATTTTAGAGACAATATAGAAATTATAAATAAATTAAATACAAACATATTGGGTATAAGTGTGGATTCAAATGAAAGCCATAAACAATTCTCTGAAAAATATTCTCTACCGTTCCCAATTTTAGCAGACACAGGTGGTGACGTAGCAAAACTTTATGATAGTTATGGGTCATTTGTTGGCTTTAAATATGCTAGCAGAAATACTTTTATAATTAATCCTTCGGGGAAAATTCATAAAATTTATAAAAAAGTTAATGCTAGTAGTCATGCTGAAGAAGTCATATCTGAGCTCAAAAATAATATTTAAATGTTATATAAAATAAAAAGATATTTTTTAATTTCTTTACTCTTTATACCTTTATCTTCTATCTCTGCTTCTGAAGACACTATTTTTAATGGTGAATTTGTTCAAGGTGGCGTTGTTATTGGCTACAATAAGTCAGCAAATCAAGTATTTTTTGATGATACGGAGCTAATCATTAATGAAGATGGTTACTTTATTTTTGGATTTGGAAGAAATCACGTTAAAAATTCTATTTTAACAATCTACAAGAAAGATGGCTCCATCTCAGAAACACTTAATCTTAATATTAAAAAAAGTATTTACGATCTTGAAAAAATAGATGGCCTACCAAAGAAGATGGTTCAGCCCGGTCCTGAGCTTTATAAAAAAATAAAAGAAGACAGATTATTGATTGGTAATGGTTTGAAAAAAGTTGTCTTAAATAATGATTTTCCATCTTCTTTCATTGCTCCTGCTATCGGAAGAATATCTGGTATTTTCGGAAGCCAAAGAATTCTTAATGGTATTAAAAAAAATCCACATGGTGGCTTAGACATAGCCGCACCCATAGGCACTCCAATAAGTTCTACATTTAGCGGTACTGTCGTATTGGCTGCAAAAGGCCTTCATTATAATGGTAATATTGTGATTATTGGTCATGGGTATGGTTTAAAAACTATGTACCTTCATATGGAAGACATTTATGTAAAAGAAGGGGATCTTGTTACACAAGGTCAAGCTATTGGCACTATAGGCATGACTGGAAGAGTTACTGGACCTCACTTACATTGGAATGTTTATTTGAATAGAATAAAAATTAACCCTCAACTTCTATTATCTTTATCTAGATGAGGATATTAATCATAATCTGTTTTTTATTTATTACATCCTTCTCATATGCGCAGGATAGTATAGATATAATTATAATAAAAAAATCTGAGAGAGCTCTATATGCGATTAAAAATGATAAAATTGTTAAAAAATACGATATAGCTCTTGGTAAAAATCCAATTGGGCATAAGAAAAAGGAGGGCGATAAAAAAACACCTGAAGGATATTACTTTGTTGATGGAAAAAATCTAAAGAGTAATTTCTTCTTATCTCTTCATACATCTTATCCTAATTTCCATGACAAGAGGGTTGCATCAATTGCAAATATAGACCCTGGGGAACATATAGCTATTCACGGCCTGCCTCCAATACCATTACTATCTCAGTATTTATTTAATGATTCAGATTGGACTGATGGTTGTATCGCGTTAAATAATTCTGACATGAAAGAGCTTTGGGATTTAACAGAAGAAGGTACTCAAATAATTATTAAGCCTTAGCTTCTGCGTTATTTAAATAATAAGCAATTATTATTGCCGGGACTCCTAAAGCTGCAGCGATTAGAAATAACCCTGAGTATCCAAAAACCTCTGAAAATACCCCAGAAAATCCTGCTATAATTTTTCCTGGTATTAACATTAAGCCCATAAGAATAGCGTACTGAGTCGCTGTATGTTTTGGACTAGTTAAGCTAGATAAATAGGATATCATGCAGGTGCCAGCGAAACCCCCAGTAAAATTATCTAACGCAATTGTTGCGATAAATAAATTCATATTATTTCCAAAAATTGACATAACAAAAAACATTAATGTTGTTGTGCAAACCATAACAGCGCCACACAAGAGAGACTTAGTGACTCCGTATCTTAAAACAATTATTCCGCCAATAAATACACCTATGAATGTCATTACCACCCCAAATGTTTTAGCAACATATGCTATCTGAGTTAAGGTAAAACCTATGTCTTGGTAAAATGGAAAAGCCATTGGAGCCATTGATAAATCACTAGCTCTATAAAATAAAATTAAAATTATAATGAGTACTACATTCTTATGTCTGGATAAAAAATCTTGTACTGGATCTAAGTATAATAAGAAAATAATATTTCCTTTTGACTGAACTTGTGGCTTATATTCTTTTGGCTCTGAAGAAAATAATGTTGTTATGATTCCAACAAGCATTAGGGCTGACATTATTTGGTAGGAAATTTCAAATGAGTATTTATCAGCAATAATTAATGCTCCTGCACCAGAAACCATTATGGCTACTCTGTATCCAAATTGATAACCCGCTGCAAGCATACCCTGCATTTCTTTTGGTGCGATTTCTATTCGATATGCATCAAGCGCTATGTCTTGTGAGGCTGAAAAAAAAGCTACTAATAAAGCGCAGAGTGAAAATATAATTATGTTCTCATAAGATGGTGAAATCTGTGTAAGCATATAAAGAGAAAGGCCTATCATTACTTGAGTAAGAAATAGCCAGCTTCTTCTTTTTCCAAACAATTTATACAGGACTGGTAGCTTAATGCGATCAAGGAATGGCGCCCATAAAAATTTTATTGCATATGTAATAGAAACCCAACTTACAAAGCCGATAGTAGAATTACTTATATTTGAGTCTTTCAACCATGCTGATAAAGTTGCAAAAACAAGAAGGTATGGCAACCCTGCTGAAAAACCTAATAACAATAGTGTAATTAACTTCTTATTCATCAAACGACGGAATGTTTCTACCCAAGCTTCTCTGTTAAAAAAATCTTTCATTATTTTTTATAATTTATTATTAAAGGGGCATGATCTGAAAAAAACTTATCTTTATAAATTTTTTCGCTTTTTATATTATTTATTAGATTTCTTGATACTATTTGATAATCTATTCTCCACCCAACATTTTTCTCTCTTGCTGTCCCTCTATTTGACCACCAAGTAAATTGATCTTCTTTTGAGTTAATAGTTCTAAATGCATCTACATATTTGTCGTCCGATAAAATATCATCTAACCAAGCTCTTTCTTCTGGGAGAAACCCTGAGTTTTTTTTATTTCCTTTCCAGTTTTTTAGATCAATTTCTTTATGGGCTATGTTCCAATCTCCACATATAATATATTTTCTTTTTGTTTTTAAAATTTTAATCAAATGACGTTTAAATGACTTAAGAAATCTATACTTAGCTTCTTGCCTTATATCACCAGAAGATCCTGATGGCGCATATAGAGAAATAACAGATAAATCTCCAAACTGAGCTTCTATATATCTTCCTTCGTTATCAAATTCTTTGTCTCCATATTCATATATAACTTTATCTGGCTCTATTTTTGAATGTATTGATACACCACTATAACCTTTTTTTTCTGCACATTTAAAATATGAATATGAATTTTTAGACAACATTTCTTCTACATCTATTTGGTCTTTTTGGGCTTTTAATTCCTGCAAACATAATACATCAGCTTTTTGTTTCTTGTACCAATCAAAGAAACCTTTTCTATGAGCGCTTCTAATGCCATTAACATTACATGTGACTATTTTCATAATAAAATTGTTTTTTAATATATAATGTATTCAGTCTATTACAACTTCAATAAAAAACAATGGATTATAAAAAAACATTTATAGAGTTGGCTATTAAAAAAAACGCTCTTAAATTTGGTAGTTTTAAGCTTAAATCTGAAAGAATAAGTCCATATTTTTTTAATAGTGGGGTCTTTTCTGATGGGAAATCTCTTTCTATAATTAGTAATTTATTTCTGGATTTGATTGAAGATAAAAACATATCATTTACTAATATTTTTGGGCCAGCATATAAGGGCATCCCCTTAGCTTCTGTTTTGTCTTCTTACATGGCGACTAAAAAAAATGTAGATTCTAATTTTATATATGATAGAAAAGATCAAAAACTCCACGGTGAAAAAGGTGATATTGTTGGGTCTTTCTTAGAAGGAAATACTTTAATTGTTGATGACGTTATTACTGCTGGGACTGCCATAAAAAATACTTTAGAAAAATTAAAGAAGTATAATGTAACAACTAATTCTCTTATAGTTTTGCTGGATAGGCAGGAAGTAGGGTCTAGTAATATGTCGGCTTCACAGGAACTCAAAAAAGATTATGGAATAGATGTTTTTAGCTTAATTAATATCTCAGATATTATTAATTATGTTACTAATACTAAAGAATTTGAAAATTTTAGAGACGATATTGTTGAATACAAAAAAAAATATAGTCTATAGGTTATCTTCCAATATTTTTTTTAATTCTTCTGTTACTGAAGGTCTTTTAGACTCCCAAATTAAAAACGCATCTGCTGCTTGCTCCAACAACATACCTAAACCATTATGAAAAATTAAATTATTTTGTGTTGCCCATTTTTCAAAACTATTTGATGCTTTTCCATATGACATGTCGTAGCAAACAGAATTCTTATGAACAATTTTATTAGTTAATTTAAACTCTAAATTACTTATCCCTATAGAAGTTGCATTTATAATCAAATCATACTTTTCTTTTATTATGTCTGTTTCAGAGATAGCTTTTATATTTCCAAAACTTGTTAGCGCTTTAGCTAATTTTTCTGCTTTTGAGAATGTCCGATTATGAATACTTAATATTTTCGGAGATTCATATAATATATTTGGTATTACGCCCATAGCTGCTCCACCCGCTCCTACTAACAATATTTTTTTATTTTGCAGCTGATATCTTTTGTTGTTCTTTAAATCTTTTATAAAGCCTGAACCATCTGTATTATCGCCATGAATAACACCATCTTTTAAAGAAATAGTATTAACAGATTTTGTTATTTCTGCTACTTTCGAGTGAGTGAGCGCCATATTAAATGCTTCTTGCTTAAATGGAAGTGTAATATTAAACCCTAAGCCACCGTTTATTAAAAATTCCTTTGCTTCAGCTTGAAAGTTTTCTATTGAACCTAGAATGGGCTCATAGCTTAAATCTATATTAAATTCTTTTGCAAAATACTTATGTATTAAAGGTGACAAACTATGCTTTATTGGATTACCAAATACAGCATATTTCCTTATTATTTTTCGTTTAACCATTTTATTATTTCTGGTGTGTAGTAGGTTAAAACTGCGTTGCAGCCAGCCCTTTTAAAGCAATGCATGGCTTCTAGGACCGCAGCCTTTTCATCTATGAAGCCTTTTAATGCCGCACATTTTATCATGGAATATTCTCCGCTTACATGATATGAAAAAACAGGTATTGAAAACGTATCTTTAATTTTTGCAACGATATCTAGGTACGGTAAGCCAGGCTTAATAATCACCATGTCCGCTCCTTCATTAATATCTAGATCTATCTCTAACAATGCTTCTTTTGTGTTAGCGCAATCCATTTGATAAGTATCTTTTGATGATCCTTTAAGGCTGTCTGAAGAATCAACTGCATTCCTAAATGGCCCATACAGACTTGATGCGTATTTTGCTGCATAAGATAATATTTTAGTGTTGTGAAATTTATTTTTTTCTAAAATATTTCTGATCGCCAATACTCTGCCATCCATCATATCTGACGGCGCAACTATATCTGCTCCAGCTTCTGCATGCGAAAGAGCCTGCTTCTTTAAAATATCAACTGTTTGATCATTAAGGATGTTTCCATTTTTATCAACTAATCCATCATGCCCACTTAAAGTATAAGGATCTAAGGCTATATCACTTATAACTCCTAATTCTGGAAATTCTTTTTTTATAATTTTTATAGCTGACTGAACCAAACCTTTTGAACTATAAGCTTCTTTAGCATCTTTCGATTTTTTATTTTTTCCAATAACTGGAAAAATTGCAATAGCATTTAACCCATTTTTATGAAGTCTACCTATCTCTGGAAGAAGCTTATCAACTGAATATCTTTTTCTTCCTGGCATGGACTCTATATTTTCTACCTTATTTTTTCCGGGGAGTATAAATATTGGATATATTAAATCATCTGCTGAGAAAGAAGTTTCTCTTACTAAATTTCGGATAAATCTAGCAGACCTATTTCTCCTCATTCTCGTATTTGGGTAGCTTTTATTCATAGCACTAGCTGAAATTATTTATTAATAAGTCTATAATATACATATGTACAAACTAATCAAATTAGAGGCTATTGGATTAATTATATGCGTACTATCTTTATTAACCGCATATATTTATTTCGATTTAGTAAAAGAATTAGCTGCCTGTACGCTATGTGTTTTAGATAGGTTTCTATTTTTTGGTATTGCAGCTATTTTTGCCATATTAATTACTTTTAAAAATAAGTTTTTTCATGCGCCTCTACTAGTATTTAATATAATACTATGCGTTATTGGTCTTATTAGCTCTGTTAGACATATATGGCTACAAAAATTTCAAGATCAATCTTCTATAGATGGTTTTGGTTGCGGGGGAGATTTCTTCTACTATATTTCTACACTGCCTTTTTCTGAAGCCATAAAAAATATATTTGATAATCCAACACCATGTAACGATATTAAATGGGAATTTTTAGGGTTATCTATACCTATGTATACATTTATTATTTTTGTACTATTATTTATCATCACTATTAGAATTATTTTGGAGAAAAAAAATGATTAATAAAAATAAAACGTTCCTTTTTATATTTACTTTATTTTCATATAGCTTGTCTTTTGGTGGCCATCACAATGAACCATCTATAGGGCTTTCAGGAATTGAAGATAATAAAACTTACTCATCTCCGGTCCAATTAAATTTTGTAGTAAAGAATATGAAAGTTCAAAAAGCTGGTATAAACGAGTTGAATAGTGGGCATCATCATTTGCTCTTAGATGTAAAAGAGCTTCCTGATTTTAAAATATCACTCCCTATGACAAAAAATATTATTCATTTTGGGAAAGGCCAAACCTCAACTTTATTAGAGTTAGCTCCTGGGATACACACTATTCAACTTTTATTTGCTGACTATAGTCATACACCTCATAAAATTCCTCTTATAACAGAGAAAATAACTTTTTATATTAAATAAGACTCCTTAAGGATTAAATTATTATGCTTAAAAAAATTTTTCTAATTTTTTTTATTTCTGAAGCAATTTTTGCTAGTGATTTCCTAGTTGTCCAGTCTACAACCTCAACAGCTGACTCAGGTTTTTATGATTACCTATTACCAATATATGAAAAAAAAACAGGTGTAGACATTCGTGTTGTAGCTGTTGGAACAGGACAAGCTATAAAAAATGCTGAAAATGGCGATGGTGATTTATTAATCGCACATTCAAAAGGTGATGAAGATATTTTTGTAAAAAAAGGCTTTGGGATTTCTAGAAAGCCTCTTATGTACAATGATTTTATAATAATTGGCCCTAATAATGATCCTCACCAATTAAGAAGTAGTAAAAATATTAGTGATTTGTTTAATGCCATAAAGCGTAAAAAACTTAAGTTTTTAACGCGAGGTGATAATAGTGGAACTCATAAAAAAGAAATTTTTTTATGGAAAAAATCAGGAATAAAAGCTAATGATCTAGACTCAGATTTTTATATTGATGCAGGCAGAGGTATGGGCGCAACTCTTAATATGGCTGCAAGTATGGATGCCTATACTATTACAGACAGAGGTACTTGGTTAAGTTTTAACAACAAGCAAGATTTAGGTATTTTGTTTTCTGGAACCCCTCCTTTACATAATCAATACAGCGTCATAGTAATCAACCCTGCTAAGCATCCTCATGTAAAATATAAATTAGCTAATGATTTTTCTAATTGGTTAATCGGGAAAGAAGGGCAAAAATTAATTTCTGAATTTAAAATTATGAATCAGCAATTATTTTTTCCAAATGCAGATGTAAATTAAATCCACTTTCTTGGTACGAGAAAATTTTTATATAATTCCTCTTCTTTGCTACCTTTATTAATTTTATAATCATATTCCCATTTTACTAATGGAGGCATTGACATCAATATTGATTCGGTTCTACCGTTTGACTGCAGACCAAACAATGTTCCTCTATCATAGACAAGATTGAATTCCACATATCTTCCTCTACGATACAACTGAAAATCTTTCTGCTTACTACTATATAATGTATTTATGCGTTTTTTTATAATTGGCTCATAAGCTTTAATAAAACCATTGCCTACTGATTGAATAAAATCAAAACATTTTTCAAACTTCCACATATTTAAATCATCAAAAAATAAACCACCGATACCCCTTGATTCATTCCTATGTTTAATATGGAAATAATCATCACAATTTTTTTTATATTCATTGTAGATTTCTTTCCCATACGGATGACAAATTTCTTGGGCGACTTTATGCCATAGGACTGCATCTTCCTCGTAACCGTAATATGGGGTCATATCGAATCCTCCGCCGAACCACCAGATAGGTGGTAAATCTTTACTATATGCTATAAAAAGCCTGACATTTAGATGGACTGTTGGTACATGCGGATTTTTAGGGTGGCACACCACTGAGACACCCATGGCCTGATAATTTCTTCCTACGAGTTCTGGTCTAATATTTGTTGCTGCTTTAGGCAAATGTTCTCCAGATATATCAGAGAAATTTACCCCAACTTTATCAAAAACACTTCCTTCTTGCAGCACACATGTCAGACCGCCGCCGCCTTCATCTCTAATCCAGCTGTCATTATAAAAATTACTTTCATCATACTTAGCAATCATTAAAATTATATTTTTCTGCAAATCTAATAAATAATTTTTAACTTTTAAGCTATGTTCTTTTGTAATCTCTTCCATTTAACCACCTTCTCTCAAAACTTTTTTAGATACTAAATCAACAATTCTTGACGGAGATTTTGTTATATCAACTTCGCCTTCAATAACATAATCTATATCTCCTTTAAAGCTTGCAACTACTTCTTTTACATTTGTTAATGGTTTCTTGCCAGCAAGATTTGCGCTTGTAGAAACAATAGGGAAATTTAAAGCCCTACATAAATTATATGCTACAGGATGTTTAGTAATTCTCAGAGCTATTTTCCCAGTATTTCCTGTGATCACATTTAAAGCTTTATCACTTGCTGGGCACAGCCATGTTGTAGGAATTTCTGTATTCATATCGCTTGCATCTATCATTTTATGATATTTACTATCAATTAAATCACTAATTTTCTCGAAACTATCTGAAATAACTACCAGGCCTTTGGAAGCATCTCTTTTTTTTATTGTTAATATTTTTATTATTGAGTTTTTGTTATTTATATTACAGCCTAACCCAAAAACCGCTTCTGTTGGATAAGCAAAAATGGAGCCTAGATTAGCTGCTTTTATAAATTTTTCGAATTGACTTTTATTATTAAGATTGAGAATTTTAGCCATAAAACTATAATTTCGTTTCAGTAACTTCTATATTTAGTTTCTTTTTGGTAGCTTTCTTTTTTACTACTTTCTTTTTTACTACTTTCTTTTTGGTAGCTTTCTTTTTTACTACTTTCTTTTTTGCGCCATACCTTCCTTTTTTAACAGGCGCATTCTCTATCATTTCTTGGCATTCTTCCAACGATAAGTCTTTTGGCTCCTGGTCCTTTGGAATTTTTACATTTTTATTACCGTCTGTTACGTATGGCCCGAATCTGCCGTTTAACACTTGTATCCCTTCATTTTCAAAAATTCTAATTATCTTATTAGCTTCGATTATTTTTTTTTGTTCAATTAATGGCAAAGCTTGTTCAAATTTTATTGTGTATGGGTCATATGGATTTTCTCCTTCTTTTTCAAGCCCTTTTAATGATACATTTTTCTTTTCGCCGTAATTCAAATAAGCACCAAATCTACCTAAACAAGCTGTAATATGTTCTCCTTCAGGAGTTTCTCCAAGAAGTCTTGGGAGAACAAATAACTCTAATGCCTCTTCTAATTTAATACTTAAAATATCTTGCCCAATTTTTAAAGATGCTGATTTTGGTTTTCCATCTTCCTTAGGGTCATCTTTCGTACCTATCATTGCGTGTGGCCCAAATGGCCCATGTCTCACACTTACACTTCTTCCACTTTTAGGATCTATGCCTAATATGCGTTCCTGTTTTCTTTCTTCCGGCGATAGCTTTTCTGTTTCACCAACCATTTTTGTTAAATGCTTGTAGAATGAATCTGTTGTGGGAACCCACTGTACTTCTCCTCTAGATATCTTATCTAAAGTTTCTTCTAACTCAGCTGTATAACTATATTTTATAAAATCATTAAAATTCTTATCTAGAAATGCACAAGTGGATGATCCTTTTCCTGTTGGTGTTAACGTCCTATTCTCTACTTCTACGTACTCTTTAAATCTTAGAGTTTCTATAATAGCTGCATAGGTTGATGGCCTTCCTATACCTTCTTTTTCTAAATTTTTTATTAAACTTGCTTCTGTATATCTTCCTGGTGGTTGGGTAAAGTGTTGAACAGCGTCAAGATTCTCAAGATGAACTATCTCACCTTCTTGCATTGATGGTAGCATTTTCCCTTCAGCCTCAAGATCTTCCTCATCTGTGCCTTCCAAATAAGCTTTCATAAAGCCTGGGTAATTTATCGCTTGGCCAGTTGATCTAAATATTTTCTCATTACTTTCTAAGTCTATTGATACTGAGTCTAAAATTGCATCATTCATTTGTGACGCAATTGTCCTTTTCCATATCAGAGAATAAAGTTCAAACTGATCTTTATTTAAATAGTTTTTCACATCTTCTGGCTTTCTTATCAAGGCAGTTGGTCTTATTGCCTCATGAGCTTCTTGAGCATTTTTTGATGTATTAGAATATTGTCTTTTCTCTTCCGGAAGTGCTTCCTTACCGTACAACTCAGGAATAATTTTTCTCATTTCATCGATTGCATCCTGAGCTAAATTAATCGAATCTGTTCTCATGTATGTAATTAATCCTAATGCCCCTTCACCTAAGTCTATACCTGTATATAGTTGCTGAGCTATGCTCATTGTTCTTCTGGCAGCAAACCGTAATTTTCTTGATGCCTCTTGCTGTAATGTGGATGTGGTGAATGGTTTAGCAGGTTGTCTTTTTTTTTGTTTTTTTGTAACCTTTGCAACTATAAAACCATCTTTAGAAACACTTAATATTTCATCTTTTATTGCATACGCATCCTTTTCATTATCAATATCAAATTTAGCTAGCCTTTTGTTATTAGAGCTATGCAAAAAAGCATCAAAAGGTTTTTTATCTTTTAAGAAATTTGCATTAAGAGTCCAGTATTCTTGAGGAATAAATTTCCTAATCGCCTCTTCTCTTTCTACTATCATTTTTAAGGCAGGACTTTGTACTCTACCAGCAGAACCTCTTCTAATTCCAATTCCCCATAGCAGCGGTGATATCCCCATACCAAATAAATAATCGATTGATCTTCGGGCAAACTGTGCATTTATAAGGTCATACGATAATTCTCTTGGTTTTTCTATTGACTCCAAGATTGCTTTTTTTGTGATTTCGTTAAAAACTATTCTTACTATCTCGACACCAGATAAAGCTTTTTCTTTTTCCAATATGTCGATAAGATGCCACGCTATTACCTCGCCTTCTCTATCCTGATCTGTTGCTAGATAAAGTTTTTTAGCAGTCTTTAAGGCTTTCTTGATATCACTAATAATTTTCTCAGGCTTGTTATGATCTCTTTCAATGAGCTCATAATTCATTTGGTAATTATTATCTACATCAATACCATGCTTTGATGGTAAATTTCTTAAATGACCTACTGTTGATATTACGCGATAGCTACTTCCCAAATACTTTTCAATAGTTTTTGACTTTGCTGGCGACTCAACAATTACTAAATTCTCACTCATAATCAAACCTTGCTCTTATATAATTTTTTGTCTAATGGATATAAGGTAATATTTTGTCTGAATTTAGATTTTGTAACCAAGTATAATTGCTTTCATTTCCTGGTGTATTAAATAATATCATTAAAACAACCCACCTAATTTGACCTAGATCTACATTCCTAGTGTCTAAAGCCATTATTCTATCAATAACATGCTCTCTTATCTCGCCATGAAAAATGCCTAGCCTCTCTAAAAACATTAAGAAACTTAAACCTTCTTCTCCAATTTTGCTGTGCTCCGCATCACTAAAGAGTCGAAAACTATTTTTTGTTGGCTTATTTAATAAAACATTGTCATCTATACCTGGTAAACCTTCTAGCCACTCAAATGCTTTGTCAATATTTCTGTCTGCAAACCCTGCTTCAGAAAGATTTTTATGCAAGGATTCCTTATCAAGCTCTACTTCCTCATTATCTTCTACATAGCTCTGAAACATATACATTAGGACATCTAAAATAGTCTCTTTCATATTAAATCTCCTTAAGTGTTTGATTTAAAATTAAAAAAAATAAATCACATCTTCTAAAATAACCCCTGTTTTTTAACATTAATACATTGCTTAAGTTTAGTCAAAATTACGGATAATGATAAAAATTGACCAATTTCTTTAGATTTCCACAATTCCATAGAGAATAGTATAATTGTATTAATTTTAAAATATAATATAAATTATGAATAAATTAAAGGTTCTGCATTTTCCTGATAAAAGACTTAGAAAAATTGCTGCGCCTGTAGAAAATGTAGATGACAGGATCATAAATACTATCGATCAGATGTTTTTTACTATGTATGAAGAGAGGGGCATTGGTCTTGCCGCAACACAAGTTAATATTCATAAGAGAATTATTGTTATAGATGTTTCCGAAAATAAAGACACTAAAATTTGCCTCATAAATCCTAAGATATTATTTTTATCAGAAGAGTTAGATACTATGGACGAAGGATGCTTATCTGTACCAGGATTTTATGAGCCTGTATCAAGGCCTAAACATGTAAGGGTTTCATCTTTAAATTATGAAAACCAGGTATTTGAGTTTGAAGCTGATGGTCTTTTATCGACTTGTATTCAACATGAAATTGATCATTTAGATGGCAAGCTTTTTGTTGATCATATATCCTCTTTGAAAAGAGATAGAATTGAGAAAAAGATTATTAAACTTAAAAAAGAAGGCGCTCTTGCATCAAGAAAAAATACTCCGAGCTATAAATCAGCAATAGAGTAACCTGTCATCATGAATAAATTAAAAATTGTGTTCGCGGGAACACCGCAATTCTCAGAGAGTTATTTATCTGCTCTTATAAACTCAAAACATGATATTGCTGCTGTTTTCACACAGCCGAGTAAGAGATCTGGTCGAGGACTGAAATTCACTCATAGTCCAGTAAGAGACACTGCAGAAAGACATAATATTATTATCAGGCAGCCTGAAAAAATTACAATTAAAGAAGCTGATGCTTTAGCAGAGATTAATCCTGACATTGTTGTTGTTGTAGCTTACGGTTTAATACTCACCAAAGAATTTATGTCGATACCAAAATTTGGATGCATAAATGTTCATCCTTCGTTACTTCCACGATGGAGAGGAGCTGCTCCCATACAAAGATCTATAGAGGCAGGGGACGAGCTTACTGGCATTACAATAATGAAGATGAATGAGGGTCTTGATACTGGAGATATAATTTATCAAGAACCAATTCCTATTGATGATAATGACTCGTCTAAGGACATGCATAATAAATTTATAACTTTAGGCATTGATTCCTTATTACTTTCTCTTGATTCTATTTTAGCAAATAACTTTATGCTCCATCCTCAAGACGGAAATCTAGCAACTTATGCTAAAAAAATTAAAAAAGATGAAGCAAAAATTAATTGGGACAACTCTGCTAGAAAAATTCATAAAAAAATCATGGCATTTAATGCATGGCCAGTTGCTGAAACTATTTTGTCTGGAGAAAGAATTAGAATTCACGATAGCGAATATAAAAATTTAAGTGTTAATGGGATTCCCGGAACTATAAAGTCAACAAAAAATCAATGTATTGAAGTTTTTACAAAAAATGGGCTTTTGATAATCAAGAAGTTGCAAAAAAATAACTCTAAAGTTTTAGATTCAAATATTTTTATAAATTCTGTTGACTTAAAGGGGAAGAAATTTGAATAAACAAATATTTATATATTTAATAAATTTGCTCTATAATAGATTTATATCATGAAAATTATAATTGTAGGTGCTGGGCAGGTTGGTAGCTCATTGGCAATAAATCTAGTGAAAGAAGGTAACGACGTCACTCTCATAGATAAAAGTGCTGATCTTTTAGAAAATATTGCAGATAAAGTTGATCTTCAGACTATGCACGGTAATGGCGCGCACCCTAGAATCCTAGAAGCTGCTGGCGCTCATAAAGCAGATATGATTGTTGCTGTCTCAAAGAGCGATGAAACTAATATGATAGCGTGTCAAGTTGCTTATACTGTGTTTGGAGTAAGTAAAAAAATTGCACGTATTAGAGATTTAGAGTATCTAAATTATGAAAGTTTATTTGCAGATGAATCCACACCTATAGATTTTACAATTAGTCCTGATTTAATAGCTTCCAGCTATATTAAAACATTAATTTCATTTCAAGGAACCCATCAGGTTTTTAATTTTTCAGATCACGAAGATTTTTTTATTAATATTATATATAAAGACAGAGATGATTATGATAATTCAATTAAATTTTATCAAAATCTGTGTGACAAATTTAATGCGAAAATCTGTGCCTTTATTAGACAAGATAAAATTTTTTCTATTGAAGAAGGAGACTCACTTAATGATGGAGATGAAATGCTCTTAATATGTAAAGAAGAAAATATAAAAGAAATCATTGGTATCTTTAAAGATAATAAAAATAATAAAAGAATAATGATTGCAGGCGGCGGTAATATTGGAAAACATTTATCAGAAAGTATTAGTAATAATTTTCAGGTTAAAGTAATCGAGGAAAATGAGGATAGATCAGAGTTTTTATCCGAAGTTATTGATGACGTAACTATTATTAATGCAGATTCGTCAAATGAAGATATATTGCTAGAAGAAAACGTAGAGCATATGGATGTTTTTTGTGCTCTCACAAATGATGATGAAGCAAATATCTTATCCGCCATGCTTGCGAAAAAACTTGGTGCGAAAACGGTTATTTCAGTTATCAATAAAACTAGCTACTCAGATTTAGTTGAGAAACAAGGCATTGATATTGCAATATCTCCCGAGGATTTAACTATGGGGGCTTTATTAACTCATATTAGAAAAGGCAGTATTCTGAGAGCCCATTCTTTGATGCATGGCTCTTTCGAACTATTGGAGCTTGAGGTTAGAGATGCTGAAAAATCTAAAATTCTAGGTAAACATATAGAGCAGCTTAATTTATCTACAAATACAATTATATGCTGCATTATTAGGAACAATAATTTTATATTTGATACCTCAAATATAATTTTGGAACAAAATGATCATTTAGTCTGCCTTGTGAATAAAAAAGATGTAAAACAAATTGAAGATCTGTTTGAGTAAAATAAAATGCAAATAAAATCTGTCATTAGAATACTCGGATTATTGTTAATGTTATTTAGTTTGGCAATAATACCGCCGATTTTAGTTAGTATAATATATCAAGATAATGAAACATGGTCTTTTTTCTATGCATTTATTCTAATATTCGTATCAGGTCTTCTACTCTGGTTGCCAGCAGTCAATGCAAAAACTGATCTGAAATTAAGAGATGGATTTATTATTGTTGTTTTGTTTTGGTTTGTACTAAGTACTTTTGCGTCTTTGCCAATGCTCTTAAGTGAATCTATGGACATTTCTATAACTAATGCAATATTTGAATCTATTTCCGGGTTAACAACAACTGGAGCTACGATATTAAATGAGATTGATAACCTTCCAAAATCAATATTATTCTACAGACAGTACTTACAATGGCTTGGAGGACTTGGAATCATAGTTTTGGCAGTTGCAGTGCTACCTATGCTTGGAGTTGGAGGTATGCAACTATATAAGGCTGAAGTTGCAGGTCCTATTAAAAATAAAATTACGCCACGAATAACAGAAACAGCTAAATGGCTTTGGGTTGTTTACTTAGCCATGACTTTTCTTTGCGCTCTAAGTTATTATTTTGCAGGAATGAATGCCTTTGATTCAATTTGTCACAGTTTTTCTACTATAGCTATTGGAGGGTTTTCCACACATAGCGAAAGTTTTGGTTACTATGATAATCAGTGGATTGAGTTAGTTGCTATTTTTTTTATGATAGCAGCATGTTTAAATTTTAGTTTGCATTATTTAGCTTTTAAAAATAAATCTCTTTCCCCTTATAAAGAAGATAATGAAGCCCATTTTTTTATTTTTATTATAATATTTGTTTCAGTATTAAGCTGCCTGTACGTTTTCAGCCAATCTTATGAAATGAACACTAGAGATGTTATAAAAAATACTTTTTATGCAATTTCTATTTCTACAACTACAGGATTTACAAATGCTGATTATTATAATTATGTAGGATTCCTACCTTTACTACTTATATTATTTAGCTTTATAGGTGGGTGCGCTGGATCAACCGCAGGAGGAATGAAAGTCATCAGAGTAATGCTTTTATTAAAACAGGGCTATAGAGAGCTGATTAGATTAGTGCATCCAAATTCAAAAATTAAGGTCAAAGTTGGTAATAGAGCTATCAATGAAAGAACATTAGAAACTATATGGGGATTTTTCGCTATTTATGTTTTCGTTTTTTTAGTGGTTATGCTTTTATTAATGCTATCTGGATTAGATTTTCTAACTTCTTTTTCTGCTGTCGCTGCAACTATAAACAATCTTGGGCCTGGCCAAGGTGATGTCATAGTGAATTATGCAAACTTATCAGATATTAATAAATGGATTCTATCTTTCAGTATGATTGTTGGTCGTCTTGAGATATTCACATTATTAGTGATTTTTACACCAGACTTTTGGAGAAAGTAAGGTCATTTCTACTTATATATATTCTCAGTAACTCCACTTCTATTTCGAAATCTCTCATATGACCAAAGATATTGTCTAACATTTTTATTTATTATATCTTCCAATGTTTTATTTAAAAAATCTGCAGCCTTAACTTCTCCCTTCTCATAAAATATTTTATCAACCAATCCAATGTAAATATCAAATCCTCTGCCTGATTTTAGCCTTTCTGCAGAAATATAAACTATTGGGACCTTATTTTTTTTTCCTAGCTTATAGATTAGCGTTGTTGTATTTACTGGAATATTAAAAAATCTCGACATAACACCTTGATTAATTTTAGGAGTATGATCAGGCAGTATTCCGATACCGTGATTATTTTTTAACGCCTTCAATAAAGTTTTTACTCCAGTATTATCTGTTGCTACTAAAATTGATCCTGTAGATTTTCTTCCAGAGAAAACATACTCATTCAGCATATTATTTCTCAAAGGCTTGTACATACTGCTAAAGTTTCTTTTGTATGTTTTTATTTTACTAGCGACAAATAGTCCACTTAATTCCCATGATCCATGGTGGGGCGTCATGAATATTATTCCGTTTCCCTCTTTTAATGCTTCTTCAATAATATTTTCTGAATACACTTTACGTATAAGGCTATTAATATTTTTGTTTGCTTTCCTATATACGTATGGAGTTTCTAATAATGACTTCATATATTCTCTCAAACTATTTTTGGCCATTTTGCTGACCCAATCAGTTGATTTATTTGGAAAACATATGCTCAGATTTTTTTGCGTTACTTTGTATTTTTTACTATTCTTTGAGTACAGTAATGTGGCTAATATACTAGCAAAATTGTGTATTAAAGATAAACTGCAATAACTTAGTAAAAATAGGCAGATTTTTTGTATTGTGCTAATTATCATCATTTAGTGTATATTGTATAAAAATTTAATTATACTCAACTTTTAACATATTTTTTTATAATAATGAATAAAAGAGAATTTTCAATAAAACGAAAGACAAATGAAACAGATATTGAGCTCAGTCTAAATATCGATGGCTCTGGTATTTGTCAAATTGATACAGGGATGCCTTTTTTTGAGCACATGCTAGAACAAATTTGTAGGCATGGGCAAATAGACCTTAAAATCATAGCAAAAGGTGACCTAGAAGTTGATGCTCACCATACAGTTGAAGACGTAGGAATATGTTTTGGACAAGCTTTCCATGAAGCTATTGGTGCTAAAGAGGGCATTAATAGATATGGGCACGCTTATGTTCCTCTTGATGAAGCTCTATCAAGAGTTGTTATAGATTTTTCTGGGCGTCCAGGAGTAGAGTACTCGGCTTCATATCCAAGACAATACATCAATGATTTTGATGTTGACTTAATTCATGAGTTTTTCCAAGGGTTCTGCAATCATGCGATGGTAACTCTTCACATAGATAATCTTAAAGGTGAAAATGGGCATCACATAGCAGAAACAATATTTAAAGCTTTTGGACGAGCCTTTAGAAATGCGAAGGAAGTTGATTTTTTAAATAATGGAAAAACTCCACCTTCTACAAAAGGCGTCCTCTGATTATAGGCGATAAAAATTGAATACTATTGCTATCATAGATTATGGAATGAGCAATTTAAGCTCCGTTGCAAAAGCTGTTAAGTATGTCGCACCTAATGAGAAAGTCATTATTTCTTCCGACCCTCATGAGATAGATAGCGCTGATAAAGTTATTTTTCCTGGGCAGGGTGCGGCTGAGAATTGCATGCAGTCAATACATAGTAAAAAATTAAGTGAAGTTATAAAGAAGAACTCTAATGAAAAACCATTTTTAGGAATATGCATGGGCATGCAGGTTTTAATGGAGTTTAGTAATGAAAACGCTGGTACTGAATGTTTAGGAATCATTAAAGGCAATGTAGAAAGATTTGAAACTCAAGAGAATCAAAAAATAAAAATTCCACATATGGGTTGGAATAAAATAATTAAAAAGCAAGACCATCCTATTTGGCATAATATAGAAGACGAATCATATTTTTATTTTGTGCACAGTTATTTTATTAATCCTTTAGACGAATCTAATATAATAGGTGAAACAAAATACGGGAAAACATTCTGCTCTGTGATTGCTCATAATAATATAATAGCAATTCAAGGACACCCTGAAAAAAGTTCTGATACGGGACTGCAATTTTTGAAAAACTTTATACAAATACAAAAATAATATAATGAAAATAATACCAGCTATTGATATACAAAACGGAAATTGCGTCAGATTAAGGCAAGGTGACTTTGCGCAAGAAACAATATTCGACAAAAATCCTCTTAATATAGCGCAAAAATGGGTTGATGAAGGAGCTGAAAGACTTCATCTTGTTGACTTGGATGGAGCCAGACTTGGAAGCCCCATTAATTTAGATATTATTTCAAATATCTGCAAAAAGTTTCCAAATATTCCTATACAAATTGGTGGTGGAATAAGAGACCTAAAGACAGCTGAAAACTATTTACTGGCTGGAGCTACTTATATAATAATAGGAACTAAAGCTGTAGAAGAGCCAAAGTTTGTTAAAGAACTTTGTAAAATATTTCCTGGGAACATAATTGTTGGGGTTGATGCAAAAAAAGGCGCTGTTGCAACAGATGGATGGGGGTCTGTTTCTGATAAAAATGTTATTGAACTTTCTAGAGAATTTGAAAATATTGGAGTATCAGAAATTGTTTACACAGATATAGAAAAAGACGGCATGATGAAAGGCCTTAATATGGATGCTACTCTAAATCTTGCAAAAAGTGTCAATATTCCTATTATTGCTTCTGGTGGAGTTAGTTGTCTCGATGACATACGTAAAATGAAACCATATGTTGGTTCTGGTATCTCAGGAATTATAATAGGTAGAGCATTATATGAAAAAACAATCACTATTAAAGAAGCTAAAAATATATTTATACTATGACTGTAACTAAAAGAATTATACCTTGTCTCGATGTTGATAACGGAAGAGTTGTTAAAGGAGTTAAATTTGTAGATATAAAAGACGCAGGTAATCCTGTTGAGGTTGCTAAAAGATATAACGATCAAGGTGCTGATGAAATCACTTTTTTAGACATAACTGCAAGCTCTGGCAATAGAAAAACTATTTTGCATGTGGTTGAGGAAGTTGCATCACAAGTATTTATTCCATTGACTGTAGGTGGCGGAATAAGATCTGTTCAAGATATACGGTCTCTATTGAATTCTGGCGCTGATAAAATTACGATAAATACAGCAGCTATTAATGATCCTGATCTTATATCTGAAGCAAGTTCCGCGGTTGGTAATCAATGTATTGTTGTGGCAATTGACGCTAAAAGAAAAATTGATAGCTTAAATAATATATGTTGGGAAATTTATACTCACGGAGGAAGGAATGCCACAGGCATAGATGCTATTGAATGGGCCTCTAATATGGAATTAAGAGGTGCTGGAGAGTTGCTAGTAACAAGTATGGATAAAGATGGAACAAAACAAGGTTTTGACCTAGAATTAATGAAAGCTATTAATGACAAAGTGAATATACCAATTATTGCTAGTGGTGGTGTTGGTACGCTTGAAGATCTCTATGACGGAATAGTGATTGGTGAAGCAGACGCCGTACTTGCAGCAAGTATATTTCATTTTGGAACATATACAGTCCAGGATGTTAAAAAATACTTAGTTAGCAAAGGTGTTAATGTGAGAATTACAAATGAATGATATTTTTAAAAAATTGAGTTTAATTCTTAAAGATAGGGAAGGCAAAAGCCCTGAAAGTTCTTACGTTTCTTCTTTGTATCATAAAGGTCTAGCGCACACTTGCAGCAAAATAAATGAAGAGTCTGAAGAGCTAATCCATGCTCTAAAAAATGAAAATAATGAAAGAATAGTGTCTGAAGCTGCTGACCTATGGTTTCACAGCTTAGTAGCATTATCTATGAAAGATATATCTTCTGATGATATATTGGAAGAGCTTGAAAAAAGATTTGGTGTCTCAGGTCATACTGAGAAAAATAATAGAAATTCTTGATAAAAATAGGAGTATGAAATGGCTGGAATAAGTATATGGTCATTATTATTGATTTTTGCAATAGTTCTTTTGCTTTTTGGCACAAAGAAGCTTAAAAATATTGGTGGCGATCTTGGCGGTGCTATCAAAAATTTTAAAAAATCAGTCAATGATGATAAATCAAATAAAGAATAAAGCAGGTGTAATGAATGTTTGATTTTGGATTTTGGGAACTGGCTTTGGTTCTTATAATAAGTTTAATAGTTTTAGGTCCTGAAAGACTTCCCGTGTTTGCCTCACAGCTAGGCTCTTTAATTAAAAAAATAAAAGATTTCGCAAATAGTGTTAAATCTAATATTGAAAATGAATCTAGAATGAACGATTTAAAAAAAATTATAGAAAAACAAAAAGAAGAATTATCTGAATTTGAAGATACTATAGATTCAGATGAAAAGTAGTAATTATTCCTTAACAGATCATCTTTTAGAACTTAGAAATAGACTATTGATTATTATTTCTACTATAGGGATCTGTGCTCTTCTGCTAACTCCTTTTGCAAATAATATATATAATTTTTTAGCGATGCCATTATTAAATGTTTTGCCGGAAGGCTCTAGCATGATTGCTGTTGATGTTGCATCACCCTTTTTGGCACCTTTTAAATTAATCCTACTTCTCTCAATAGCTGTCACTTTCCCTGTTTCTATATATAATTTTTGGGCCTTTGTAGCGCCAGGACTTTATAAAAATGAAAAGAAATTTGTCATACCTATACTTATTTCCAGTACTTTATTATTTTATTTAGGAATAGTTTTTGCTTATTATATCGTTTTTCCTTTAATATTTAGTTTTTTTACTAGCATAGCTCCCGAGGGTGTCCAGATAGCTACTGATATTAGTAGTTTTTTAAATTTTGTTATTAAAATATTTTTTGCTTTTGGATTGGCTTTTGAAGTTCCCATTATTACTTTGATTGTAATTATTTTTGAAATTAGCACTGTTGAATCTTTATCAAAAAAAAGGCCTTATATAATCGTAATTGCTTTTATCCTTGGCATGGTTCTAACACCACCTGATATAATTTCCCAAATCCTTCTAGCTATTCCTATTTGGCTACTCTTTGAGCTAGGACTCTTCCTTGCTTATTTAATTACTAGAAATAAAGCTAAGTCAAAGAGACCGTAATTTGATAACATCCACTATAAGATAAAATATTTTTGTAGCTAATGAATAATAAAGACCCTAAAAGAGCATTGCTAATTATTTTAGATGGAGTTGGTATTGCTCCTGATGGAGATAATAACGGCTGGTCTCTTGCTAATACACCGAATCTAGATCTTCTAAGGCATGATTACCCTTCTACTACTATAGACGCTTCTGGGAAAAGTGTTGGCCTTCCCGACGGACAAATGGGCAACTCTGAAGTTGGGCATATGATTATTGGTTCTGGCACTATCTTTAAACAATATCTCGTTGTTATTAATGAAGCTATTAATGATTCTACTTTTTATGAAAACGAAACTTTACTAAATGCAATTTTATCTGCAAAAAAAAGTGGTCATGACCTTCACTTATTAGGTCTTGTATCCTACGGAGGTGTTCATTCGCATATAAATCATTTATTTGCCCTTTTAAAATTATGTAGCTTGCATAGTGTGTCACCTAAACTTCATCTTTTCACAGATGGCCGTGATGCAGACCCAAAATCTGCAATTCAAATTTTTAATGATTTAGATGATTGCTTAAAAGAATATGGTGGAGAAATTTATACTATATCAGGACGCTATTACTCCATGGATCGGGATCAAAGATGGGATAGAACTGAGCTTTCTTGGCAATCTATTGTTAATAATAAAGGTAATTTTGCGAAAAATTATGAAGATGCTATAAACAACTCTTATGCAAATGGTGTGACTGATGAGTTTGTTGTGCCAACTGTACTTGATGGAGCAAAACCTCTAAAGATAAACGATTCCCTTTTATTTTTTAACTTTAGAAATGATAGGACAAGACAGATTGCTCGAGCATTAAATGTTGATAGGTTCGATAATTTCAAAAGAACAAATAACAATATGGCTTACTCTATAAGCACAATGACTGAATACGATCCTTATTTATCTTGCCCTGTAGCTTTTAGATCTAAAACGCCTGACCTTACTTTAGGTAGCGTCATTAGTGATCTTGGTCTTAAGCAGTTTCACTGCGCGGAGACCGAAAAATATCCGCATGTAACCTACTTTATAAATGGAGGTAAGGAAGAGCCTTATCCTGGAGAAAAGAGGGTGTTGATTCCTTCTCCTAGTGTTGCAACATATGATTTGAGCCCAGAAATGAGCTGTAAAGAAGTGTCTGAAGAAGTTATCAGAGCTATTAATGATGACGAATATAAATTAATTATTGTTAATTTTGCAAACGGAGATATGGTCGGGCATACAGCTGTTAAAAATGCAATTATATTGGCTATGGAAGCCCTTGATAAAGTTTTAGGGGAAGTTGTATGTGCCGCTATTGGAAAAAATGTATCAACATTAATTACCGCAGATCATGGTAATGCAGATGAAATAAATAATCTTATAACTGGAAAACCTAATACGCAGCACTCTTTAAATCCTGTTCCAGGCATAGTTGTTGATAATAATAGAACTTGGGAGATTATAAATCATAGTGGCGGCTTGTCTAATATTGCTCCAACTCTATTAATGCTCATGGACATTGAAAAGCCTAAAGAGATGACTGCTGAGTCCTTAATAAAGGAAAATTAATCAAATATATTTTCTGGGATTCCGTTTTCTTCATTTTTATCTAGGATCTTTAAATCATCAAATACTATTGTGCCATCAATACTGCTATCTTTTTCATTTGAAAAACTTAATTTATCTTGTTTTTTTTCGATAATGTATTCATTTCCATCTTTCGTCCCAGTATCACTAAATTCTAACTCACCACCTAAGTCTTTGCCTGAGTTATTTTCATTTGCTATCTGCTTATGGAACGCTACAATTTCTTTAAAAGTGTCTAAAGCGTAACTAAAATTTAAACCTTGTTTGATTGGCACCAATACTTCTTTTTTATTCTTACCTAACCTAGCTCTAATTTTATTCTTTAAGACTTCTGCATCGTATGGGTCTAGTCCTTCCATGCCACCTCTTAGTATTTTTGATGATACATTTCCTTTGATTAAGATACTTTTCACTCCAAAAAAAACCTTTTCTTTGTATTCCTTTTCTGACACTTCGACTTCGGATAGTTTTATCGTTACTCTTACAGTCGCACATCCTTCTTTATTAAATTCAGATCCTGGTTTTGCCAAACCATCTCTTGCGCATTCATAGACATCAAACAATAGCCTATCTTTTCTTAATTCTACATTTTGGGCGCCTAGCGATGATTTGAAAAACACTTGTCTTTGGATTCTCATTCTTCTTACATATTCTTCATCTTGTTCATCTGCATATTCATCACTAAAGCTTTGGTATTTATCTTCCTTTTTATCACTTTCGTCTTTGCCACCACATAGAGCTGTTACTTGTTCAGCGTTAAAACCTCTATCTAAATAATATGAAACATCTTCTTTGCTACATGAAGCATAAACAGATGTGTTAAAAAATAAGCATGCTAAAAAACATCTGACTAAAAATATATCTCTTCTTTTGTTTATTGGTTGCATCTTATTTCCCATTTATTTTTTAAGTCATAATCTTATCATTAAATATATTATTTTATACAAAAAAAAACAGGCGCCATTACAGCGCCTGTTCTTATAATACAAGATTCTAATATATATTAGAACATTGTTAATATACCGAATTGAACAATCTCAACTTGGTTATTGATCGTACCTAATCCTACACCACCAATACCTGTTCCGTAAGAACCGAATTTGTCGTTAGACACTTCGATGTATGAAACGTTTAGCTCTGTTGAATCACCTAATGCATAGAACATACCGATTAAAGTAGTGTCAGCACCAGTTTGCGCAGAGTTATCTGTTGTCAAGCTTGTAGCTGTAACATCAAGATCATCAGCTTCTGCATACATGAAACGGAAATCAAAGTTTCCACCTGGAGCATATTTACCAGATATTAAGAACGCGTCTCTATCAAACGATACGTCTTTGTCAGCTGTTCCACCATTAAATACTGTTGAACCAAAACCAAACGATTGCAATGCTGCACCCGCGTTAGTTGTGTTTTCAAAGTTGTACTCAACGTTCTCAAACATAGCAGATAAAGTTAAGCTAGCGCCATTGCCTAAATCAGCAATATAACGTCCAGCTATACGATATGACTCAGCGTCAGAATCATCCATTACAGATTTTGCTGCTGCTGCGTGCAATGTTGTTGCAGCCCATGACTCATGTTTCTGATAAGTTACAGCGCCCCAAAAAGGACCGTCTGTATATGCAACACCCATAGATACGATATATGGATCTTGTTTAGCGCCATTTCTAGCGTCTGTGTTATCAGATTGGAAGTCTGCAGTTATAGCAGCTCTATAAGAAAGCTTTCCTGTAGAACCCATGTACTGAAGAATTTCTTCTTGACGTCTGTTGAAACCTTGATTGTATTTACCCTCATAAGCACTATAAGATGTAAATGTTGTTGATCCAAAATCTCCTAAGTTATAAAAGATTGTGTTTGCACCAACAGAACCCATGATGTTTGTATGCGATGCATTACCAGCGTCATACCAAGGATCAACCCAACCAGCTACCATTTCGTTGTATGGTAATAACCAGTTAGCGTACATGATTTCACCCATTGAACCTGAGATTCCTACTTTTGAATTTCTGTTACACCAACCACCTGTACCAGCGTAGTCATTCATATATGTAAATGTTTCACATCTCCATGTAACTTTTAACCCTTCAATTCCAGTATCAACAAAACCAAGGAAACCGATGTTACCAGCGTTTCCATTGATAGATGTTGAGTCTGTTTGCGAACCGTCCGCACCAGATTCTGTCATTTCAAAGGTATGATTTTGCCAACCGTAGATAGTAATTGGGTCCCCGTAAGGTCCAACTCCACCGCCGCCCCAGCCTGCGTTTGCAGTAACTGGAAGCATGGCCAATGCTCCGGCTAGCATACTTGCTAAGATTTTTATTTTCATTAGGACTCCTAATAATTGTCTTAATTATTTTTAAGAGAGATAAATCATTATTAATTAACCTCCCCACTCATAACACTATTTTACATTTATGTAATGTTCGTTTCACAAACATCTGTGTAACGACAGACTCTCCTTGTCTATAGCGTTTCCTACATTACTGCAGGATTCTCCGATTTTGACCGTTCTTTATCACCAAGTCAATAGTAATTCCTTATTTTATGTGGGTTATTTTCAATTAAATCAAGTATATATAAGCATATACTAATACAGCTTATTATAGTTTTGTTGTTTGGTATATTATCTATACTTTAATAAATACTATTAAAACAATGAATTAAAATAAAATATTTTGTCTAACTGCGAGATTATTTTTTTATGATGCTTTAATTATGTTTGTTAAACATGTAATATAACTTTTTTAATTTCTATAATATTTTGCCTATGAAATCTATTTTTAAAGCTTCTATAGTTTTTTTCGTTATTTTTTTAAGTGGCTGCGGTCTTTCACTTCCTGATTTCAATTCTAACAAAGAATTGGTAATAAATGATTCGGACTATAATAAAGTGTTAGATAAACATTATAAGGGTTATTCTGATGATGATGGTCTTGATAGTGCTGATATTCATGAAGGTGCAAAAAATTTCGCTCAGTGCGCTAACGCTACGGAATGCGGCTTGTTATGGGATACCGCTAAAAAATGGGTAACAGAAAAGTCTACATACAATGGCGTTTTGAAAACAAACACTAAAAATTTATTAGTAACAAAAGTTAATCCAACTAAAAGCAAAGCCGAACAAATTACCTTTAGTATTACGCGCTCTTCTAGTGGAAAGAAAAACACTATAAAAATAGTTGCTGATTGCCCAAAAAATTGCAAGAGTTATATTCATAAAGAGTATTTTGCTTTTAATAGCTACCTTAAAAATCACTTGCTAGCTTATAAAAACAACGTCATAAGCTATGAAAAAATTAAGGGTGACATACTCACAAGTACAGCCGAATCAGACAAATTAGATATAGATTTTGATGATTTAACAGGAAGCGATCAGAGATCAGTTTTGATTGAAAATGATATGCTCAATAAAATTGAAATAACAAAAAGTAAAAGAAAAAGTTATATTGGAAAAGTTGCTGAAATATTAATAGATGATTACTCGTGCAATAAATCCACTGAAATTAATCTAGTTAAGCAAACAAGCCAAAGAGAGCTGTACGAGGTTAATTGCATAAAAGAAGTTAAAAGAATGATATTTGATTGTAGTCCTGATGGATGTGATGTTCTTCAATGAAAAACTTTATAAAAATTGTTTCTTTAATTTTACTTTCAATTAATATTGCTAGTTGCTCGTCTTTAGAAACAAAGAATATAAAAGACTGGCTAAAGGAAGGAACAAAAGAAAACCGAGAAGATATCAAGCAGAGCAATAAAACCGGCAAAACTCATCTTAAAGATTACTTAGAGAAAAATGGCTGCATTAATGGATCAAGTGCCAAGGTAGTAGATAGTAGCGATAAAAGTACTCTTTTATACGAGGTAATTTGCGTCACAGACTCTAAAAAGTTTTTAGTAAAATGCAGTGATGGATCCTGTTCAAAGTAGACCCTATCTACTTTTTTTACTATTGAGCCAATCTATAATTGGCTCAAAGTAAGTCCTATCTACTTCGGTCATTGATGGCGCCATTTCAAATATACCAAGGCCTTTTTCTGCAGCCCTTATATAATTTTGGCTATCTCTAACCATTGTTAAAAAAGGAATTTTTTGACTTGCTAAAAAATTATCTAGCTCCCAATAAATATTCGTGTAATCTCTTCCTCTGTTAGCTACCAAGGCAATCTTAGATTTCTTATTAACAATTCTAGAGTGCTTTTTTACATTTTTTATAAATTCACTAGCTGCCCTCATATCTATAGGTGATGGTAATACTGGAATTATCACACTTTCAGCCATATTTAAAACTTTTGTTAACTCTGCGCCTTTGAGTCCTGCAGGAGCATCTATTATTCGATAGTCTATCCCGCGCTTAACTTTTGCCCCAAAACCTTTTAGGCCAGTTATCGGCGGTTTTGCTGAAGATCTAGCTTTTAACCAGCCTATAGAGCTCTCTTGAACATCTAAATCTACCAAAGCTACAGACTTTCCTATTGACGCGTAAAAGCTAGCCAGGTTTGTTGCTATTGTAGTTTTTCCTGAACCACCCTTTGAATTTAATACTAATATTGATCTCATTTTCGCCTCCAATTAGTTTAGCTCTATTTTTTTTATTTTATCATCATTTATTAACTTGTCGAATTTTCAGATGTCATATACAGCTACTACTGGCGCGTGATCTGAAGGGCGCTCATTCTCCCTTGGCTCTTCATCAATATAGCTTGCGGTGCATTTTTTAGACAAGGCGTTATTTGCTAAAATTAAATCTATTCTTAGTCCACGGTTTCTTCTAAAAGCGCCTGTACGATAGTCCCACCAACTGTATAGCTCCTTATCTTGAGGAAAAAGCCTAAATGTGTCTTTTAATCCAAGTGCCATTATACTCTCAAGCGCTTTTCTTTCTTTCTCACTGCATAACACCTTGTCTTTCCAAGCGTCGGGGTCATGCACATCGTTGTCTGCTGGCGCAATATTAAAATCCCCTAGCACCACATAATATTTACTTTTCTTTAGATCATTTTTAATATGTTTTGTAACTTCTTTTAGCCAAGATAATTTGTAATCAAATTTTTCTGAGCCAACTTCGTGACCATTAACTACATATAAATTTAATACCGAAAGATCCTTTCCATACCTGGTTAGTAAAAATCTTTTTTGATCTTGTTCTTTATTATTAATTAATTTTATAGTTTCTTTAGGCGGAGTTTTACTTATTGTTGTAACCCCATTATATGTTTTCTGCCCAATATAATCGCAATAAAAACCTTCTTTCGTGATTTCTTCTAGTGGAAAGGAATTATCTTCAACTTTAGTTTCTTGTATTGCCAATACATCAACATCGGTTTTTTTAAGCCAGTCCATAACTTGAGGAAGCCTAACTCTTAAAGAATTTACATTCCAAGAAGCTATTTTCATTTTAGGCCTAAGCTTTTTAGGAGTGGGTCTATAATTGGCTCTCTTCCCCTAAAATCTACAAAGAGCTCTAGTGCTGGCTTAGATCCCCCAGTTTCAAGTATTTTTTTCATAAAGTTATTTCCAACCTTTCTATCCACTAATTTATTTTCTTTAAATGCCATGAACGCGTCAGCAGATAACACTTCTGCCCACTTGTAACTGTAGTAACCAGCAGCATAGCCTCCTGAAAAAATATGAGCAAAACTATTTTGAAATTTATTATTTTTGTGAACAGCAAGCAATGATGTTTCTTTCCTAACATTTTTTAGAACCGTCTCTGTTAATTTTGTTTTCTTCTTTTCTTCGCTCATGTGGAGCAGAAAATCAAATAAAGAAAACTCAATTTGTCTTAACAGGGCCATCCCAGTATTATAATTTTTTGTTGCTAATAATTTTTTAAATAATTTATTGGGTAATTTTTGATTTGTCTCGAAATGAAAAGCAAATGTATCGAGCACATCCTTTTCCCAACACCAGTTCTCCATAAATTGACTTGGTAGCTCAACTGCGTCCCATTCAACTCCTGATATTCCCGATATGCCTGCGTAATCAACTTTTGTTAACATATGTTGTAAGCCGTGGCCAAACTCATGAAACAAAGTTTCAACATCATAATGTGTAAAAAACGCTGGGCTCGTCTTTGTTGCAGGACTTGAGTTACATGTTATAAAAGCAACGGGTGCTTGGACCGCGCCACTAGACTTTAATCTTCTTTGAATACATTCATCCATCCAGGCACCACCTCTTTTATTAGGCCTCGCATAGAGATCAAAATAAAATTTCCCTCTAAGATTCTTGTTCTTATCAAAAATTTCGTATAAACGTACATCCGGATGCCAAACACTTTTAGTTTTCTTTATCTTTACTTCTATTCCATAGAGGGATTTAACTAGTTTAAATAATCCCTTGATTACATTTTCAACTGGGAAGTATTGTTTGAGCTCTTCTTGTGAAACACCAAAATTTTCTTTTTTATATTTTTCTGATACGTAAGCAAGATCCCATGGATTTATAATTTTTATATTTAGTGTTTTTTTGGCATATTTTTTTAAGACTACCATCTCCTGTTTTGATTTTCCTATAGCTTTAACTTTGAGATTGTTTAAAAAATCTATAACTTGTTGCGTTGATTTTGCCATCTTTGTGGCTAAAGAATATTCTGCAAAATTTTTGTAGCCTAAAATATTAGCAATAGTTTGTCTTAAGCTTAAAATTTCCGCAATATTATTTGTATTATCCCAGTTCCCTTTTAATGGAAATTTGTTTGATGCTCTGCTTGCATAAGCTAAATAAAAAGTTTTTCTTAAAGCCTGGCTTTCTGCATAAGTCATTACCGCCATGTAACAAGGTTGGTCCAACGTTAGAGTGAAACCATCTTGCTGTCTAATTGCAGCTACTTCCGAAGCTATCTCTAAGGCGTTTTTTGGTATGCCTTTTAGAAGCTTTTCTGTTTTATAATTTTTCGACCAAGAGTTTGTAGAGTCTAAAATATTTTGTTCAAAGTTTGATTCTAGGTTTGCTAACTTTTCTTGAGAATCTCTGAATAATTTTCTTTGTTTTGGCGGAAGATGAACTCCTGAAAGCTTAAAACCTTGCAACACATCTGCTAGTAATTTTTTCTGGCTTGAATTTAGATTTTTTTTATTTTCTTCATAAAATCTTTGGTACTGATTAAATAATTTTTTATTTTGGCCTATCTTGCCGTAGTGAGACGTTAATAAACTTAAGCTTTTTTCATATTGGTTACGTGTTTTCGCATCATTCATCACTGAGTTCAAATGCCTTATTGGAGCCCATGTTTTTGCGATTTTATCGTCCGATTCTTCCATCAGATAAATAAAATTTTTCCATGTTAATTTTTTTAGGCTTTCTATTTTTTTTACAATTTTTTTATTTTCTTGCACGAGAAAACTTATTGCTTGATACATATCTTTACTAGTTATCTTTTCGAAGGGAGGTAGGTTTGCAAACTTTAACAGTGTGTTTTTACTTGTATCCATTTTCATAAATCCTTTTAAATTTTATACATCAATATTAATTGCATAGTGAGCATTTTCTTCTATGAATTGTTTTCTTGGCGCTACATTATCTCCCATTAAATCCTCAAACGTTTTCTCAGCTTTTGTTCTGTCTTCGCCTGTTATTTGCACAAGAGTTCTTTCTTCAGGATCCATTGTTGTCTCCCATAATTGCGATGGGTTCATTTCTCCCAAGCCTTTATATCTTTGGATTGAATATCCTTTTTTCGCCTCTCCTATTATCCAGTCAAAAGTATCCAAAAAGTTACTAATTTTTATTGTTTTTTCTTGTTTAATTAAATACGCATCATCTTTTAGTAAATTTCTTACAGCGGCGCAATAATCATAATAATTTTTGTAATCTTTGGATCCAAACACACTAAATTTTGTATTAATTATTTTTTCTAGTCCAGCTTCTTCATATGTCATTGTAAAAGATGAATCTTCTTCTACCGTCATTGAAATAATATTTCTTAAAGACAAGTCATCTTGTGAAATTGAACTAATCCATTTTTCTGCCTCGCCTTCATTGCAATCATATGATGGAATATTTTTTTGACGTAGCAGGTCCATAAAATGCCTACCATGATTTCTTGCTATATTTGATCGCGCTTCATTAGCTTTCTGACAATGCTTGATTAATACTTTTAAATTATTGATTTCTATAGGTTTTTTATCTTTCTTAGAGGAGTATATATCTATATCATCTAAACAATCTTTTGTTATATGTGTTAACAGGGCATTATCGTCTTTAATATATTTTTCAGTTTTGCCTTTTTTAATTTTATATAAAGGAGGTTGCGCTATATATATATTGCCTTTTTCCACTAGTTTTCTCATTTTACTATAAAAGAAAGTTAACAAAAGAGTGCGTATATGGGCACCATCGACGTCTGCGTCAGTCATTATAATTACTTTATGGTATCTTAGGGACGCATATTCTTCATCAGTCATCTCTTTTGAACTAAAGCCACAGCCAAGAGCTGTTGCTAAAGTAGCTATTTCTTCATTAGCAAAAATTTTGTCGTCTCGTTGCCTCTGAACATTTAAAATTTTACCTTTAAGCGGAAGTATTGCTTGTGTCCTTCTATCCCGACCCTGTTTTGCTGACCCGCCAGCAGAATCACCCTCAACTAGGAAAATCTCTGAAAGAGCAGGATCTTTCTCTTGACAGTCTGCAAGCTTCCCTGGCAAACCAGCAACATCCATTGCTTTTTTTCTTCTGGTCATCTCTCTAGCTTTCTTTGCGGCTTCTCTTGCTCTTGCAGCTTCACTGGCTTTCGCTAAGATTTGTTTAGCGTCTTTTGGATTTTCTTCTAGAAACCTTTTAATACTTTCGGTTGCTATAGACTCAACTATCCCTTTTACTTCTGAAGAAACCAACTTACTTTTAGTTTGCGAGGAGAATTTAGGGTCAGGCATTTTTATTGATATAACTGCCGTGATACCTTCTCTAGCATCTTCGCCGCTTATTGCTATTTTATTTTGCTTAGCAACAGGGTTTTGTTCTATATAATAATTCATTGCTCTTGTTAGCGCGCCTCTAAAGCCAGCTATGTGAGTACCGCCGTCTGACTGAGGGATGTTATTAGTGTAACAATAAATATTTTCACTATATAAGCCTGTCCACTGAAGGGCTATCTCAACCCCAATATCTTCTTTTGATGATGAGAAATATATTATATTTGCGTTAACTTTTTCTTTTTTCTCATTTAAATTTTCTACGAAAGCTCTTATTCCACCCTCATAATAAAATTCTTCAGAGGTGTCTGTTCTTCGATCAAGCAAGTTGATTTTTATACCGGAGTTTAGAAAAGATAACTCTCTTAATCTTTTTGCCAATATATTGAAATGAAACTCTGTATCAGCAAAAATTTCTTTGCTTGGCATGAAAGTGATTTTCGTCCCCGTTTTTTTTGTTTTCTGACCCTTGATAAGCTTTGTTTGTGGGTCTCCCATAGAATATGTCTGGTTATAGACATTACCATCCCTTGAGATTTCTAACTCAAGATTTTCAGATAAAGCATTTACCACAGATACCCCGACACCATGCAATCCGCCTGACACTTTATATGAATTATCATCAAATTTTCCACCAGCATGAAGCACAGTCATTATAACTTCAGCCGCAGGCTTCTGCTCTTCTTCGTGCATGTCGACAGGGATACCTCTCCCGTCGTCCATAACTGACACTGAATTATCTACATTGATCTCAACGCTTACTTCTTTACAGTGTCCAGCTAGAGCCTCATCAATAGAGTTATCAACTACCTCAAATACCATGTGGTGAAGACCTGTCCCGTCGTCTGTATCACCAATATACATTCCGGGTCTTTTTCTAACAGCTTCTAAACCTTTTAAAACTTTAATATTAGTAGAGTCATACTTTGTCATTGCGTTATATCTCCATGTTCCACGTGAAACACATTAGCGTCCATTTCACATAATATGTCTGCCAAAACAGAATCGTTAAGTGCAGTTAAAAAAACTTGAGACTTTGTCTCAAATAATCTTCCTAGTATTCTTTCTTGCATTCCTAGCGTTAACTCAGCAGACAGATCGTCTACAAGAATTATGCTTGGGTATTTTTTCTCTTCAAAAAAGTCTTTCGCTTGTGATAATAACATAATATTAGCTATTAGCTTCTGTTGTCCTCTAGAACAAATTTTCTGAGCTTCTTTATTATTTAACATTATTCTTAAATCAGCATTTTGTGGTCCGCAAGAAGTATAACCTCTATCCAGGTCCAACCCTCTCCTTTCAATTAATACCTCCATAAAGTTCTTTTCCTTTCCCCAGCCCTTTTCGTAATAGAACATAATTTCTGACTCAGGCATTAAGTATTTTTGTGTTTCCAAAATGCTTTTTTCTAAACCTAAAACATATCTCTCTCTTAACAACGAAACAGCTTGGCCCGATACTGCCAGTTTCTCCATCCAGGTTTTCTCATCATCTCTACCAGATTTTAATGCCTCGTTTCTTTGTCGCAATATTTTTATATAGCTGGACCATTCTTTTCTAAATTCGTGTTCCACGTGGAACAGTCCCCAATCTAAAAAAGCTCTCCTTTCGCTTGGCGGGCCTTCTATAAGTGAGTGACTATTTGGGTGTATAGACTGAATAGCAAGCTCTTGAGCTAGTTTTGACTGTTTTTTTTCTTCCTTATCATCAACTGATATTTTTGTTCTATTTTTGCTTTTTTCTATCTCTAGTTTCTTTTTATCAGGCCCTGTGGTCCCACCAACATAAAAACTATTTGCTCCATGGTGGACAAGGTTTTCAGTTTTATTGGTTCGGAAGCTTCTACCTCTAGATAAAATATCAATAGCTTCTAATAAAGTTGTTTTTCCAGCAGCATTTTCTCCAATGATAACGTTTGTTTTGTTATGTAAGGTTAAATTTGCTTCTTTTATATTTCTCAGGTTTTTTAAAGACAGCCTGTCTAAAAACATTTTTTTTACAACCTCAAAGGCATAACCACGTAACTAGAAGAGCCATCATTTTCAGGCATAAGTAAAGCGCTACTATTATTGTCTTTTAGGTGAATTTCCACATTTTTTGTTTTAATGACATTTAATACATCAATTAGGTAATTAACGTTAAAACCAACTTCTATAAGCTCACCCAAATAGTCAGCCTTTATATCATCTGTGGCTTCTTCTTTTTCTGGGTTATTTGCACTTACTTTTATTTCGTTATCAAAAAAACCTAATCTAACACCTCTAAATCTATCATTTGAAAGGATGGAAACCCTAATCAAAGCTTCTTTAAGAGACTTACAATCAACCAATATTTTCTTATCAACATCACTCGGAATCACTTTTTCAAAATCTGGGAATTTTCCATCAATAAGCTTGGAAATTGCTTGTGTGCTTTCATTGGAAATATGTAGATGGTTTTTTGATAGAACTGCTTTAAGATTTTGCTCATCTTCTTCTAACTGCTTATCAATCTCTATCACACCTTTTCTTGGAATTATCGCACTTACGTTTTCCGAAAAACCCTCAGCTTTAACGCCTGATTTCGCGAGCCTATGACCATCTGTAGCTACACCGTATATTTCATCACCTACGATATTTAAGAACAAGCCATTTAAATAATATCTAACATCTTGCTGGGCCATAGCAAAAGAAGTTTTTCCTACTATTCTTTTGAAATCATTAGATTTTATTGAAAATTTTATACTATTTTCATCATGTGTATCCATTAGAGGGAAGGTATCTGAGTCTAAAGCCGACAATATAAATTTACTTTTTTTTGATTTTATCTGTAATTTTCCCTCTTCTATTTTTTCAATTTCTAATACAGCTTCATCCGGTAGACCTTTACCAATATCAAATAATTTCCTACCAGGAATAGTTATGTTTCCTAAAAAATCAGAACCTTCCTCCAAATCTATTTTTGATGATAGCTGAACCTCGAGATCCGAAGCTATTACCTCATGAGATTCGTCATTAATTCTAAAAAGAATATGACTTAGAATTGGCATAGTTTGTCGTTTTTCAACAACGCCGATTATTTTTTGTAATGCTTTTATTAGGTTTTCTTTAGTTATTATTAATTTCATATTTATATATTAGTTATTATTATTGAGCCATTTTTCTGTTTGTAACCACTTTAAGTTGATTTAGATCAATAGTTTATACGATTATTAACCTGTTAGTAATTATTCTCATGTTGTTATCAATTTGGCTTTTATAAAGATATACATGTTTATTAAATAACTATACACAGATCTTTAACAATACTCTTTTATGTACTTAAAGCCCTCCTTAAATGTATTAAATCATTCTTTATTTTATTATCTGTAGCGCAAAGTTCAACAATTTTTTTACAAGCATGAAGAACAGTTGTGTGATCTCTTCCACCAAAAGCATCTCCTATCTCGGGCAAACTATGACTCGTTAATTCTTTAGCTAAAGACATAGCGAGTTGTCTAGGTCGAGCAAGAGATCTATTTCTTTTTGCTGACAAAAGATCTGACATTCTGATTTTATAATAATCTGCTACTGTTTTTTGAATATTATCTATCGAAACCATCTTATTTTGAAGAGAGATTAGGTCATACAAAGCTTCTTTTGCAAAAGCTAAGGTTATATCTTTTCCTGTGAATTGAGAGTTTGCTATCACTCTCCGAAGAGCCCCCTCTAATTCCCGCACATTTGACTGGATGCATTGCGCTATAAAAAAAGCTACATCAGTATCTAGATGAGTCCCAATATGAGCAGCCTTTTTTTGTAATATAGCAACCCTTGTCTCTAGTTCAGGTGGTTCAATGGATTGTGTTAAACCCCAACCGAAACGAGATTTTAATCTTTCGTCAAGACCGTTAACTTCCTTAGGGTATCTATCGCAAGTTAAAACAATTTGGCAGTTACCTTCTAACAGTGCGTTAAAGGTGTGAAAGAATTCTTCTTGAGATCTTTCTTTCCCTGCAAAAAATTGAATATCATCAATTAAAAGGGCATCAGCAGATCTATAAAACTCTTTAAAAGCATCAATTTTATTGTGTTGCAATGCCCGCACCATGTCAGCCACAAATCTTTCCGAATGAAGATAAAGTATTTTTGCATCTGGATTGTTTAGTAAAATATTATTACCTATAGCATTCATTAGATGAGTTTTTCCCAAGCCAACCCCTCCATAAATAAAAAAAGGATTGTAGTTTTGCGCCGGGTTATTTGATACTTGCATAGCTGCCGCTCTAGCCAACTCATTAGATTTTCCGGTAACAAAATTATCAAAAGTGAACTCCGAAGAAAATTTAACTTTATTATTAAAAATTTCTTTCTTATCTTCTTCGATAATAGGTTTTTTAGGGCTTATTTTCTGAGAAATACCACCAACTTCGAATTTAAAACTATATTCTGAATCTTTTAGTTTTTTTATAAAATATTCACTTAAATTTTTATTAGCCCAATCAACGGCGTATTGGTTTGGGGCAGTTATTTTAATAACTTTATTCTCAGCAATTGCTTGAAGTGGGCGCACCCAAGTATTAAACTGTTGTTCATCAAAGTTGTTTTGTAAGTCGAAAAGACACTGTTTCCAAAATTCTGGCTGCATTTGCATAATACCTAAAATATATTGTAGATTTAAGATATATTATACTTATCCACAGAAAAAATATATCAACAAATCTGTGTAAAAGGTGTGGATAACTTATGTAAAATTATATAATAAAGCAGTGGTTGACAAAATTGCTGTAGAGACGTAATGTTGCCGACATATAAGCAAAGGAAGAGAAAATGAAAAGAACATATCAACCAAGTAAAATAAGAAGAGCTAGGACGCATGGCTTCAGATCAAGAATGGCTACTGCTAGCGGAAGAGCGGTAATTAATGCAAGAAGAGCGAAAGGAAGAAAGCGTCTTTCAGTTTCTGGTTAATCTAAGCAAAAACAATAGTTTCGATACAAAAATAATGCGACTAAATAGTCCGCATGATTTCAAAAGATGTTTTATGAGTGGCACAAGAGTTAAAAACGAAGCTTTCACTTTACATTATTCAGACAATGGTGGCTTGCCAGCAAGACTCGGAATAAATATTGCTAAAAAGAAAATAAAAAGAGCAGTAGATCGGAATAAAATAAAAAGAGCAGCTCGCGAAGCTTTCAGAAAATCTCATTTTAATGGGATAGATATAGTGCTAATTTTAAAAAACGAAAAACATTATGATTCAGAAAAATGTTTTTCATTAGTTAACGATGTTTTTAATAATTTAACAAAAAAATGAATTATTCGCTTATAAAAATAATAAAGCTCTATCAAGTTACACTGAGCCTATTCGTAGGTCAGCACTGCAGATTTCTACCAACCTGCTCAAATTACGCAATAGATGCAATAAAATCTCATGGTGCTATGAAAGGATTGTACTTAGCATCTAATCGAATATGCAGATGTCATCCTTGGGCGCCAGGCGGCATAGACGAGGTTCCTAACAAATGAATAATAGATTTCTTTTATACGTAGCATTCTCACTAGTGCTATTTATGATATGGCAACAATGGAAAATAGAGCAAAATTCAATAGCAAATAACACTATAGAAAATACTCAAAAAAATACATCGGCACAAGATCTGCCAGACGAAGGTTACTCTAGTCAGAATAGATCTTTAGAGAATAATCAAGAGCAAAGCAAAAATAAAAACAAAAACCAAGCGTTAAATAGAAAAGACGAACATGTGTTTATATCAAATGCAGATTTAAAGATCACAATAGGAACCATTGGCGGAACTATAAAACGATCAGAGTTGTTAAATTATTTTGAAACAACAGAAGAAAATAGTAAAAACATAAACCTATTTGATTATGAAAACGATTATTATGTTGCTCAATCTGGTCTTTTACATGATAAGGATTCTGCAAACACAAAGATTAATAAATTAGCGCCAAATCACCATGATGTTTATACCGTGAAATCCAAAAATAATAATAGTGTTGAGCTAGAGTGGGTAAATAAAAAAGGAAACATCAAGGTATTAAAGAAAATTTTTTTAGAGGAAACCGGTTATAAAATTAACATTGAAAACACAATAATTAATAATTCAAATAAAGCCTGGTCTGGAAGGCAGTACAGACAAATCAGAAGACAAAGTAGTGGTGAAGGAAGATCATGGATTACGCCCACATTTACAGGGGGCGCTTATTATGATGGAACTTATAACAAAATCTCGTATGACGATATAGCAGAAACAAAACCAAAATTTAATGTCATAGGTGGATGGGTAGCAATGATGGAGCATTATTTTGTTTCGTCTTGGTTTTTTTCAAAAAATGAAAATAATTTATTTTATACAAAAGAAATAATAATAGACGATGTAAGAAAAGACTATTTAATAGGCGCTAGGTCTGAAGCCTTACTAATACAACCAAATGAGAATGCGAAGCTAGCTTCAACACTATATGTTGGGCCAAAGTTACAAATAGAACTTGAAAATATTGCAGATGGATTGGAGTTAACTATTGACTATGGTGTTTTAACTTTAATTGCAAAACCACTTTTCTGGTTGCTCGACAAAATACACTCAATAGTTGGGAATTGGGGGTGGTCAATTATTTTACTTACAATGTTAATAAAATTAGCATTTTATAAACTTTCAGAGACCAGCTATAAGTCTATGGCGAAAATGAAGAAATTCTCACCAAAGATACAAACTATAAGAGAAAGGTATGGTAGTGACAGACAAAAAATGAACCAGGCCATGATGGACATGTACCGAAAAGAAAAAATTAACCCTCTAGGAGGGTGTTGGCCAATTTTAGTTCAGATTCCAGTTTTCATAGCCTTATATTGGGTTTTATTGGAAAGTGTTGAATTAAGACAAGCTGATTTTATATTCTGGCTAACAGATCTTTCGGCAAAAGATCCATATTTTGTTCTTCCGTTAATTATGGGAGCATCTATGTTCTTTCAGCAAAAACTTAATCCAGCGCCGCCAGATCCAATGCAAGCAAAAGTCATGCAAATGCTTCCAATAATTTTTACAGCTTTTTTTGCATTCTTCCCTTCAGGACTTGTGCTTTACTGGGTTGTTAATAATTTGCTATCTATTGCTCAGCAATGGAAAATAACAAAGTCAATAACATCTACTTAAAATTACTGTGAATAATATAGATACGATTGTAAGCATTGCGACGCCAATGGGAACTGGCGCACTGTCAATTATCAGATGTTCTGGAAATAAAATTCTAGATATCACAGAAGAATTTTTCAAAAAAAAACTTACACCAAGATATGCTCACTATCTAAAATTCCAAAAAAATAACATTATTATAGATGATGTAGTCGCCATATATTATGTAGCACCAAAATCATATACAGGCGAGGATATGTTAGAAATAATGTGTCATGGTGGCTCTGTAATGTACCAACTCATTATTAATGAAATATTGAAAATTGAAAATTGTCGACTCGCAAAAGCAGGAGAATTTACAGAAAGAGCTTTTTTAAATAATAAAATGAGCCTCATGGAAGCAGAATCAATTTGTGCATTAATAAACTCAAAAACTGAAGAAGCTGCGATGGCTGCAAGAGAATCTTTATCAGGAAAACTGACGCAAGATATTCTTAAAATAGATGGTTTATTGCTTCAAACCAGAATTCAGGTAGAAGCATTATTAGATTTTTCTGATGAAGATATTGAAACAGAAGGCTTGGAAGTAATAGAAAAACATATCGAGGATTGTAAGGCTGAAATTATTAATCTTATAAAGAGATTTGAAAGAAATAGATTATTATTCGAGACAAGTAAAATAGCCGTAATTGGAAAACCGAATACAGGGAAATCTTCTTTGATAAATTATCTTACTAATGAAGAGGTGTCTATCGTAAATACCGAGGCAGGAACTACAAGAGATATTGTTTCTAAAATGTTTAGTATAGATGGCGCTCCCGTAACTATATTTGATACGGCTGGCATAAGAGAAACAGACGACCCTATAGAGAAAAAGGGAAAAGAAAAAGCCTTTAAGCAGGCTGAGTCAGCAAATATTATTTTATATTTATATGATATAAATATCGGAATCGATAATGAAGACGTTGAAATACTGGAAAATATAAAGAAGATAAATAGGAATATAATAACAATTGGAAATAAGACTGATTTACTCTCAGAAAATAAATTAAAGAATGCTAGGGAGAAAAATAACGAATACATTTATATTTCAATTAAAAAAGACTTAGGAACGGGCTTGCTAAAAAATAAAATACTAGAAAGTCTAAAGGTAGCTATTAATGAAAGTTCGCCAGGTGTTTCACAACTAGAGCATATAAAATATTTAAATATTGCGTATAGAGAAATAGACGGTATAAAAATAAGTATTGAAGAGCTCGAAATTATAGCTGAAAAACTTAAAAAAACACAAGAGAGTATTTCCAGAATTTTAGATAACAATGATGATGATAGAGTCTTAAGTGGAATATTCTCAAATTTTTGCATAGGAAAGTAATATAATAAATATATGAAAAAATACGATGTAGTAATTATTGGTGGTGGGCATGCAGGCACAGAGGCATGCTTAGCTAGCGCACGATGTGGCGCTAGAACATTATTAGTTACCCAAAGCTTTAATACTATAGGGCAAATGAGCTGTAATCCTTCAATAGGCGGCATAGGCAAGGGCCATTTAACCAAGGAGGTTGACGCCCTCGGTGGCATTATGGCTAGAGCGGCAGATGCAGCTGGAATACACTTTCGTATTTTAAATAAAAAGAAGGGGCCTGCTGTTTGGGCAACAAGATCTCAAGCGGATAGAGATTTATATAAAGCATTTGTGCAAAAACAAATTAGAGAGCAACAAGAACTACATGTAATAGAGGGCGAAGTTATAGATATTATTATAAAAAATAATTCTATCGAGGGTGTTGAGTTAGGCGATGGTAAAAAAATTAACGCAAAAAATATAGTTTTAACAACAGGAACTTTTTTGTCAGGAATGATCCATATTGGAAATGAATCTTTCTCTGCAGGCAGAATAGGAGAGCAAGCATCCAATAAATTAGCAAAAAGAATGAAAAGTTTAGATCTAATGATGGGGAGACTTAAAACCGGAACACCACCAAGACTCAATGGAGACACAATAAATTATCAGGATTTAATAGAGCAACCTGGAGACAGTGTAAGACCAGTTTTCTCTTTCATTGGAAACTCTTCTCAGCACCCGGATCAAGTTAAATGTCACATAGCTAGAACCAATGAGAAAACTCATGAGCATATAAGAAAATCACTAAAAAACTCGCCTTTATTTAACGGTGTGATTACAGGGAAGGGCCCAAGATACTGCCCCTCGATTGAAGACAAAGTCACAAGGTTCTCAGAGAAAGATTCTCACCAAATATTTCTTGAGCCAGAAGGTTTAAACACAAACTTAGTTTACCCTAATGGAATCTCAACAAGCTTACCTGAAGATGACCAGCAAAAGTTTATTAGAACTATCCACGGTCTTGAAAATGTTGAAATAGTGAAATACGGATACGCAATAGAATATGATTTTTTTGATCCAAGAGGGTTAAGTTCTCATCTAGAAAATAAAAAAATCAATGGTTTTTTTATGGCAGGACAAATAAACGGGACTACAGGTTATGAAGAGGCAGCAGCACAAGGTATAGTGGCAGGCATAAATGCTTCTTTAAAATCTCAAGCAAAAGATATGTGGTCGCCCTCGAGGGACAGCTCATATATAGGAGTGATGATTGACGACCTAATAACACAAGGCGCACCAGAGCCTTATAGAATGTTTACGAGCAGGGCTGAGCATAGGCTATACTTAAGGGAAGATAATGCTGATAAAAGATTAACAGCTATTGGTTGGAAGCTTGGCTCTGTAACAAAAGAAAGATTGAATATGTTTAATAAAAAACAAGATTTAATAGATAAAGAAATGCTGAGGCTAGAGCAAGTAAAAATTAAAGAAGATAATAAAACAGTAAGTGCAAAAGAGTATTTAAAAAGACCAAAGACAGACTATCAAAGCTTAATAGATCTTGCTCCAAATCATAGCTTTGCAGAAGAAGAAATTGGCCAAAATTGCGCTATAAGAATAAAATATGAAGGCTATATAGCTAGGCAAAATCTTGAAGTTATAAGGAGTAAAAAAGACGAAGAAATGGTTCTTCCTGAAAAAATTAATTACACTTCGATAATAGCTTTATCTAAAGAAGCAAGGGAAAATCTAACATTAGCAAAACCGCAAAATCTTAGGCAAGCTGCAAGGGTCCCAGGAGTTACACCTGCATCCATATCTATACTAAAAGTTCAGATAAAAGCTATTAAAAGCAAACAAAAACTAGCTGTTTGAAATGCAAAATAATAAAACAGATTTTTTTTTCAAGGCGCTGTCAGAATATATTTCTAATGCAGATTTTGTAGGAGAAAAAATGATCGCTTTCTGTGATCTAATAATAAAATCGAATAAGCTCCATAATTTAACATCTATTATTCAGGTCGACGAGATGTTGAAAAAACATATTTTAGATAGCTTCTCTATAAACAAGTTAATAAAAGGAAAAAATATATTAGATATAGGATCAGGGGCCGGGCTTCCAGGAATACCTTTGGCAATAGCAAACCCGAAACAAGAATATCTATTGTTAGACTCAAACAACAAAAAAATAATTTTTTTAAACCATGTTAAGATAAATCTTGATGTGACAAATGTAAGTTTATTACACTCAAGAATTGAAGATTTGAGCAGTAAAGATGGTTTTGATACGATTATATGTAGGTCATATTCTTCTCTGTCAACAATATATTTAAATTCTGAAAAGCATTTAAGAAAAGAAGGCGTAATTATAGCTATGAAAGGAAAGTTTCCCATTCGAGAATTAAGTGAGCTAAAGGGTGTTGATAAAACGATTGATTATGAGGTTAAGAACTTAAAAGTTCCTGGGTTAAAAGCAGAAAGACATGCAGTAATAATATATAAAAAATAAAAGGTACGATTTTGGGTAAAATATTCTCTATTTGCAATCAAAAAGGTGGTGTCGGAAAGACAACTACAAGTGTGAATTTATCTGCAGCGCTAGCTATAAGCGGAAAGACAATTTTGTTAATTGATATGGACCCACAGGGCAATGCAACAATGGGGTCAGGAATAGATAAATATGATCTAGATTATTCATTAGCAGATATCCTTTTAGGGAATAATGAAAATATAAAAGAAGTAATCTGTGAGGCAAAAGAAGGGTATGACATTATTCCGTCCAATCAAGCATTAACATTTGCTGAAGTTAAGCTTTTAGAATTTGAAGACAGGGAATTAATTTTAAAAACTGCAATAGAAGATATTAAAAAAGAATATGATTTTATAATTATAGATTGTCCTCCATCATTAAATATTTTAACAGTAAATGCTTTGGCAGTATCAGACTCAGTAATAATACCAACGCAGTGTGAATATTACGCTCTCGAGGGTCTGGCAGCACTGCTAGAAACAATTGATACGATTAAAATATCAGTAAATGAAAGTTTAGAAATAGGGGGTATTTTGAGAACGATGTATGACCCTAGAAATAACTTGGCGCAAGATGTATCATTTGAATTAGAGAAGCACTTTGGTAAAAATGTTTTAAAAACTATAATCCCCAGAAACGTGAGTTTAGCAGAGGCGCCCAGTCATGGGTCTTCAATAATCAGTTATGATAGAAGCTCAAAAGGCTCAATGTCATACTTGGCTCTGGCTGGTGAAATTGTAAAAATATCAAAATAGGATAAATTCAAATGGCTAAAAGAAAAAGTGGTTTAGGAAATAAAGGGGTTGAGGTACTACTTAGCTCTTCAAAAGCCACTGAGAAAAAAGAATCAGAAGAAGGCTCGCTTAATATTGATATTTCTTTAATAAGCGTAAGCCCTTATCAGCCCAGAATGAATTTTGATGAAGATAATCTTAAATCTCTAATAGAATCAATAAGAGAGCAAGGTGTCATACAACCCATCTTAATTAGAAAATTACCAAAAAATAAATACGAGTTGATAGCTGGGGAAAGACGACTTAGAGCCGCTAAAATCTTAGGACATAAAACAATTCCTGGGATTATTAAAACAATAACAGACGAAGTAGCAGCAATATATGCTCTGTTAGAAAATATCCAAAGGGAAAACTTAAATCCTATAGAAGAAGCCATAGGATTGGATAAACTAATACAGAAATTTAAGTTCACTCAAGAGCAGTTATCTAAAAAGACAGGGAAGTCGAGATCTCATATAGCAAATCTAATAAGATTATTATCGTTGGATCAGTACGTTATTGATTTATTATCAAAAAAGAAAATTGATATGGGTCATGCAAGAGCATTATTATCATTAAGTCACGCATCTCAAAAAATCTACGCAGACAAGGTGGTTAATCAAAAACTATCAGTAAGAGGTATTGAAAAACTTGTTATGGAAAATAGCGAGATTGGCTCTAGAAAAGCAGCAAAAACCAAAAAAGATGCCCAAATAACAGCAATTGAGAACCAACTTAAAGAGAAAATAGGTGTTTCAGTAGAAATAAACCACTCGAAAACAAAGAAAAGTGGAAAAATAATTCTAAAATACAGTAATTTGGAAGTACTGGATGGTCTTCTAGAAAAAATGGGTTACGAGAAATAGATATTTTGATGCAAAACTAGCTAAAAACTACTCAAATGATTATTTATATATTAATTTTATCAATATCGACATTAAATATATTGATATATTCGCACAGTCTCAATATACTGCATACCCGAAGAGATTATGTTTCTTAGAAAACTGATAATTGAACTTAATATTTATATATTTTTAACTTTAATTTTGTGGTTTCTCTTTGGTAAAAATATAGCGTCTTCTTTTTTATGTGGAGCAAGTGTAAGTTTTGTATCAAATACATGCTCAGCATATATGTTGCTGGTATATCAAGCAAAATCGATAAAAGAAGAAGCAAGAAGATTTTATGTAGCAGAATTTGGAAAATGGTCTATTTCAGGGACGATGTTTGCTTTAATATTCCTGTATATAGATGTTGCAGAACCTTTAATGTTTTTTGCAGCTTTTATTTTTGCAAATCTTGTAACGTTTTTTTTTATAAAACTAAAATATAGTAAATAAATAATTATGGCAGCTGGCGCACAAACTGGTTCAGAGTATATAAAGCATCATTTGACAAATTTAACATTTGGCAAAGATCCAAGCGACGGCATATGGAAAATAGCTGAGACAGCTCAAGACGCGCAAGAAATGGGTTTCTACGCTGTTCATTTAGACTCAATGGGTTGGTCAATAGCGCTTGGCTTTATATTTATTATGCTTTTTAGTATTGTCGGCAGGAAAGCAACTGCTGGAGTGCCGGGTGGCCTCCAAAATGCTATTGAAATAGTTATAGAATTTATAGATTCTAATGTAAAAGATACCTTTTCACATACAAATAAACTAATAGCTCCAATGGCCTTAACAGCTTTTGTTTGGGTCTTGTTGATGAATCTAATGGATCTAGTGCCTGTAGATTTCATACCTCAAATAGCAACTTACATAGGTGTGCATTTCTATGGAATGGACCCACATCATGTATATTTTAAGATAGTGCCAACAACAGACCCTAATGTAACCATGGGAATGTCTCTATCAGTATTTTTTCTTGCAATGTTTTTTAGTATAAAAAATAAAGGCATAGGTGGATTTGTTGGAGAGTTAACATTGCATCCTTTTTCTTCAAAAAACATATTAATTAAGATAATTTTAATTCCAATAAATTTATTTTTAGAAGGTGTATCTTTATTAGCAAAACCAATTTCTCATGGTTTGAGGTTATTTGGTAATCTTTACGCTGGCGAAATGATTTTTATTTTAATAGCTTTGTTGCCACTTTACGTTCAATGGACTCTATCAGTCCCATGGGCAATTTTTCATATTTTAGTAATAATTCTTCAGGCATTCATATTTATGGTTCTAATGGTGGTTTATATGAATATGGCTCATGACACTGGAGACCACTAGGTAATTTTTTAATAACAATATTTTTTAATGACAATATAAGAAGAGGGTAATTATGGAAGAAACAAATGGAATGATATATATAGCTGGAGCGTTAATGATGGGTTTAGGGGCTTTAGGTGCTGCGATAGGAATTGGAAACCTAGGTGGTAAATACATGGAAGGTATAGCCAGACAACCAGAATTAATACCAATGCTTAGAACTCAAATGTTCATCGTGCTTGGTTTGGTTGATGCCGTACCAATGATATCAGTAGGTATAGCGTTTTATTTATTATTCGCTGTAGCGTAATTACCAAGAGCTATAGGAGCTAAAATTGAATATTAATTTAACTTTAATCGGACAAGCAATATCATTTGCGATTTTTGTGATGTTCTGCATGAGATATGTGTGGCCACCATTAACATCTGCTCTAGAGCAAAGAAAAAAGAAAATTTCTGATGGGTTGTCAGCCGCAGAGCTTGGAGAACAAGCCTTAGAAAAAGCTAAAGTAGATGTCGATTTAAAACTTACCGATGCAAAAACAGAAGCTAAAAATATAATAGCGATGGCTGAAAAAAGACAAGGAGATATACTCGATGAAGCTGGAATAAAGGCTTCAGAAGAGACTTCTAGAAAAATGAAGCTAGCAGAACAAGAAGTAGAGCAATTATCGATGAGATTAAAAGAGTCATTGAAGAAAGATTTATCAAAGCTAGTAGTAGAGGGTGCAGAGATGATTCTGAAAAAAGAAATTGATAAAAATGTACATGATAAAGCTATCCAAGATTTGGTAACCAAAATATAAAAATATGTCTGAATTATTAACAACAGCAAGACCGTATGCTAAAGCTCTTTTTAAAAGTGCGAAGGAACTAAATATGATTGATTCATATTTAGATATGTTAGGTAATTTAAATACGGTAGTTACAGACAGTGATATTCGAAATATCCTATCGAACGATTCTTATGATAGTAAATATAAGATTAGCCTTTTAACAGAAATATTAAAAGAAAGTTCTGATGATAATTTTATAAGGTTTGTGAAATTATTAGTAGAAAATAATAGATTATTGGTAGTAGCTGAAATTATCGGGCTATATGATAATTATTCAAAAGCAGAGAAAAGTTTAAAGATCGCAAAAATAGATACTGCATTTGAACTAACAGATGAGCAGGTAGAAAAAATTAAAGCCGCGTTAGAGAAGAGATTTAATAAAAAAATTGAATTAGAGCAAAATTTAAACACAACACTTCTAGCGGGTGCAGTTGTGAGAGTAGATGATTTAGTTATAGATGGTTCGCTTAGAGAGCAATTGAGAAAACTAGAATCTCAATTAATTTGAAACTATAGAGGAAAGAACAATGCAGCTTAGTCCAACAGAAATTAGTGATTTAATTAAAAAAAGAATTGAAGGGTCTGATCTTTCTGCCGAAGCAAAAACAGAGGGAACTATCGTAGCAGTAACTGACGGGATCGTTAGAATACATGGTTTATCAGATGTTATGGCTGGCGAAATGATTGAGTTTCCAAATAATACTTATGGTTTAGCCCTTAACTTAGAGAGAGATTCTGTTGGTGCAGTAATTTTAGGTAATTACGAGCATTTATCAGAAGGCGATATAGCTAAATGTACAGGTAAAATTCTTGAAGTCCCAGTTGGAGAAGCCCTAATAGGAAGAGTAGTAAATTCATTAGGTGCGCCCATAGATGGAAAGGGCGAGATTGCGGCTTCAGAATTTGCTCCTGTAGAAAAAGTTGCGCCAGGTGTTATTCAAAGACAATCTGTAGACGAGCCTGTTCAGACAGGACTAAAATCAATTGATGCCATGGTGCCAATTGGAAGAGGTCAAAGAGAATTGATTATTGGAGACAGACAAACAGGTAAGACTGCTATAGCAATTGATACAATTATTAATCAAAAAGGCACAGGCGTAAAATGTATTTATGTAGCCATTGGACAAAAGGCATCCTCAGTATCTAATGTTGTTAAAAAATTAGAAGAACATGGGGCCTTAGATCATACAATAGTTGTGGCTTCTACAGCCGCAGAGTCAGCAGCAATGCAATATATTGCTCCTTACTCAGGGTGCTCAATGGGTGAGTATTTTAGAGATAAAGGTGAAGATGCATTAATTATTTATGATGATTTAAGTAAGCAAGCAGTAGCATACAGACAAGTATCGCTTCTATTGAAAAGACCTCCAGGAAGAGAAGCTTATCCAGGAGATGTTTTTTACCTTCATTCTAGACTATTAGAAAGAGCGTCAAGAGTAAACGCTGCGCACATTGAAAAAATTACTAATGGCGCTGTAAAAGGAAAAACAGGCTCATTAACAGCAATGCCAATAATTGAAACACAAGCTGGTGATGTATCAGCATTTGTACCAACAAATGTGATTTCTATTACAGACGGACAAATATTCTTAGAAACAAATTTATTTAACTCAGGTTTAAGGCCGGCTGTAGACGCTGGACTTTCTGTTTCTAGAGTCGGTGGTGCTGCGCAGACTAAGTTAATAAAAAAACTTGGCGGTGGTATTAGATTAGCATTAGCTCAATACAGAGAGCTTGCGGCATTCTCTCAATTTGCATCAGACTTGGATGAGCAAACAAGAAAACAATTAGAGCGTGGTGAAAGGGTAATGGAGTTAATGAAACAGACTCAATACTCTCCATTAAATATTTCATCAATGGGATTAGTCCTCTTCGCAGCAAATGAAGGCTATTTAGATAATGTAGAAGTAAATAAAATAAAAGACTTTGAGAAATCTTTATTAGGTTTTGCAGAATCTGAGTATTCAGATTTCATGAGCAGTATAGAAAAATCTGGTGATTATAGCGATGATATAGCAAATACATTAAAAGAAATGTTAGAAAAATTTGTATCAACACAAACATGGTAAATTAAATGTCAGGCGGAAAAGAAATAAAAGGACAGATTTCTAGTATTAAAAATACTCAGAAAATCACTAAAGCCATGGAAATGGTTGCAGCGAGCAAAATGAAAAAAGCTCAAGCTCGTATGGCTGCAGCTAGACCATATGCGGGGATGATTAAAAATGTAGTTGGACATTTAGCAAGTGCTCATCCTGAATATAAGCATCCATTTTTAGTTAAAAGAGATTCAGTAAAAAGAGTTGGTTTGATAATAATCAGTTCAGACCGAGGATTATGTGGGGGCTTAAATACTAATTTATTTAAACAAGCACTTAGGCAAATAAAAAAATGGAATGAAAATTCTATTGAAGTCGATGTCTGCACAATTGGCTCGAAAGCAGAAAAATATTTTAAAAAACTAGATGTAAATTTAGTTGCACAAGTTTCACAACTTGGTGATAGCCCAGAAATAAATGACGTAATTGGTTCTATAAAGATAATGCTAGATAATTATATGGATGGAAATATAGACGAGCTTCATTTAGCTGAAAATAAATTTATAAACACAATGTCGCAAGAACCGGGGATCACCCACTTATTGCCAACAGAACCAAATCAAGAAGATGGGCTTTCTCATCACTGGGATTATATTTATGAGCCTGATTCAAAAAGTGTGATTGATAATCTATTAATTAGATATATAGAGTCCTTAGTTTACCAAGGAATAGTAGAGAATGTGGCGTGTGAAATGTCAGCAAGAATGGTTGCAATGAAAAGTGCATCAGATAACGCTAGTGATTTGATAGGTGAATTACAGTTAATTTATAACAAGGCAAGACAAGCATCAATAACGCAAGAACTTTCAGAAATCGTAGCTGGAGCAGCTGCAGTTTAGTTATTAACGGAGACTAAATAAAATGAGTATAGGAAAAATAGTACAGGTAATTGGAGCGGTAGTAGATGTAGAATTTGCAAAAGATTCTATACCAAGCATTTATGACGCATTAAAAGTAGATGAGGTTGGTCTAACTCTTGAAGTTCAACAGCAGTTAGGCGATGGAATTGTTAGAACAATTGCTATGGGAACTTCTGACGGAATAAAAAGAGGTTTTGAAGTTAAAAATACAGGTGCCCCAATATCAGTTCCAGTAGGCTCAAAAACCCTTGGAAGAATTATGAACGTATTAGGTGAGCCTATTGATGAAGCGGGCCCAATAGACGCTAAAAAAACTATGCCAATCCATAGAGAGCCTCCAACATACGAAGAACAAGCAGGTGGAAACGAATTACTAGAAACAGGTATCAAAGTTATCGACTTACTGTGTCCATTCGCAAAAGGCGGGAAAGTAGGTTTATTTGGTGGTGCTGGTGTAGGTAAAACAGTCAACATGATGGAGTTAATTAGAAACATAGCAACAGAGCATAGTGGTTATTCAGTCTTTGCTGGTGTTGGTGAAAGAACAAGAGAGGGTAATGACTTCTTTCATGAAATGAAAGAATCTCAAGTGCTTGATAAAGTATCATTAGTGTACGGACAGATGAATGAGCCTCCAGGAAACAGATTGAGAGTAGCGTTAACAGGCTTAACCATGGCTGAAGATTTCCGTGATGAAGGAAATGATGTACTGATGTTTATCGATAATATTTATAGATATACGCTAGCGGGAACGGAAGTCTCTGCTCTATTAGGAAGAATGCCGTCAGCTGTTGGGTACCAACCAACGTTAGCTGAAGAGATGGGAAAACTACAAGAAAGAATAACGTCGACCCAGTCTGGTTCAATTACGTCAATTCAAGCAGTATATGTCCCTGCAGATGATTTAACAGATCCATCTCCTGCAACAACATTTGCTCATTTAGATGCAACAGTAGTACTGTCTAGGCAAGTAGCGGAATTAGGAATTTATCCAGCAGTAGATCCACTAGATTCTACAAGTAGACAGCTTGACCCTCTAGTTGTAGGTAATGATCACTATGATGTAGCTAGGCAAGTTCAAAATACTCTGCAAAAATATAAAGAGTTAAAAGATATTATAGCAATCTTAGGTATGGACGAGCTTTCCGAAGAAGATAAGTTGGTGGTAGCAAGAGCGAGAAAGATTCAAAGATTCTTATCTCAGCCATTCTTTGTGGCTGAAGTATTCACAGGAAGCCCAGGAAAATATGTTTCGTTAAAAGATACTATAAAAGGCTTTAAAAGTATTATTGATGGAGAATATGACCATTTACCAGAGCAAGCATTTTATATGATTGGAAGCATTGAAGAAGCGGAGGAAAGAGCTAAAACTCTATAATAATTAATGTCAAAAATGCATCTAGACATAGTAAGCGCCGAAGAAAAGATTTTTTCAGGTAACGTAAAAAATATTATAGCAGCAGCTATGATGGGGGAAGTTGGTATATACCCAAAACATACGCCAATGATTACTCCTTTAAAACCTGGCGAAGTAAAAATTATAACTGAAGATGATGAAGAGCAATTGTTTTTTATATCTGGCGGTATCTTAGAAGTGCAACCAGATACCGTGACAGTCCTTGCTGATACAGCTATCAGAGGTGAAGACCTGGATGAAGCAAAAGCAATAGAATCAAAGAAAAGAGCAGAAGAAGCGTTATCAGATAAAGGTAACAAAATAGATGTGGCAAAGGCTTTAGCAGATCTTGCGCAGGCTTCAGCACAAATTAAGATGATAGAATCTTTAAGAAAGAAACGTAAATAAAACGCACAAAACACTTTCTGTGCATATTTACTAAACTCATAGTAGAATAATGTTACAAAAACAAAATTCATAAAAATAAATGAACTTAAATATTATTATTCTAGCAGCCGGAAATGGCAAAAGAATGCATAGCTCAATACCGAAAGTAATGCATAAAGTCGGTGGCAAAACTATGTTGGAGCATGTATTAATAGCCGCTCAAAAACTAAAACCAAATTCAATAAATGTAGTAATAAACTCAAGAATAGAGCATATAAAAAGTAACTTTTCAAAGTATAAGATTAATTGGCATATTCAGCTAAAACAAAAAGGAACAGCTGATGCCGTAAAAACAGCACTTCCAAGTTTAAAAAACGATGATCATGTTTTGATACTGTATGCTGATACTCCCTTAATAGACCATCAGTTATTAAATAAGTTTATAAATTATATGCCTCAGAGCCATGTAAAAGTACTAACAGTAGAGCTAGAGAATCCATTTGGTTACGGAAGAATAATTAGAGAGCAAGCGGAAACAGAAAAAATCTTAATGATAATAGAGGAATCTGAAGCAGACATAAGGCAAAAAAATATCAAAGAGTGCAATACAGGCATAATATTTAGTGATGTAGAAACCTTAAATAAATTAATCGCTAAAGTAAATAATAATAACTCTAAAAAAGAATATTATCTAACAGATATTGTCGCAGCCGCAAGTAGAAAAAATTATATTGTTGTACCGTTATTAGCAAAAGAATCTAATTCACTATTAGGAGTAAATGATAAATGCCAACTAGAAAAGACTGAGCAAATATACCAAAAAAAATATAGAGAAAAATTTTTAAAACAAGGCGTTACAATGCTAGACTCAAAATCAGTTTTCTTTAGAGGTGATATAGAAATAGGAAACGATGTTGAGCTTGATGCAAATGTTATTTTAGAAGGAACTGTAAAATTAGAAGATAACGTAACAATAATGTCTAATACAAGCATAAAAGATTCAAGGGTTATGAAAAATACTGTCATTAAACCATACTCTATAATAGAAGATTCTCTAATAGGAGAAAGCTGTAAAATTGGGCCGTTTTCCCGAATCAGGCCCAATTGCAACCTAGGTGAAAATGTTGGTATAGGAAATTTTGTAGAGGTGAAGTCATCAATTATAAAGAAAAATACAAAAGCTAATCACTTATCGTATATAGGAGATTCAGAGATAGGCGAAAATGTTAATGTTGGTGCTGGAGTGATTACATGTAACTATGATGGTATAGAAAAACATAAAACTGTAATAAAAGATAATGTTTTTATAGGGTCCGACTCACAATTAATAGCACCTATTATAGTAGAGGAAGGAGTGACTATAGCAGCAGGCTCAACAATAACGGATAATTCTGAAAAAGACAGCCTATTAATTGCAAGATCAAGACAACAAGAGAAAAAGAACTGGAAAAAATAAATGTGTGGAATAGTAGCTGCAATATCAAAATATAATATCACCAATGTCTTGGTAGAAGGGCTTAAACATCTAGAATATAGGGGATATGATTCATCTGGCATTGCGCTGGTTAAAAATAATAATATAAAAATCTATAGAAAAGAAGGGAAGGTTTCGGAACTAGAAAAATCCTTAGATCAAAAATTAGATGCAACTATAGGTATAGCGCATACCCGATGGGCCACACATGGGAAGCCATTGGAAAAAAATGCACACCCACATATCTCCGAAGATAATATTGCTATTGTCCATAATGGCATTATAGAAAATCATAAGGAAATAAAAAATAAATTTCTAAAAGATACAACTCTACAATCAGATACAGACTCAGAAATACTAGCTCATCTTATAAATTATTACGTTAAAAAAAATAATTTTTTAGACTCTGTTTTCTTAGCATTAAAAGAAGTAAAGGGTGCCTATGCTATAGCAGTAATAGATAAAAATAACCCAGATAAAATTATAGTATCAAGAAATGGAAGTCCGTTATTAATTGGTTTAGGTGATGGGTCTAATTACGTAGCATCTGATGCCCAAGCATTAATTCAACATACTAATAAATTTATCTATTTAGAGGATGGTGATTTAGCAGAAATTACAAAAGAAAGTATAAAAATATTCGATAAAAATCAAAACATAGTATTAAGAGGGGTTAAAAAAAGTAGCTTATCCTTGAGTAGCAATTCAAAAGAGGGTTATGAGCATTTTATGTTAAAAGAAATTTTCGAGCAACCGGAAGCTGTCCGCGCAACTATACAAGACAGAATTATAAATAATAAAGTGCCGAAAGAAATACTGGGGCCGAACGCAAGTAAATATCTATCAAAATTTAAAGTAGTTCAGATAATTGCCTGTGGCACCAGTTACAATGCAGCATTAGTAGCAAAACATTGGCTAGAAAGGTTAGCGGGAATCCCGTGCCATGCTGAAATCGCAAGTGAGTTCAGATATCGTAGGCATGCTGTACAGCATGACACTTTATTAGTATGTATATCACAATCAGGCGAGACAGCTGACACATTATCGGCATTACGAGAGATTAAATCAGAAGATTATTATGTTGGCACTGTAGCGGTATGTAACGTACCGGAAAGCTCATTAGCACGAGAGTGTGATTCAACTTTGCTTACTCATGCAGGACCAGAAATTGGCGTAGCTTCAACAAAAGCATTTACAACACAATTAGCAGCATTGATGCTACTGGTAATAACCCTTGGAAAGCAATTTGAAATTACAGATGAATTAGAAGAGTCCTTGTGCAGACAACTAAAAAATTTACCAGAAAAAATTAAAAATATTTTAGCTTTAGATAGTAAAATAGCTAACTTAGCAAAACAATTTTCTGATAAAAAGCATGCGTTATTTTTAGGCAGGGGATCGCATTTCCCAATAGCAAGGGAAGGAGCTTTAAAACTAAAAGAAATATCTTATATTCATGCTGAAGCATACCCTGCGGGCGAATTAAAACACGGACCCCTAGCAATAGTTGATGAGAATATGCCGGTAGTAGCTGTAGCCCCAAATAATATTGTCCTAGAGAAATTAAAGTCTAACTTAGAAGAAGTAAAAGCAAGAGGCGGAAAATTATATATTTTTGCTGATAAAAATGCTGGATTAAAAAATGATGAAATCTCACAGGTGTTTGAGATAGATGCCCCAATGAATCCAGTATCACCAATATTATTTGCGATACCTTTACAATTATTAGCCTATCACTGCGCAGTCATAAAAGGCACCAATGTTGATATGCCAAGAAACTTAGCAAAGTCAGTCACCGTGGAGTAGTTTTGTATGAACAGGGTGGGTCAGTTTCTGGCAACTCTTCGGCAACCCTATCAGGTTCAATACCTTATCTCCGTTTTACCACAATCGTTCAATGCAATGACCTCACTTATCTGAAGGAATATTCAGTCCGACAGACTATTCTTTATAAACTTATCCGACACCTTTACGATAATGAAGGTATGGGATACAGAAAAATATCTGCTTTCATGAATCGTTCTGGAATATTATCGGAAAGAGGTAAGAAGTTTTCTAATGCCATCGTTCAATCCATTCTTAAAAGGAAAAAAGAAAGAGATATAAGGATAAGCACCCTTCGCAAAAGGAAATATGACTTCCTATTAAAGGATATGAGGATAGAATATTTCAATCATAGTTATTAATATTGCTAACTGTAATATTTTTTAGAATAAAACTAATCATTCTCTCTATCTTTAAGAATATCAGATTTTGGCAGAATAAATATTAAGGAGTAAAATGACCAACTACGAAGTTTATAATTATTCTGAACTAAAAACTTAAAGATATCTGTCTCCAAAATATCTTCAATTTTTTTATGGTGGTCTTCAATAATAATAACTTTTGGACTATATTTTTTTATATCTAGAGACCTCAAAACCTTAAAGTCGTAACCTTCAACATCAATTGAAAGAACATCTATCTGGGTATCTTTATATGGACTCTCATCTATCACTTTTTCGAGAGTTTTTGTTTTAACAATTGTCTTGTCATAAATATGGTCGTTAGTTTCAGATGCAATCTTTGCGTCAATTGTAGATCCAAGTCCATATTTGCTGTATCTATAAAGCGTAATCTCTTCCTCTTTATCTGAGATTGGAGCTAAAACATTTATATCACGTGGTCTTACCATATTGAAAATTTTAATTTTATCTTCTTCCATGTCTATATTTATACCACTCCATCCCCTCCTATATAACATATATGTGTTTGAAAATTTCTTTGGATGATAGCACCCAACGTCTACATAAAAACCATTAGTTATTTCTTTTTTTAAAATTTCACGAAGAATAATATCTTCACCAAACTGGGAATAATGAAATTTTATAAAATTTGTTAAAAATGCTTTGTTAAATAATTTTAATTTTTTTATCATTTAAATTCTGAATTTTTATTTTTATAGTTATTAAAAAATTATTATATATATTATTTGCAAACAAACAAACAAACAAACAAACAAACAAACAAACAAACAAACAAACAAACAAACAAACAAACAAACAAACAAAC